>Ga0134124_10004354_pt1 | contig 11376 bp, 11 predicted proteins | sample KB304_FD_96880 | JGI IMG/M metagenome (GOLD analysis project Ga0134124, IMG submission 96880) | Terrestrial soil microbial communities without Nitrogen fertilizer from Kellogg Biological Station, Michigan, USA - KB3-0-4 | ecosystem: Environmental > Terrestrial > Soil > Unclassified ... | reverse complement strand
TTGGGACCGATGAAGATCAGTGCGAGGATCGCGACAATCGCAAGCTCGCCGGAATCAACGCCAAACATGGCGGAACCTACTCTTTAGCGGTTTTCTTCGTCTCTTGGCGGCGGCGGAGCCGTGGGCTCTTCGCGCCGCGGAGTGACGTCGATCGGATCCTGGTCGCGCGGCAGGCGAGGAGGCTCGGAACGGCGCTGCTCGTCATATTGCCTGCGCTTGTCGTCCTCGTCGTCCGCCATCCCCTGCTTGAAGCTTTTCAGGCCTTTGGCGACGTCGCCCATCATCGAGGAAAAACGGTTGCCGCCGAACAAGAGCAGCAGGATGATCGCGAGGATCAGGATATGCCAGAAACTGAAACCGCCCATGGGTAACTCCTTTGGCGCGCCTTCTAGTCGCCCTCGTCCTCGCTTTCCAGTTGAAGCTGGTCGAGCGATTCCATGATGCTTTCATCGAGGGGGTCGAGCAGGCCCGCGGCCTTGAGGTCGTCGATCCCGGGAAGATCGCGACGCGAACCGAGGCCGAAATGCGTCAGGAATTCCTGCGTCGTCGCATAGAGCAACGGCCGGCCCGGTCCTTCCCGCCGGCCCGCGGGACGCACCCAGCCCGCATCCATCAGCACGTCCAGCGTGCCTTTCGAGATCTGGACTCCCCGAATGGATTCGATCTCGGCGCGGCTCACCGGCTCATGATAAGAGATGATCGCCAGCGTCTCGGTTGCCGCTCGCGAAAGCTTGCGCGGTTCCTCACGGGTGCGCCGAAGCAGGTGCGCGAGGTCCGGAGACGTCTGGAAATGCCAGCGGCCGCCGCGTTCAACCAGATCGATGCCCCTGCCCTCGTAGTGAGCGGCCAGCTCGCCCAGCGCGATTTCGATCTTCCCCTCACCAACATATTCGGCGATTTCCTCGACCGTCAGCGGCGTCGCGGAAGCGAAGATCGCGGCTTCGACGGAGCGCGTGAACTCGTCCATCAGGCGGCTTTCAACTTGATTGGCGAGAAGGGTTCCTCCTGATCGATATCGAGCCGGCCGCGTCGCGCGAGCTCCAGCATCGCGAGGAAGCTGGACGCAAGGCACGATCGGCGGAACTGCGGATCCCGCGTGACGGGAAGGAAGCTTTCGAGAAAGGTCCAGTCGAGCGCCATTCCGATCATTGCGCTCACTCGATCCAGCGCTTCTTCGAGCGTCATCACCGATCGCGCGTGAATCACGTGCATCGCCGGCTGAGTTCGCGCCCGAACCGCGCCATAAGCGGCGAACAGGTCGAAATCGCGCACCTGCCAATTCGCCTTGCGGATGAGCCGCAAGCCTTCGGGAGCGCCGCGAAGGAAGACGTCGCGACCCACCCGGTCTCGGCCCAACAGGCGGGCGCCCGCCTCGCGCATCGCGTCGAGACGCTGGAGGCGCATCTGAAGCCGGAGCGCAATTTCTTCGGGGCTTGGATCCTGTTCCGGGTCCTTGGGCAGCAGAAGGCAGGACTTGAGGTAGGCGAGCCAGGCGGCCATCACGAGATAGTCAGCGGCGATCTCCAGCTTCAGCGCCCGAGCCTCGGCCAGGTAAGTCAGATATTGCTCGACGAGCTGCAGGATCGAAATCTGCGCGAGGTCGACCTTCTGTGCCCGCGCGAGATTGAGGAGGAGGTCGAGAGGTCCTTCCCAGCCGTCAAGTGCGAGGGTCAGCTCATCCGACTGGCGGATCGGGCGTTCTTCGAACTCCGCGTCGGATTCCATGGCCCCGGCCTATACCAGCGCCAACAGCGCGTCGCGCTTGGAAATCGCGTCAGCGAAGTCGGGACCGTCTTCGGGATCGATCATCGTCGTTGCCATTGCGCGAGCGAGACGCGATTCGCCCTCTCCGCTCAACGGCGGAACGGCGGCCGCCACCGCGACCATCTCTTCCATCTTGCCCGAACAATGCAGGGCCGCATCGCAACCCGCCGCGACGACGCCGGAAGCACGGCTGCCGAAATCACCCGCGAGCGCCTCCATCCCGAGGTCGTCGCTCATGAGGAAACCATCGAAACCGATGCGCCCACGGATGATGTCGCCGATCACGATTGGGGAAAGGCTGGCGGGCCGCTCGGAATCCCAGGCGGTGTAAACCACATGCGCGGTCATCCCCATCGGCGCCGTGGCGAGCCGCTCGAACGGCTCGATGTCGGACTCCAGCTCCTCCGCGCTTGCGTGGACGATTGGCAATTCCTTGTGGCTGTCGACCAGAGCGCGGCCGTGTCCCGGCATATGCTTGATGATCCCGACGACCCCTGCCGATTCCATCCCGTCCAGAACCGCTCGGCCCAGCGCGGCGACCTGCATCGGCGCATTGCCAAGCGCGCGATCGCCGATGATATCGGTCGCGCCTTCCTGCCGGACATCAAGCAAAGGCAGCGCGTTCACGTTGATGCCGCACGTCCGGAGCATGAGCGCGAGCGCCCGGGCGTTCGAGCGCACGGCTTCGATCGCGGACGATGGCGCCAGCGCATAAAGCTGGGAGAAGCGCTCCGCTGCCGGGAACGCCGGCCATTCGGGTGGCCGCATCCGGGCAACGCGGCCGCCCTCCTGATCGATAAGGATCGGGAGATCCGTTCGGCCCGTGAGATCCCGGAGGGAATTGGTGAGCTTAAGCAGCTGGTCGGGATCGCCGCAGTTCCGCTTGAACAGGATGAAGCCGGCAGGCTCGGCCTCCAGGAAGAACTTCCGTTCGTCCCCGGTCAGCTCGAGGCCTTCAAGGCCGTAGATCGCCGCCTGCACCGGGTTCAGGTCCTCACTGAGCCACGAAGCAATTCTCGCCGGCGACTTTGAGCGCGCGGCATGCGTCCTTGGCCGCGGCCGGACTCGCCGCGCCGGCGCGCAGGCGGATTCCGCCCGAGAAGGGCACGATCATCTTGTTCATCGAAGCGATGGACGGGAACCGCGCGGACAGGGCCGTCCACGCCCGTTCGGCCTGGGCCTGGTTCTGGAAGGCGCCCAACTGGATCACGCTTCCCGAACCACCGGCCGGCGCCGCCGGGGGCGCCGTTTCCGTGGGTACCGGCACCTTCGTTTCGTTTGACGGCAGGTGCTTCGGTTCTTCCTTCGGCGGCTTGGCCACGGCCTCCTCAGGCACCTTGCTGAGGTCGAGCTGCGAGTCCTTGTCCTCGCCGGCGCTGGTTTCGAACGCCGTCTGGCTCTCGCCCGCGACGTCGAGTCCGCCCGGATTGACCGGCTTGACCTTGTAGGGGGTTGTCTCGGCGTGGATGAGCTCGGGCGGACCGTTCACCCGCGCATCGCGGCGTCCCATCCAGAAGAAGGTCCCGCCGACCAGGGCCGCCGCCAGCAGGACAACGAGCAAGGCGGCAAACATCTTGCGCCCGGACAGTCCGCGCGGCTCATCCTCGTCCTCGACGGCCTGGAGCCATGGGAGTTGCCCGTCGTCATAGTTCGAATGCGTGTCGCTCACCGTTCGACGGCCTTCCTTGCTCCAGGAAGTCCGACGACGGCACAGCTGAAGCGAATGCGCTCCATCCGCTGGCACAGGACCTCGGAGTGCGCCTGTGAGGTCGTACCGATCTGGAACCGATAGAAGGGCCGGCCGCGCGAGTTGCGTGCCTCCACGACGACGGCCTGCAGCCGCTTCACCGCCGGATATGCCCGGACCATGTAGCGCCAGCCCAACTTGGCTTGCTGCCGGCTGCCGAACGCGCCGATTTGCACGACCCTGCCGGAAGCCCCCGCAGATTCCCAGGGCGACCAGATTCGGACGTTTTGCGTATTGCGCACCGCCGGAACGGCCGGCCTTTGTGACTGAGCCTTCGACACGCGATCGATGTGCTCGGTCACGATCGTGCGCTTCACTCTCGCTTCGACAGATCGGGGAACCCGTCGCGGCAAGCGTTGAACGGGCGCGACAGGGCGAAACTGGGGTGCGGTCACGGGCCGAGCCTCGGGTACGGTGACCGGGCGCACTTCTTCCGTCTGTTCGACGCGCCTCGCTTCGGGAAGGGTCATTGTCGCGCTTGGTTGGGTGACCGGCTTGTGCACCGGCTCAGAGACTTGCGGAACGGTTCGGGTTCCAAGCCAATAGGATGCGCCGGCGACGAGCAAGATCGCTGCAAACGCCCAGGCCAGCAGTCCGCGCGAGCCCTTCGACTCACGCTTCGGCTCCCGCCTCGGTTCGTCGGGAAGCCATGGAAGCCGGTCCATGCCGAGCGCCACCCGGCTGTCGGTCATTGTCAGCGCATCTCCTCGGTTGCGGCCACCCCCATAAGGCCCAATCCGCTCCTGATGATCTGCGCGATTCCGAGTGCGAGTTCCAGCCGCGCACGAGAAAGTTGTGGATTATTTTCAAGGAGGAAGCGCCGCGACGGGTCGTCGTTGCCACGGTTCCACAAAGCGTGGAATTCGGCCGCGAGATCATAAAGGAAAAAGGCGATCCGGTGCGGCTCATGAGCTGTCGCTGCGCCTTCCAGCACTCGCGGGAATTGGGCTGCCCGCTTCACCAGCGCCAGTTCCTCTTCGTCGAGAAGCGCGAGATCGGCGTCAGAGCAGAGATCCACACCGGCATCCGCGGCCTTGCGCTTCAATGAGCTGATCCGCGCGTGGGCGTACTGGACGTAGAAGACGGGGTTGTCCTTCGACGCCTCGACCACCTTGGCGAAATCGAAGTCGAGGGGCGTGTCGGCGCGCTTGGTGAGCATCATGAAGCGGACGACGTCCTTGCCGACCTCATTCACGACGTCGGCGAGGGTCACGAAATCTCCCGCGCGCTTCGACATCTTCACCGGCTCGCCGGCCCGGAAGAGCCGGACCATCTGGATGATCTTCACGTCGAGGTCGACCCTGCCGTCGGTCAGCGCCTTCACCGCCGACTGCACGCGCTTGACGGTCCCGGCATGATCGGCGCCCCAGATGTTCACGAGGTGATCCGCGTTTTGCGCCTTCTGCCAATGATAGGCCGCGTCGGAGCCAAAATAGGTCCAGCTGCCGTCCGATTTCTTCATCGGCCGGTCCTGGTCGTCCCCGAACTGTGTTGAACGGAACAAGGTCAACTCGACCGGCTCCCACTCGTCATGGGAATCGAGGCTCTTGGGACGTTCGAGGACACCTTCGTAGACCAGGCCCTTGTCGCGAAGCACGTCCATCGCCTTGGTCACGGCGCCTGAGCGCTGAAGATCGCCCTCCGACGAAAAAAGGTCGTGGTGGATATTGAGGAGGCCAAGGTCGTGGCGAATGAGGTCGAGCATCGCCGCGATCGCGCGCTCGCGGAAGATATCCAGCCATTCCGATTCCGGCGCAGCGGCATATTTGTCGCCGAACTCGGCGGCGAGCAGTGCTCCGACGGGAATCAGATAGTCGCCAGGATAAAGACCCTCCGGGATCTCGCCGATGTCCTCGCCGAGCTTCTCGCGGTAGCGAAGGTGCAAGGAGCGCGCGAGCGTATCGACCTGCGCGCCTGCGTCGTTGACATAATATTCCTTGGTGACGCGGAAACCTGCCGCCTCGAGTATCCGCGCGAGGCTGTCGCCGACCACGGCGCCCCGGCAGTGCCCCATGTGGAGCGGCCCGGTCGGGTTCGCCGACACATATTCGACATTGACCCGCTCATCATTGCCGATCTTCGAAAGGCCGTAATCGTCGCCTTCGCGAAGAATCGTCTTGAGCTCGTCCCGCCAGGCGTCCGGAGCAAGCCTGAGGTTGATGAAACCAGGCCCGGCGATTTCCACGGAAGTCACTGGAGGAAGCGCTTCCAACCTGGGCTTGATCGCTTCAGCAAGCGCGCGCGGGCTCGTGCCCGCGCCCTTCGCAAGCACCATTGCGGCATTGGTCGCGAGGTCGCCGTGCGACGGATCGCGCGGCGGCTCGACCGTCACATTTTTGCGGTCGAGCTCAGCCGGCAGCGCTCCGCTGGCGACGAGATCATCGAGCACTCCGTCGAGGAGCGCGGCATATTGGGCGTAAAGGCTCAATTTCGGTCCACGAATGTCCGGAAAGCGCGGCCTCTAGCGCAGCAAAGCCGCCTCGTCACCCGTCCCGGTGCGGTCAGGCGACGATCAATTTTTGGCCAAGTGGCGATCCGCGCCCATCCGGGAACAATGCCGGCATGACACGGGACGGGTCGAGGCCATAGTGCTGCGCAAGCGCAGTTCCGATCAGCACGTCGAGATCCATCGTCGGCTTGAGATCGCGGCCATCGTAAAGTGCCGACTGCGACAGGCCCGGCCAGTCGGCCAATACTCGCCCACCCGCCACCGCGCCGCCGAGCAACATCGCGGCCGACGCCGTGCCGTGATCCGTTCCACCGGTGCCGTTTGGAGCGACGGTCCGCCCGAACTCGGTGGCGACGACCACAAGGGTGTTCGCCCAGTCGGCGCCCAGGCCAGTCTTCAGTCCCGCCACGATCTGGTCGAGGCCGCGCAGCTGTGCCGCCAGCCGGCCCCGCTGGCCCGAATGGGTATCCCAGCCTCCGGTTTCGATCATTGCGATCCGAGCGCCGCTTTCGCCGCTGAGCAATTTGGCGGCGAGTGAACCGGTGGCTGCACCGCTCTGCCCCGCGGTTCCTCCGAGATCGCCGGCGGTCATTCGGGTCGTCATCGCCGCGCTCCACAGCTCGTGGAGCTGCGGGTCCGTCTCATAGAGCTTCGCGACGCGCATAAGCAGGTCGTCGGAAGCGCTCGGAAGGGAGGACGGGGCATAGGACGATACTTCGTGGCTACCGCGAAGAGCCATCGGAACGGTCGACGAAAGCGCTAGCGCGCCGGCTTCACTCTGGGGGAGCAATCCCAGCAGCCGGTTCATCCAGCCGTCCTTGAGGCGGTAAGCAGCCGAACCGCCGGTCTCGAGAACGTTCTGCCCATCGAAGTGCGAGCGATCGCGGTAGGGAGATGCGACAGCCTGGACGAACAGCGCCTGGTTCGCGCCGTAGATTTTGGCTGTCTCGGCCAGCGCCGGATGCAGGGTGAAGAAATTGCCGAGCCTGGCGCCTCCAACGAGGTCCTCGGCGAATGCCTGGCGAACGCGGGCGAATGCCGGATCGCCCGTCGGCGCGACGATGGAGAGTCCGTCGGCCGCGCCCCGCTGGATGATGAATACGAACCGCCGGGCGGTCGCTGCCCTGGCGAAAGCCATTCGCGGAAGGCCGACAGCCGAAAGGATCGCGGCGGAACCGCTCGCGGCAAGAAAGAATCTGCGGCCAAGCATCTTCATCTCCTCACGAATTCCGGGCTGACGAGCAGAAGAGCGAGACCCTCGACCGGACTCTCGGCGCGGGCGATCGCCGATCGCGTCGAATCGCCGAGCGAACCGGGGAGGACTTTTTCCGCGATTGCGCGGGCATCTACCGAGGAGCCGGCGCGCTCGGCGATCCGCTGAGCGACCTCGACCCGTCGCACGAGCGCCTCCGGCGCGGCCCAGCTCGCTGCGATATCGTCCCAGCCGGCGGGGGAGCCCGGTTTCCAGGTGGCCTGGCCGAGCTGGTTCATCAGCGCCGCGGCGATGTCGGCTTCAAGGCCCTGCTGGTCGAGCGCGCGAAGTGCGGAAATCGACCATTCCCAGGGGCTTTTGAACTTCAGGGGCCGTGACGCCCAGGCTTCCGGCGAATCGATGATCGCGCGATACAGGGTCGGGAGGTCCCCGCCGCTACCGAGATAGGTTTGGGCGAGGCGGTCGACCATTGCGGGCGGCGGATCGTCGCCGGCGAAATGACGGGCGAGCTTGGTCGAAAGGTGCTTCGCCGTCGCGGGATGCGCGGCCAGGTCGAGCAGGATCGCGCGAGCCTGGTCCTGGCCGTCCTGGCCGTAACGCCGGCCCATGATCTGCCGATCGCCCGGCTCATGGATCAGCCCGGCAAACTGGAATTCGCCTGGAGGGCTATTGCCGAGCATCCTCGCCGGGGGGCCTCTGCCTATGCCGCCAACCGTCCACCCCGTTAGCGCCCGGGCAAATTCGGTCACGTCCGCCTGACTGTAACCGGTACGCACTCCCAGCGTGTGAAGCTCCAGGATTTCGCGGGCGAGATTCTCGTTGAGCCCGCGTTTCTGCGCATTGCGCGCGGCAATGAACTGACCGGCGCGGGAGTCCGGGCCAATCGATTGCGCCTGATCGAGATAGACCAGCATCGCAGGATGCTGTTCGACCGCGAGCAGCATATCCGAGAACTTGCCGAGGACATGCGGCCTGATCGCCTCGAACTCGAGAAGCCCGGCGAGGCCGATAACCGGAAGCTTGTCGGCCGAAACCGCGAAATGGTTGGCCCAGAAATGCGTGAGCCTCTCGACAAACGGAGCCCGGGTCGTGAGCGCCGAGGATACCCGAGCCGACGCCATCACCATGTAATTGTCGCGGATCTCGCGCCTGAGATAGCGCTTCGCCGAGTCGGGAATTCCGCCGCTGGCCTGCTCGTTCGGCATGGATGCCGGTTGCATCTGCCTGGCGCCGCGCTGCATCCGGGCCTCGGCGATATAGTCGCCGAGCTGCTGTACGACCTCGCCGCGCGTTGGAACATCGGCAAGCGCCGGCGGCCTGGCTTCAAAACGATCGAACTGGCCGAGCAGCCAGCCCTTGGGGTCCGGGGGAATGGGATCCGCGGCCCTCGCCCCGAGGCCGAAGGGGTTGAGCGCAATCGCAGTGGCAGCCATGACCTGGCCCTCCTGCGCATTTGAATTTGCCAGATCACCTGAACTTGGCCTGACCGGTTAAGGTAGCCCGCGCTTAGAAGCGATCCCGTGGAAGGTTGACGGGCCCGACCAGTTCCTCGTGCCGGGCAATGGCGAAACGATCGGTCATTCCGCCGATGAAATCCCCGATCGTTCGAACACGCTCAACCTCATCGGCTCCGCGTCGCCAGGCTTCCGGGAGCAATGCGGGATCGTCGCGATAGGCCGCGGCAAGGCCGGAAACGACGCGCTGCGCCTCCTCCCGCACCGCATTCAGCTCGGCAGACCCGTAGAGCCGGTCGTAGAGGAATCGCTTGAGCTCCCGCTCCTCGTCAGCAAGCGCATCGGAAAATCCGGCTAGCGGCTGCCCCGCCGCTCGGACCTCGTCGATCGATTGGACGCCGGCCCCGGCGACGCGGCGCTCCGTTTCGGCAAGCACGTCTTCGACCATCGTACCGATCATGTCGCGGACCAAGGCCCGCTGGCGCCTTTCGATGGAGACGCCGGGATGGCGCCTGCCGATCGCGTGCCAGTGGCGCGCGACGATGGGCACCTCCACCAACTCGTCGAGGTTCAGGATGCCGGCGCGCAATCCGTCGTCGATGTCATGATTGTCATAGGCGATGTCGTCCGAAATCGCCGCGGCCTGGGCTTCGAGGCTTGGCCAGCTTCCCAGTTCGAGGTCCCGCTCCGCATTCGCTTCGTCCATCGCCCAGGTGAGCTCGCGCACGGGGCCGTTGTGCTTGGCGAGCCCCTCGACCGCTTCCCAGCTGAGATTGAGGCCTTCGAAGTCCGGATAAGGTGTCTCGAGCTTCGTCACGACGCGGATCGTGTGCGCATTGTGGTCGAAGCCGCCGACGTCGGCGAGCGCGGAGTCCAGCGCATCCTCCCCCGCATGGCCGAAAGGCGGGTGGCCGAGATCGTGGGCCAGCGCCAGCGCCTCCGTCAGGTCCTCATTCAGCCCAAGCGCCCGAGCGATCGTCCGGCCAATTTGCGCGACCTCGATGCTGTGGGTGAGGCGCACCCGGAAATGGTCGCCGTCCGGCGCAACGAAGACCTGGGTCTTGTGCCGCAATCGGCGGAAAGCGACGGAGTGGATGATCCGGTCGCGGTCGCGCTGGAAAATATCGCGCGGGCCCCGGGGACCAAGGTCGGGCTCAAAATGCAGGCGGCCGCGCGACCTGGACGGAAGCGCCGCAACGCCGGGTGGAAGGCTCATTCTGTGCCGAGTGGCACAATCTTGTCTGAATCGGAATTGGTCCAGCTGAATGCGTCGATTCCGACGGACTGCAAATCCTCCTGGAAGATCTGCGCGTCGGACGGGCCGTGGAAGGGTCCGATCACCAGCCTCGCCCGATCGGGACTTCTTGCGACATAGCCGCTGATCCCTTCGAAGAGATCGCGGTTGCGCGCTTTCAGCTTATGGAACTGGTCTGGAAGCGCCTCGGCGTTGGATCCGCTCGCCAGCTGGAGCCACAGCTTGGGTTTCGCGGACGCGGGAGTTGTGGACTGTTGGGCCTCGGGGCGCCGAACTGGAGCGGCATAGGCCGTCTGGATTGGCGCAGCGAAGGTCGACGCCGGCGACTGCGGCCGGGACGCTTGCGGCGCGAGAACCGGATCGCCGTTCACCGTCAGGATGACCGCCGGCGAGCCGGAATAATTTGGAACCTTGGCCGAAGCGAGCGCAAGGTCATCGGAATCCGGAAAGATCCCGAGGTTCACGGCGGCAGCCTTCTGGTCGGGGCGAAGCACCGCGAGCCGCTGCAGGAACGGCGCGACAGTCGACCAGCTCCCAGGCATTGCCGCGTCCGCGGCGCGCATTGCGCCACTCGGATCGCCGGTCAGCGCGAGCACGAAGGCGCGGACCCGCCCCGTCGCGGTATCGCCTTTGGCCGAAAGCGGCGCGAGCGCATCAAGGGCCTCCGCCTTATTGCCGCTAATGGCGAGGCTCAGCGCCAGCCGGCGCCGCGCCTCATCGCTGTCGGGGCCATTGAGCGCCGCGCGATAATCCGCCTGGGCCTGGGCCTGCTGCCCGAGAAGATCGTAGGCCAGTCCGCGGTCGCACCCGATCTGGCTAAGGGCAGCGCCGAGCTTAAGAGCGCGAGCAAAATAGGGCATCGCGGCCCGCGGCTCGCCATTTGCAACGGAAACTGCGCCCATGCCGGCCTGCGGCAACGGGCTGCGCGGGTTCACTTCATCGGCGCGGGCGAAGAATCCGGCCGCGGCTTGAGGATCGCCGATCGAAATCGCCGCCTTGCCAGCGCCGATCAGCGCTCCGAAATCCTTGGGGTCTGAAGCAAGCGTGCGCACATAGTTCGCGAGCGTATCCGCGGCGCTTTGGGGTTGAGCGTAGCCATAGCCGTAGAGCGGCTGGCCGTCCGCCGCCGCCATCGCGGGCGCGGCAATCGTCAGCGCTCCGGCGCAGGCAAACAACAATCGCACTGTGATACTTCCCCGCATCATGCCCCCGTGAGGCACTGAATCTTGCCGAAACCTTTCTGCCTAGGGGCTTTACGGTGAGTTGTGCGATCGGGGCGGTGAGGCGGGCAAAAGCCAGTGAATTCCTCACGAAATTAAGGGGGCTGTTCCATCAGAGCGGCAAAGGGACAGCCCCCCGGGGGACTGTCCCTGTAAGTCGCCCGTCCCTGAGAGTTACTGGTTGTTCTGGCGATTGAGGAACCGCGGAATGTCGATCGGCTCCGGCCGGTATTCGTCATCCTCTTCGTCGAGCTGCGCCTTGGGAGCACCGCGC
>Ga0134124_10004353_pt1 | contig 11382 bp, 7 predicted proteins | sample KB304_FD_96880 | JGI IMG/M metagenome (GOLD analysis project Ga0134124, IMG submission 96880) | Terrestrial soil microbial communities without Nitrogen fertilizer from Kellogg Biological Station, Michigan, USA - KB3-0-4 | ecosystem: Environmental > Terrestrial > Soil > Unclassified ... | reverse complement strand
TTGAAACTTATGGCATGGACCAAAGCAAAATCCGCAATGGTCGTCGGCGCCTGTGCGCTATTGGCCGTCAGCACGGTCACGACCATTGTCCTGCGCAATCAACCGACGCGAATCGATGGCATCCCTTCCGATTGGTCGGTCCTGAGCGGCAACCGCGACCAATGGAGTTCGGCCAACGGCGTCATCACCGGGCACAGCACGACCGGCGAAAGCATCCTGGCCTCAACCAAACAATATCGCAACGTCACGTTGTCCGGCATCCTCAGTTCCACGAACCGCGGGGCAGATCTGGCCATTCGCATGCAAGATGCCGACAACGGCTACCTCGTCACCGTTACTCCCGACGGCACGCCGTGGGCCGCCGAAAACGGGAGCATCATCAAGCTGGTAAGAAAAGTAGCCGGGACCGAACTGAATCTCGCGCAGTTCAAACGGTCGAACTTGCCCCAGTCGGCAAAAATAACCGTTATCGCCAAAGGCCCGCAGTTTGAAGTCCGCCTGAATGACACTGCCGTTTTACAGGCCAGGGACACAAAATTTGCCGCAGGTTACATCGGCGTTCGCGTCTACGGGGATCCCGTCAAACCTTCGGACGCGGCATTTTCCCATCTGACGGTCCGCTAAATCCAGGCGCAGGAAAAAATAATTGCCTGCTTTTTCTCTCCACCGGCAATAAATAGGTAAATGCCGGATGCCACTGACATGGACCTGTTGCGGGCTTATCACGATGAAGGCTCGGAAGCCGCCTTCGCCGAATTGGTCCGGCGACACATCGACCTCGTCTATTCTGCAGCGTGGCGGCAGGTGGGAAACCCGTCGCACGCCGAAGAGATCACGCAGGCTGTCTTTGTCGTCCTCGCGAAAAAAGCCGGCAGTCTGCGGGCCAACACCGTCCTTGAAGGCTGGCTCCACACCACGACCCGCCTGACGGCCCTCAGTTTTCTCCGCGGAGAATATCGTCGTCAGCGCCGCGAACAGGAGGCTTATATGCAATCCGCTCTCGATACAACCACCAGTGATCCGGAGTGGAACCAGTTGGCGCCCTTGCTTGACGACGCCATCGCGCGTCTTGGAAAAAGAGATCGTGAGGCGATCGTCCTGCGTTTCTTTAAAAATAAAAGTCTCGCGGAAGTTGCGGCCGTCCTCCAGACCACCGAAATGACCGCCCAAAGCCGGGTCCATCGCGCGGTCAGAAAATTGCAGAAATTTTTCCTGAAACACGGCATCAATTCGACCGCGGAAGCAATCGTCGGCAACATCTCCGCCCGCGCCGTGATCGTCGCGCCTGCCATGTTGGCCGGCATGACGACCGCAATGGCGCTGGCCAAAGGCGCGACCGCTTCCACCTCAACCGCCACCCTCATCAACGGAGCACTAAAGCTTATGGCATGGACTAAAGTAAAAACAGCGATCGTCGTGACCGTGGGCATCGTGCTGGCCATCAGCACGGCGACCGTGATCGTAAAACCCGTTCTTTTTCCAGTGCTCAAGGACGTTTACTTTGAAGCGAACTACCGGCACTTCCAAAATCTTCCAGCCGGCATCGAAGCGTTGCGCCCTACGCATTTCCAAACACCGGCTGACGGGCTTAATTACTCGGCGGAAACGAGTGGTAAAGCCGGCGAGCATGTCACGTGGACGATGGATCGCAACGCATCTTTCCGACAGCTCATCGCCCATGCCTATAATGCGCAAGGCACCTACGTCATCCTGCCCCCGAACGCGCCAACGGGCCATTTTGACTATCTCTCTACGGTGCTGGACGACCGCCTTGACGACCGTCGCCGGCAACTCATCAAAAAACAACTCGGCTATGTTGCGAGTTGGAAAGACGACGTCGCAACGGAAGCGCTCGTTTTCAAAGTACGAACTCCCGGCATCGCCGAATTCAAATCGGCCAACCCGCAAAGCCGAAGCCGTGTCCTGCAAAATCAAAACAACCAGATCCAGTTTCAGAACTGGCCCATGGGCGGCGTGGCTGCTTACATCGAAGGCATGGCCAATGTCCCGGTCATCGATCAAACGGGCATCACGGACCGTTTTAACTTCGCCCTCGACTGCGGTCCCGGGGAGCTTGCAGACCACAACTGGGACGCCGTGAACCAGGCACTCGAGCGGGTCGGCCTGGAGCTCGTGCCCACCAACCTGCCGCTCCGGATGCTGGTCGTCGAAAAGGCAAAATAATCTGTTCGGTTCTGCCGGCCTGCGGCATTTATAGGTAGATGCAGGCATTGGACGACATCGCGCTGTTGCAACAATATGTGGATCATGGCTCCGAACAGGCCTTCGCCACGTTGGTTACACGGCATATTGACCGGGTCTACTCCGTCGCCCGGCGTCATACCGGCGATCCCCACCAGGCCGAAGAGATCACCCAAGCAGTTTTCGTCATCCTGGCAAAGAAATCCCGGTGTTTAGGGAAACAGGTGATCCTGGCGGGCTGGCTTTACCAGACGGCACGGCTGACGGCCCTTACCTTCATCCGTGGCGAAATCCGCCGCGTTCGCCGCGAACAGGAGGTCTGCATGCAAAACGCCTTTAACGAAAATGAATCGGAGGTGTGGACGCAGATCGCCCCGTTGCTCGATACCGCGATGGCCCGCCTGAACGAAACCGATCGCTACGCCTTGATCCTCCGATTTTTCTACGGCATGAGCATGAACGACATCGGGGCGACGCTGGGCGCGAGCGAAGATTCAGCGCGGATGCGAATCCATCGCGCGTTGGAAAAGCTGCAGAATTATTTTTCAAAGCAAGGAATCCATTCCACCACCGCCGCGATCACGGGCGCCGTTTCCAACCATTCCGTCCAGGCGGCGCCGGTGGTGTTGGCCGCAACGACCACCGCTCTCGCCGTGGCCAAAGGCGCCAGCGCTTCCGCCTCGACCACAACCCTTATCCACGGAGCATTGAAACTTATGGCATGGACCAAAGCAAAAACAGCAATCGTTGCCGGCGCAATCGTGTTGCTCGCAGCCGGAACCACAACTGTCGCCGTAAAAGAAATCGCCGCCCATCGACCCCAGATATGGCAGCAGGGATTCAATGTGTTGATCACGGACAAAGTGCCGCCTCAAGTCACGATTCTTCCTTCGCTGCCATCCCAGTCGAATCACGCTGCCGGCAGCCACAACGGCAAGATGCTGGGAGTCGGACAAAGTATTCCGGAAATAATCATGGCCGCTCATGGATATCAATTTCATCTGGCACAACTGAGTTTTCCGACGACGGTTCCGCAGGGAAAATATGATTACATTGCCAATCTCCCAACCGGCCAAGCGGAAGCTTTGCGAGCGGAATTGAAACGCCAGTTCAACCTCGTCGCTCATCTCGAAACCAACGTAGTGGATTACCTGGTCCTCAAAGTCAGGTCCCGCAATGCTCCCGGTTTGAAACGCGCTTCTCTGCCGTTTTCGGGTTCAGAACAGGACGATTCGTATTCAGCTCATCATCAAACTCTTTGGTCGCTCGTGGACTATCTTGCCGAACACCTGGGAACGGTCGTAATCGATCGAACCGGACTTGCCGGAAATTTTGACATCGATTTCTCCTGGGACAAAACGCCCGAAGGATTGAAAACAGCGTTGCTGGAGCAGACCGGCTTGGAACTGGTCCCTGCCAAAGAGCCGGTCGAATTCCTGGTCGTGGAAGATGTAAACCATCCTGTGGTCGGCATCGGCGCGGCCCTGGCGATCGATGGGCAAACCCAACAACTGAAAATCACAGGTGTTTATCCTGGTTCTCCCGCGGCCCAGGCCGGCTTATCGGTTGGTTCCGTCATACGGTCGATTGATGGCGTTCCCGTCGCCGACAAAAATCTATCGGAATGCGTGCGACTCATTCGCGGACAAGCCGGGACAAAAGTCCAATTGGAAGTCATCATCCCGAATGAACGTAAAACCAATCTGGTCGAATTGATTAGACGGAAGATCCAACTCTAAAATAATCCAAGAAATCTGTTCGCTTTCCGGTTCGGCGTCCATGTATTGGTAAAGATGATGGCTGATGACATGGATTTAGTGCGGGAATTCGTTGCCCGCCAGTCGGAAGATGCCTTTGCCACCCTGGTCTCACGGCATATCCATCTCGTCTATTCCGTCGCCCTCCGCCAAACCCGCGACCCACACCTGGCCGAGGATGTCGTCCAGGCGGTCTTCATCATCCTTGCCCGCAAAGCGGGATCGTTGGGCGCCAAAACCATTTTAACCGGATGGCTCTATCGCACCGCCCAATACGCTTCAGCCGATGCCCTCAAGATGCAGCGTCGACGCCAGCACCGCGAACAGGAGGCTTACATGCAATCCACCTTGAACGAACCGCAACCTGACGTATGGCCGCAAATTGCTCCCCTGCTCGACGGGGCCATGCTCCGCCTCGGCGAAGCCGACCGCGACGCCTTGTTGCTCCGCTTTTTCCAGAACAAAGATCTCAAGGAAGTCGGTGCCGCCATCGGCGTGAGTGAAGACACCGCCCGCATGCGGATCAATCGGGCACTGGACAAGCTCCGGAAATTTTTCAGCAAACGCGGTGTGGATTCTACGTCAGCCGCCATCGCGGAAACGATCTCCGCCAATTCCATCCAACCGGCGCCTGCCGCTTTGATCAAAACAACCATCGCTGTCGCGCTGGCCAGGGGCGCGATGGCTTCGCTCTCTGCGACCGCCCTTACCAAAGCAACCCTCCTGACTATGAAAACTAAAACTGTCATCGCCACTGCCGCGGCAGTCATCGTCCTCGGAATCGGGAGCGTCGCGGTCTTGAAATTCGCCGGTTCATCGGGCCCGGCTGGTCCACCCGAAAAGATCCCGGTAAAATGGAACAATGAAGCGCTTACCATCAACGGCAACACCAATAAGTTCAGCATGGATTGGGACGCCGACACCAAACACACGCCCGAATCCGCGGCCTCAGCTCACATCAAATCGTTGTTCACCTCCGCTTCCCCCGCAGATTTTATCATTTCCACGACAGGCACCAATCGCTGGCTGGGCGTCTCGTTTTATACGAATCACATCGTCCGGGCAAATTCTCCCCTGCTCGGCAAACGCATCCGTATCAGCGGCTGGATCAAGACGAAGGACGTGGTTAACGGGGCCGCCGGCTCGCTGGTCATCTTTGGAAAAGACGGCTACATCCATGCCGAAGACAACATGACCGACCGGCAGGTGCGCGGCACCACCGATTGGCAGCAGATCGAAGTCGTCACCGACGTCCCGAAAGAGCCTTGTCTCATTTCGTTCGCACCCTTCCTCAATGGTTCCGGCGAAGTCTGGTTTGACGACTTCCAGATTGATATCGTGCCGCCGAACACACCCGTCACCGACGATCGGCCGTGGCACCAGTGGAGTGAAAACGCTTACGACTATGAAGTGACGACAGTTTACGACGTCGCTCATGATGGTCATCCGAGCCTCCGATTGAAATACATCGGCGGCCTCACCGACGGCAAAGCGCCGGCTGGCTCATCCATGTGGTGGGGACAGGACATTCGCGGTCCCAAAAAATACGCCGGTCACACGATCCGGATGACCGTGTGGGTCAAGACGGAGGGAATGGGCGGCCATCTGCGGCCGAATCTCCGGCCGAAAGGTCCAAATTTCAAATTGTTATACCAGGACAAGATGCTTGGACAACGCGCGACCGGGACGACGGATTGGACGCAGTACCAGGTCCTGTGCTGGGTCCCCAAAGAAACGCAATGCCTCGACACCGGCTTTTACTTCAATGGCAAAGGCACGCTTTGGATCGACATGAAATCGTTGAAGTACGAAATTTTTGACGATCCCAAGAACCCCAAACCGGTAGAATGATCCGGAGCACGGCCGGCCTCGGCCGCAGCAAGGTACCAAAAGCGATGATCCCCGCTCTTTCCAAGACCGGTTTGTATTCGCAAATTGCTGCGCCCGGGGACGGGCGCGCGCCGGAAAACCTGGGGCGTCGTGATAAACTCATGAATAATAACGGTCGCCGACATTTTCGGGCCTTTACCCTCATCGAACTGCTGGTCGTCATCGCGATCATCGGCATCCTGGCCGCCTTGACCGTGCCCGTACTGGCCGCAGCCAAGCGCAAAGCGCAGCAGATTCATTGCCTCAGCAACATCCGGCAACTGGGGATAGGCGGGCATCTCTTCGCAAATGATAACGGTTACGATCATGCCTACCCCATCACCGGCGGCTGGACCAACCACGATATGCCGCAAACGTTGTTTATCTGCCCTTCCACTCGCGAACAGAAACTGCCGTACCCAATGAATACGGCCGGCACCGCCGACCTGTGTTGGGTCTGGGACAAAAACGGGACATTCACGGGAAGCTATGCGGCCAACGGCTGGCTCTATGGATCGACCATTGGACCGGCCATCGACAATAAGAATTTCATCTTTGGAAAAAATTCCACCACGGATCATCCCGCCGAAACTCCCATGCATTGCGACGCCATCTGGCGGAATTTCTGGCCGCTGGAAACCGATCCGCCGTCCCCTGATCTTTACGCGGGGGCGGGACCGCTGATCCCGGGAACCTATCCCGGCATGCCGCAATGCACCATCCTGCGGCATGGCGGCGGTAATCCCGGCAGTGCGCCGCGAAATTTCGACACCAAACAGCGATTACCCGGCTCCCTGAACATGAGCTTTGCGGACGGCCACGCCGGGGCTGAAAAGCTCGAAAATCTTTGGAAACTTTACTGGCACAAAGACTGGATCTCTCCAGCAGTCCGACCGCAATGATCCCGGGCCCATGACAAATGGGAAATTTCTCGTACACTTTTCATTATCGACGGCCATGATCCATTGATGTTATTGCTTTTCAGCAGTCATGAATTTTCGCCGTGAACAGCTGCAAGCCTTCACCCTGATCGAGCTGCTGGTAGTCATCGCCATCATCGGCATCCTGGCCGCCCTGCTCCTGCCGGCGCTGGCCGCGGCGAAACGCCAGGCGCAGCAAGTCCATTGCCTCAGTAACGTGCGACAACTCAATATCGCCGGCCATTTATTCGCCAGTGACAACGGTTTCGATCATCCCTTCCCCATCACCGGCGGATGGACCAACCACGATATACCGGAGACGTTGTTTATCTGCCCGTCCACCGAGAAACCAAAACTGCCGCTTCCCACTGATACCGCCGGCGCCGCGGACCTGTGCTGGTTCTGGCAACGAAGCTTGTCCGTCGGCAGTTACGCCGCCAACGGCTGGCTTTATGGATCGACCCTCGGACCGGCGTCCGACTACAAGAACTTCATCTTTGCCAAAAACTCGACCACGGATCATCCCGCCGAAACGCCGGTGCATTGCGATGCCATGTGGCGAAATTTTTGGCCGCTGGAAACGGATCCGCCGTCGCCCAATCTTTACGCCGGGGCCGGACCGTTGATACCGCACGTCTATCCCGGCATGCCCCAATGCACCATCCTCCGCCACGGCGGCGGCAATCCCGGGAATGCACCCAGGGATTTTGATACCAAACAGCGATTACCCGGCTTCCTGAACATGAGCTTTGCGGACGGCCATGCCGAGGGTGAAAAGCTCGAAAACCTTTGGAAACTTTACTGGCACAAAGACTGGATCCCTCCCGGAGTCCGACCGCAATGATCCCGGGAGCGCCGCCGTCCCGGGGCATGTTTTAATTCCATGCCGCCGGGACGGCAGCGGTCCCAGGACCAATGAGAAAATAATTGTCCAACTCCTGTCGTCGACGGCAATAATCAATCAAATGTTCGACGAAAACGACATGGAGTTGGTCCGGCGATACGCCAACGGAAAGTCCGAAGCGGCCTTTGGGGAACTCGTCCGGCGGCATCTCAACCTCGTCTATTCCGCAGCCATGCGGTACGTCCGCAATCCCCAAGACGCCGAGGACATCGCCCAGGCGGTTTTTGTTGTCCTCGAAAAAAAGGCCGCCGACCTCCCCAGCCGGACCATTCTGACCGGATGGCTTTACGAAACAGCCCGGTGGACTTCCATGCACTTTCTCCGCACCCAGGCCCGCCGTCAACGCCGTGAACAGGAGGCTTATATGCAATCCGTTTTAGACCAATCCCATTCCGAAGAAACCTGGTGCCGGATGAAACCATTGTTGGAAGCGGCCATGTCCCGTCTCAGCCAAAAAGATCGAACTCTCCTGGCCCTCCGCTTCTTTGAAAACAAGAATGGCCCCGAAACCGCCGCCATTCTGGGCATCGGCGAATGGGCCGTCCGTAAACGCGTCGAACGCGCCCTAGAAAAACTGCATCGCTATTTTTCCGCCCACGGCGTCACCTCCACCACCTCCGCCATTGGCGAAGCCATGGCGCAACATTCCGTTCAGGCTGCACCAACCGCCCTGGCCGGCACCATCGTCGCCGTCGCCCTGGCCAAAGGCGTCACCGCTTCCACTTCAACCTTAACCCTCAGCAAAGGAGCTTTGAAACTTATGGCATGGACAAAAATGAAGACTGCCGGGATGATCGGAATTGCCCTGGCCTTGACTCTTGGCGGAACCACCCTGGCAATCAAAACACTCAATCCATCGGTTGAAGATGTGTTCGCGCACTATCAAAACAGCAATTACCTGCGCCGTGCCCCGGCCGTCACCGTGCTTCGGCCGACGCAATACGGCAATGAAGGCTCATGGATCAACGGGATCGACAATCGTCTGCTGGGCCGGAATCGCTCTTTTGCCTGGGTCCTCGCCATCGCCTACGATGTCGGCCCGGAACACATGGTCCTGCCGCCGGACCTTCCGTCGCGCGGCTTTGATTATTTGTTGACGGCGGCCGGCGATCCGCGAGCGGCGTTGCGCCAGGTCCTGTCGAATCAGTTCGCCCTGATGGCGCACATCGAGAACCGCACGAACGCCGTCCTGGTGATGCGCATCAGCACGCCGGGAAAACTCAAGCCGAGCACCATCAAAGACAACTCCCTGCTCGGCGACGGAAAAAAATTCACATTCACCCACATGACCCTCTCACAGATCGCGGCCAACCTCGGCGGTTATTGCCTGGACGTTCCAATCGTCGATGAGACCGGGCTGACCGCCTTCTTTGACATGGCGGTGCCGTGGGATAACCGGCTCAGCGATAACGATCGAAAAGAAGTACTGAAGCAGGCGTTGCAGGACCAGTACGGCATAGAATTGGCGGGCGAACCGCGCGCCATCGAGATGCTGGTGGTGGAACATCAAAACGGCCCGACCGATTATACGCCCCGAACCGGGTCCGACCTGCAAGGCTATTGGAAAGGAACCGAACAATGGGGAGGTCATCCGTGGCCCGTCGTCCTGAAGATCACCGAGCCGGCTGACGGCCAGTTCCGCGCCCAATTCCGGAACGAATGGTTCAACAACGATTACGCCGTCGCCACGGCGGTTGCCTATGGCCAGTCGAAGGTAAAGGTGGAATTCGACCACCCGGCCCGCGTATTTGAAGGCGAACTCAATGACCGTCACACCACGCTCACCGGCACGTTGAAATACACCGATCCCTCGTTCAACGGCCAATCGTTCCCGATGACGCTGACGTTGACCGACCCAAAAGCCAACGCTGATGCCGCCGCGCAAAAAGATTTCAACCACGTCAGTTCAAATGATCTCACCGGCCACTGGCGGGCGGTGGTGGAAAACACTTCACTTGGACTGGATGTTGCCAAATTGCCGGACGGAAAATTATCGTGTTCATTATCGCTGCCGGGTTGGATCGACAGCATCGAAGCCAGCATGGTCCAACCGGACGGTCCCAACATGCGCATGGAATGGGGATACCGCCGCATCGGCACCTTCACCGGAAAGGTAGAGAACGGCCGGCTGATCGGAACTTACCTTAACGGTCGAAAAGGATCACCCCTGCCAATCACGTTCGACCGGGCGGAATGACAACGTGCAGCGCCGGCATCTGCCGGCAAGGATGGCGGCGCTCCACGACAAATGGAAAATTTTGGTTCGCTTTTCATTATCGACGGCCATGATCCATTGATGTTATTGCTTTTCAGCGAGCCATGAATTTTCGCCGTAAACAGCAACAGGCCTTTACCCTGATCGAATTGCTGGTAGTCATCGCCATCATCGGCATCCTCGCGTCGATTCTCCTGCCCGTCCTCGGCCGGGCCAAGGACAAGGCCCGCGATGCCACCTGCATTTCCAACCTCCACCAATGGGCGATCACCTGGCGCATTTACGCCGACGATAACAACGACACCTTCATGAACGGCACCGGCAGTTCTTTTCCGCGCGGCGCCTGGGTGCTGTCGCTCACCAACGGTTACCGGACCAAACCCGCCCTGCTCCTTTGCCCGAAAGCCACCGACCGTCGCGGTCCCGGCGATCAAGAAACCCACGTGGCAATCGATGCCCCGAACGCGGTGGATTATGGCGGCCCCACGACGGCGTACATGTTCCCGATCGACGATCCCAGCAACACCAATCATTTTCTCATCGCCAGTTATGGCATGAATGTCTGGGCTTATAACGTTGATACGAATGTTTTACAAAACCGCCTCGATTACCAGCATTGGCGCCGGTACAGCGGGACGGTCAACCCGTCGGAGACGCCGTTATTTGCCGACGCCATGTGGCGAGGCGGCGGGCCGCACGAAGACGATCCGGCGCCGGGATTCAACGGCGAATGGCAGGGAGCAAACGCGGAGATGCATCACTTCGCGATGTTCCGTCATAGCAAAGGTATCAACATCCTGTACTTCGACAGCGGCGTCCGTTACACGAAAGCCATCAACCTGTGGCAACTCCCCTGGCATAAAGATTACGACGTCAATGCCGCGCTCCAGGGACGGAGCTTTCCCGATTGGATGAAATGATCGTTGGAGTTCAAGCGTTAGTTTGCCCGGCTGAACAAAGCGAAGGCGTTAAGAAAAATTGTACCCGTGTTTGCCGCAGAATTTCTCCTTCTCGTCCTCGTCGTCGTCCTCGTAATCGAAAAGAACCGGAGAACGAGTCGAGGAGGAGGCGGAAACCCAATGGCATTCTTTTTCCAGTCAACGTTCCGCTTTTGGACCATGAAACAGCGACGAGGCAAGCTGAAGCTTGAACTCCAACAAAAAACGCGAAGGAAATTTCCTTCGCGTTTGAATTATTCTCGTGGCAGTCGAAACAACGACGCTCACTTGTTCAGAGCCTCCTGACGTCGGCTCCTACAAGATTACCACTAGGTCAAAACGATCTTGTCGCCTTCTTTCAAGGTGACGATGGCCTTCTTCCAGCTCGGCGCCTGGCCGGCCTGGGTGGTGCGTTGACGGCGGAATTTGCCGCGCACGTTCAGCGTGTTCACGCGGGTGACTTTGACTTTGAACAGTTCCTGGACCGCCTGGCGGATCTGGGTCTTGTTCGCGCGGGGATCCGCCACAATCGTGTACTGGTTGTACTTCTCGCCCTGGCGGGTGCCCTTTTCCGTCA
>Ga0134124_10004352_pt1 | contig 11382 bp, 10 predicted proteins | sample KB304_FD_96880 | JGI IMG/M metagenome (GOLD analysis project Ga0134124, IMG submission 96880) | Terrestrial soil microbial communities without Nitrogen fertilizer from Kellogg Biological Station, Michigan, USA - KB3-0-4 | ecosystem: Environmental > Terrestrial > Soil > Unclassified ... | reverse complement strand
CCGTCAACGTGACAGGTTCTACCAAGGCCGAGAAGTACAGTCGAATTCCAGCTCAGACAGAGCTTGATCTCTCACCGGCCGCGGCGTACGTGCACATCACCACCAACAACACGATCGAAGGGACGGAATGGAAAGCGCCGCCCGAGGTCGGTGATGTGCCGCTCGTCGCGGACGCCTCGTCCGACATCTTGAGTGGGCCGATCGACGTCGCTCGTTTCGGCCTGATCTATGCGGGTGCGCAGAAGAACCTCGGGCCCTCCGGCGTGACGCTGGTCATCATTCGCGAGGATCTCCTCGCTCGTTCGGACGCGAGCCTGCCGACGATGTTGAACTATAAGGTGCTGGCGGAGAACAACTCGCTCTACAACACCCCGAACACCTTCGGCATTTACATTCTGGGTCTCGTAACGCAATGGTTGAAGTCGATTGGAGGTCTGACCGGGATCGCTCGGATCAACCAGCGAAAGGCTGCGCTCCTCTACTCTGAGATCGATCGTACCGGCTTCTATCGCGGGACCGCGCAGAGGGACAGCCGGTCGCTGATGAACATTACGTTTCGCTTACCGAGTGAAGAGCTCGAGAAGACGTTCGATCGCCAGGCCAGTTCCGCGGGTTTCGACGGCCTGAAGGGTCATCGCTCGGTCGGTGGCCTCCGAGCATCGATTTACAACGCGTTTCCTGAGGAAGGCGTGGCAGGCCTCGTGGACTTCATGCGCGAGTTCGAGCGCACGCACGGCTGACGACGATTCCCGGCGGACGTCTGCTAGTTGGTCATCGGCCGGAACGATCGCCGCCGCCGCCGCCGGCGCCGACGGGGTGGCGGCAGGTCTTCGGCGCCCTCGCGATCGCGTTCGGCGATGCCGGACGCCTCGATGAAGCCACGCCAGTGCTCGACCGCCTCCTGCGCCTCGCCTTGAATTTCCAGCCAGGCGAGTGCTTCGCGAAAGGGTCCACGGTGCATCAGCGCTCGCCGGGCGCGAGGCGATAGTCTCGAGTCGAGCAACCGGCGTTGGAGTCCCAGAATCTGCCGGAAGCGTTCGACATCGCGACGTGCCAGCGGCAGCATCCCCAACGACAACCGCGGTTCCTTTTCGAGTTCGGTCTTGACCGGAAGGCGCGGATGGCCGGCCATGCCCAGCGGCACAAGCAATGACCCGAGCAGCACCGCATTGCTCAATGTGTCGGGGGGCTGGTCGTGCCGCCTTCGATACGCGTCGACAGCAGCCAGTGACCGCCACAATCGCTCGCCGGCGCCCCTTTGCAGATCATGCGCAATCGGCTCGAGAAGCCTGCGCTCGGCCATCATCCTGAATGCCCGTTCAGAAGCACCCGAGCGGAGGAGTTTGTAGAACTCTTCGATCAATCTTGCCGGCGCGCTGCGGGCGATCTCTCCGCGATGGTCGGCGATAGCGGCATCGATCGGGGCATCGATCGTAAACCCGAGCCGCGCGGCCATCGCAATCGCGCGCAGCATGCGCACGGGGTCTTCATGAAAACGCTCTACTGGGTCACCAATGGAGCGAACGAGCCCCGTGCGCAGATCTTCGAGGCCGCCGGTGTAGTCGATGATGGCAAACGTTCCGATGTCGTAGAACAGAGCGTTGATTGTAAAGTCGCGCCGGAACGCGTCCTCCTCCGGCGTCCCGAACGTGTTCTCACGATGGACCAGCGGGTCGGAACTTGGGTGCCCGTCCTCTGGATGTTCTGGCTGTTCGCTGGCTAGCGCTTCCTCCGCGGCCGCGAGTTCCTCCGCCGTGACCTTGCGCCGGAAGGTCGCAACCTCGATCGTCTTCGTGCCGAAGCGCACGTGCGCGAGCCGAAACCGTCTGCCGATCACCCAGCAGTTCTTGAACAGCCGCTTCACCTGGTAGGGATGAGCGGACGTGCCGATATCGAAGTCCTTGGGGCGCCTGCCAAGCAGTAGATCGCGCACGCTGCCACCGACGAGATAGGCGACATGATTGTTCTGATGAAGGCGGTAGAGGACCTTGAGCGCGTCGGGATCAATTTGCGATCTGGAGACCGAATGGGCGGCTCGCTCGACGATGATCGGGTCACTCATCTGCCTTCAGATTGTAGGGGAATGCGCTAGGATCCGGCTATGCGTACCTGTGGCCTCGTCGTGGTTGCGTTGATCCTGACCAGCGCCGGGTCGCCGGTGTGGGCGAACGAGCCTCCGGCATTGGCCAAGGCCCGGACACTCTACAACGCGGGCGATTTCGAGGGCGCGATCGATGCGGCGTCCATGGCACGCAAAGACGCGGAGTGGGGGGACGCTGCGGCGCTGGTGGTCGCGCGCGCGCATCTCGAGCAGTACCGCGAACGCGCCGATGCCGAAGATCTGGCAGCGGCGCGCGCCGCTCTTGGCGCCGTACGTGTCGCTGTTCTCACGCCACGCGATCAAGTCGATCTCATCGTGGGGCTTGGGCTGTCGCTTTATTTGAGCGAGACCTACGGGGCTGCCGCGGAGCTGTTCGAGACGGCACTCGGCCGGGCAGCGCTGCTGGGGCCGCGGGATCGACTGCTGCTGCTGGATTGGTGGGCGACCTCGCTCGATCGCGAAGCCCAGATCCGTCCGGTCGATCGTCGCGCCCGTGTCTTCGAACGCATCGCGTCGCGGATGAATGAAGAGATACAACGCGATCCAGGCAGCCCGGTGGCGAACTACTGGCTGGCGGTGTCCGCACGGGGCGCCGGAGACATCGATGCCGCGTGGAACTTCGCCATCGCCGCGTGGGTCCGCTCGACGCTGTCACCGGACACGACCGAAAGACTCCGGGACGACCTGGATCGACTGGTGACACAGGCGCTCATTGCGGAGCGATCGCGCGCCCTCTCGTCGCGTGAGCCGCAGGACGCGGTGGCAGCGCTGAGAACTGAGTGGGAGCTGGTGAAACAACAGTGGAAGTGATCCGTGGGGTCCGGCCAACGCCGGACCGAGCCTAAGACTTCGCGTCTCGCCAGTTTTCTCCGATTCCGATATCGACGGTCAGTGGCACGCGCAGCGATGCCGCGCCTTCCATACGCTCGCGCACGAACGCCGCCACAGCGTCCGCATCCTCGCGTGTGCAATCGAACAGCAGTTCGTCGTGCACCGTGAGAATCATCTGTGCCCGGAGCCCGCTGCCAGGCAGCGCAGCGTGCAGATCGATCATCGCTTTCTTCAGGATGTCGGCAGCGGTGCCCTGGATCGGCATATTCACCGCCTCACGCTCGGCCTGGCTGCGCATCTGAAAGTTCCGGCTCGTCAAATTCGGCATCAGCCGACGCCGGCCGAACATCGTGCGGACGACGCCCGATTGGCGCGCCTCTTCCAACGTGCGGTCGATGAAGGCGCGCACGCGCGGAAAGCCCGTGAAGTAGGCGTTGATGAACTCCTGGGCGGCTTCCTGGGACACGTTGATGTCCTTGGCGAGCGTGAACGGCGTCTTCCCGTAGAGGACGGCGTAGTTCACCATCTTCGACCGGCTGCGCATCTCATGCCGGCTGAGCCCATGGTTGGTGCCAAAGAGTCGTGCCGCTGTTCGATCGTGGATGTCTTCACCGGTGAGAAAGGCCTCGATGAGTGCCTCCTCGTCGGCAAGATGCGCGAGCACACGCAGCTCGATCTGCGAGTAATCGGCTGAAATCAGCACGCAACCAGGCGCCGCAATGAAGGCGCGTCGAATCTCGCGGCCGAGTTCGCTCCTGATTGGAATGTTCTGAAGATTCGGCTCCGAGCTGCTGAGACGCCCGGTCGCCGCGATCGCCTGGTTGAAGCTGGTATGCACCCGCCCTGTTACGGGATGAACCATCAACGGCAATGCGTCGATATACGTGCTCTTCAGTTTCTGCAGTCCGCGCCAGTCCAGGACAAGGCGGGGCAGCTCGTGGGCAAGTGACAATTCCTCGAGTACTTCCGCAGCGGTCGATGCGGAGCGGGTCTTTCCCGTCTTTCTGGCCACCGGTAGCGCCAGCTTTTCGAAAAGAATGCGCCCGAGTTGTGGCGGCGAGTTGATATTGAACTCCTCGCGGGCGAGCTCGTAGATGCGGGCGGTGTAGGAGGCGAGCTCCTGCTCGAGGTGTCGCGACTGAGACGCGAGCAAAGGAAGGTCGACGAGGACGCCGGCGCGCTCGATGTCGACCAGCACTGGGATGAGCGGCATCTCGAGTTCGCGATACACGGCCTCCAGACCTTCGCTGATGATGAGCGGCGACAACTTGCCCGACAGCTGCCAGGCGAGATCCGCGCGCTCCGAGGCGAAGCTGCGGATCGCCTCCGGTGAGATCGTCGCGAAGGATGTGGCCTTGGTACCGCGCCCGCGCACGTCCTCCTCTGAATGCGCGCGATAGCCGAGATGCTCGAGCGCAACCTCCTCGAGCACATGATTCGACCGATTGGCGTCGAGCAGATAGCTCGCCAGGATCGAGTCGACACTGAGACCTCGCAGCGTGATGCCGGAGCGCGCCAGGACGAGTACCACGGTCTTCAGGTCGTGTCCGCGTTTGGCGATCCCCTCGTCCTCGAGTAGTGGTTTGAGCGTGCGCAATACGAACGAGGCGTCCAGTTGAACCGGTGCCGTCGCGCTCGCCAGCAAGTCCGCTCTCTCACCATCGCCGACATGACCGACCGGGATGTATCGCCCCTGACGGTCCCGTGTGGAAACGGCAATGCCGACGATGGTCGAACGCATCGGGGCCGGCTGATCGGTGATCAGGTAAATGGCGAAGCCGCCCGCTGCGCGAAGCTCCGAAACGAGCGAGTGAAGTGCGTCCTCGGTCGTGACGAGCGCGTAATCGGTCTCGACCGAATCTGCCGTCGGCGCATATTCGTTGACGAGTGTCCTGAACGCCAGTCGAGTGAAGAGCTCGAAGCAACGCGCGCGCGACGCGCCGCGATAGCGAAGCGATTCCAGGTCGAAATCAATGGGAACGTCGGTGTGAATCGTGACCAGTTGACGGCTCTGCAGGGCTTGTTCTCGATGTGTCTCGAGCGCCTCGCGTTGTTTCGGTTTCAGGTCGGCGGTGTGAGCAAGAAGGCCGTCGAGGCTGCCGTACTGTGTGATCAGATCGTTTGCGCCCTTCTTGCCGATGCCGGGAACGCCGCCCACGTTGTCGCTCGTGTCGCCGACGAGCGCAAGCACATCGACCACCTGGGACGGCTTGACGCCAAACTTCTCGAGAACTGCAGCCTCGTCGAACCACGCTCCGTCCTCCCGCGGGTCATAGACGGAGATCGCATCATCGCGGACCAGTTGAAAGAAGTCCTTGTCGATCGACACGATCGCGACCTTGTGGCCGGCCTCAGCCGCCCTCGTCGCAATTGTCCCGAGCACGTCGTCGGCCTCGTACCCCTTGTACGTGAGGATAGGAACACCCATGGCCTCACACGCTTCGTGGACCCAATTGATCTGCTCGACCAGGTCATCTGGCATCTGCGCGCGGTTGGCCTTGTAGTCGGCCGCAATCTCGTCGCGGAAGGTGGGGCCGGCGAGATCGAACGACGCAGCGATATACGCCGGGCTGTGATCGGTGAAGAGCTTTCGGAGCATCGTCACGAACACGTAGACGGCGTGCGTCGAGCGCCCCTCCTGATTCGACAGCCCGCGCCCGCGGAAGGCGTGGTACGCGCGGTACATCTGTGAGCTGCCGTCGATGAGAAACAAGGTCGGACGAGCCATTCGACCAACGATAATATTCTTTCGATGGTTTCGTCGCCCCGTGTCCGACTGCTGTTCGTTCTGACCACGTGTTCGATGCTCGTTGCCGCCTGTGGCAGCGGAGGCCTTCTTGGAAACAAGTACGAATACGAAGAGGAGCTTCGCCTCAACGTCGACGGCTCCGCGCGGATGGATTTGAGCTCGTCGGTGGCGGCGCTGGTCGCGTTGCGCGGATTCGATCTCAACCCGGCCACTGACGTGGATCGGTCGAAGGTCCGATCGATGTTCGAGGGACCGGGGGTCACCGTCAGGTCAGTGCGCGTGTCGAGGCGCGATGGCCGGCAATTCGTCCACGTCCGCCTCGATGTGGAGGATATCCGCCGGTTGTCGCGTGTCGCGCCGTTCTCCTGGTCGAAATATCAATTCGATCGACATGGAGAAACGCTCGAATACAAACAACAGGTTGGAGCGGCGGTAGCGAAAACGGTTGGCGACGTCGGTTGGAACGGCAATGAACTGGTTGCGTTCCGCATGCACATTCCAAGCGTCATCACGTTCCACAACGCTCCCTCGAAGAGGGTGCAGCGCGGGAACATCCTCGAGTGGGAGCAACGGTTCGTCGATCGCATGGAGGGTTTGCCCGTCGACGTCCGAGTCAACATGACGCCCCACTCGATCCTCTACTCGACGCTGTTGTTGTTCGGCTCGACGATTGTCTTGGCGGCAGCGGTCTTTGGCGTAGTGATCTGGCGAGTGGCCCGGCACGGGCGCGACGAGATCGCGCCCGCCCGGAATTCGCACGCGTGACTTACAGCTTCTCGAGGGCGGCCTTGGCCTCGGCCTCGGTCTGCAGCTCGTTCTTCACGTCGAACGAGAGGAAGTTGCTGGCAATCGACCGCGCCAGCATCCGGTCCACCTGGCTGTTCACGACGCCTTCGAGGGTGACGCGACCGTGCTCGACGATGATGTGAATCGGAGGATTGACCATCGACGCGTACGGCCGGAAGTTATGGTTGCTGTAGATGGCCCTTGCGATCGAGAAACGAAGCTCGTTGTCGAACTGTGAGACCGGCAACACCTCGATCTTGTTGTCGATGCCCGTCACAGCCGCCACCTTTGCGACGCGGTTCTCGATGTCGGTGCGCTTGTACGGCATCGTGACCTTTCCAACCAGCGTGACGTGACCGTTGTCGACGTTGGCGTGGACGCTATCGAAGATCGTGAAATGTGGGTACTGCAACACCTGCCGTTGGACGTCGCGGAATAACTGCAGGTTCTCGCTCTCTGCGGCGCTGGCTGGCGCGCTGATCATGAGCGCGACTACGGCCGTAGTTATTAATCTGGCAAACATCGGAAACTCCCTTCGCACTACCAGCCAGTTCTAAGGCAAAGCTTTTGCCAGCCCTGCCGACTGCGAAGAGCCCGAAATCACGAGTGAATTGCTGAGAGCAGCTCAGCCGCGCGTCTTCTGATGCGGACACGGCAGGCTACAGGACGAGCATTGACGCTATTCCGGCGCCGATCAGGAGAATCTGGCGCATCGATCCCGCATCCGTACGACCACGATGAAGCCCCGGAATCAGATCCGCCATTGCGACGTACAGAAAGCTGGCGGCGGCCAGGGCCAGGAAGTACGGCAGCATCAGCGGCACGAAATCGAACGAGATACAGGCGGCGATCGCGCCGAGACCACTCGCCGCGGCAGACAGCACGTTGAGCAACAACGCCCGCCGTCGTGAGTAGCCGGCGTGAAGCAGGATGGCGAAGTCGCCAACCTCCTGAGGAATCTCGTGAGCAGCGACGGCGAGTGCCGTGCTGATGCCCAGTGGTACCGATGTCAGGACCGCCGCCGCGACGACCGCGCCATCGACGAAATTGTGGAACGCGTCGCCGACGAGCACTGGGAACACGGCGCCGTCGTGCACTTCGCAATCATGCGTGTGGCAATGCCGCCAGAGCACCAGCTTCTCGAGCAGGAAGAAAAGCAGGATGCCAATCAGCAAGGTTCCCAGGACGCGTGTGGCCGGCAGTTGTTCGAGAGCGGACGGCAGGATGGCAAGCGTGGAGACGCCAAGGAGCGCGCCGACCGCATAACTCACCAACCACGGGACCAGCCGGGCACGAGTAGAGTCGCTGATCAGGAGAACGCCGGAGGCAACCAGGAGCCCGCCGAGCCCGCCCACGAGACTGAGTCCCAGGGCGATGAGGTACGTCGACACGACGAGCCATCATATTACGGCCGCTGGCCTTCGGTCTTCTGGCGTGCGTGTACTTTACGAGGCGACGTAGCCCTTTCGTGCGCGAACGTTCAAGTTGCGGTCGCGCACCGTGACTCGGATCGAGTGCCAGCGGCCGTCCTTGTTGACCGAGCTCGTGTACCCAAGAAAGTACTGCTTGCTCAACTCGTCTGCGATGCGGGCTGTCGCGTCATCGAGTCCATCGAAGCCGCGCACGATCTCCGTGCGTCCACCGGTGTCGTCCGTGATCTGGCGCAGCGCTTCCGCGTTCACACGCTCTCCGGGACTGCGAGGCCATGACGAACCACCGCTTCCTCCACCGATCGGCGGAAACCGCGGCTGACGACGTCCTCCGCCGGGGAATGGAAACGGAATCGTCGGCGGCACCGGTTGAAGGATGCGCGGCGCATCCTTCGAGTTGCTGTCGACACCGAGTGCGTAGACGAGGACTTCGCTTTCGCGAATGCGCTGCCGCAAGGAGGTGACGCTCATGGAGCTGTTCGTATCGTTGCCGTCGGAAATCACGAGAAGCGCTTTCTTGCGATTGCGCCCCTCTTCGGCTGTTGGCAGTGCTTCCGCGACAGCATCATAGAGTGCCGTGCCGCCGACGGGTGCGACCCGTCGCAACGCGTCACTGATCAGCCGTCGGTCCGTGGTCCAGCCCTGAATCAACCGGGCGCGTGTGGCGAACTCCATGAAGAACAATTCGTCATCCTCGTCGAGCAGCTTGGTAATCAGGCGCTCGATGGCCGCCCGTGCCGTCTCGACTTTCTCGGCAGTCATGCTGCCGCTGCAATCCAGGGCGATGCCAAGGCTGACGGGTACGCGATCGGCGCTGAAGTTTGAGACGTCCTGGACCTGCCCATCTTCGTAGACGGTGAAGTCCTCCTGCCGAAGTCCCGACACGAAGCGCCCGTTGCCATCGGTTACCGTCGCAGTGACGTTGACGAACTCAACACCGCTTTTGAATCGGAAGCCTTCTTGTGACTGCGCGCCCGTCACGGCGGCCGCGATGACAACGATGAGGAGGATGAGTAGGGGAGGAGTGCGCATGGTCAGTTCCCGCGTGCGTCATTCGCCAGAGCCGTTCGCGATAGGTCGCTGCGACGGTCGACATGCGGCACGATCTGGCTGCCGTTCACGAAAGCGAGACGGTATCGCCCCGGGTCGCCAACCTGCGGCACGGTGACCCTGAACGTGGTTTCTTTGCCTGGGCCGAGAACGGTGGGATCGAGCTGCGATTCACCGTGGGCGATGACCCGCCCATCCCGGCCGACGACTGAGACGACCGCTGACAGGGCTGGAGTCGTCTTCGCAGTCGGATTACGCACCAACCCCGAGACAATCAACGTCTCGCCATCCATCGCGTGTCGCATCGATACGAGCTCGATAGACGTTGCGCTCACCGCCGAGGCATGGCGACTGGCGCGGCTGCCGCCGGACATGCCGACGGCCAGTAATGCGCCCGCCGCCAGGATGACCAGAGCGGCGATTGCAAACGCTGGCGCGCGCGAGGGACGCTCGACATCGGGCACCACCAGCGACATAGCCCATGGCGATATCACGCCGTCTTCCTGCTCGCGTCCCTCATCTTCGACACCTGTCGCCCAGCGCGGATTGTCGATCGCTGACGCGAGGGCGGCGACCCGGGCATCGGAGCGTCGACGTTCGAGCCGAACCAGATAGACCGTGACCGTCGTCAGCACGACGACGGCGAGACCGAGAGCGAAGGTGAGTGCAATGAGCCACATCGTGGTTCCAGTTCAGTGAAGCGTGAAGTCGACTTCCACCTCTACGATGACATCGACGGGCGACCCAAGACGCCGGGCCGGGGCGAACCGCCAGTTCCGGACCGCGCTTATCGCGCGATCCTCGAGACCGTAACCAAGACCGCGCAGCACCTTAACGTCGCCGACGGTACCGTCAGATCTGATCACGATCTCCAGCAACACGCCACCCGTGATACCTCTCTTTCGGGCGTCCTCGGTGTACTGGGCCTTGACCTCGCGAAGCAGCCGTGGCGGCTCGATACCGCTGCCGGGGCGATACGGCCCGCCGCCGGCGCCCCCCCCCGTGCCGTCATCCACTCCAGGCCCTTTCCCCGGTCCAGAGCCGTCAGCTTCGGGCGCCGTCGGTTTCGCGTCTCCCGCCGTCAACACGACGGGCGACACCAGGGCCCTCGAAGGAAGCGGTTCGGGCTCTGGCTCGAATGACTGAGAGGCAGTCGGTTTGGGCTTCTCGATTCGAGTTACGGGAGTTTTGGGGGCTCGCCCACCTCCGCCGCCACCGCCCCCTGGCCCCGGTCCTGCCAGGAACACCAGGCGCTCGTGGGGGGCCGTCGCCATCTCGACCACTCCCGATGTGGACCAGAGGAGTGCCGCCAGGACCGTGATGTGAATCAGCGAAGACACAATCGCCGAGAGTCCCTGCTGTTCGCGTAACTGGCGCCCATCGGATGACGGCGCGGACGGGGACACTGTCGTCGCCGCGTCCTGTCGAGCTTGTCGAGCCGCGCGGACCGCCGAGGAGGTGTCGAAGAAAGAGGACCCCTGGACCGGTTTCAACGCGCCAGTGTCCACCAGTTGCTGGACGACCGCCCGGGGAACGCCCGCGGCTCGCGCAATCTCGCCAATCGTGAACACGTCGACTTGCGACAGCATGGACGTAGAGCCGTTGAAGGCAAATCCCTTGCCTCCAGTTGGCCCCGAAATCAGGCCTGAAGCGAGGTGGGCGGCCAAACTGGACTTGCTCATGTCCCTTCGGCAGGTCAGTCGCGCATGGTCACACGACCTTCAGTCCCTCGACGAAACGATAACCTTCACGGTCCCCCAACATCCTCGCGGCTCGGAACCCGGCGCCTTCCAGCGCTCGAACTGTTCCCTCGGATTGGCCGTCTCCAGGCCGCGATTGGAAGATAGCGGACAACCCGGAAGGGGCGCCTCTCTCTATCACGACGACTCGACCGCCGGAACGAAGAACGCGGCGGCATTCTCCGAGCGCCCGATCGTTGATGTAACTCGTCAGTTGACCGGTACGGTTGTGGAGCACGATGAGGTCGAACGAACTGTCGTTGAAGGGAAGGGCATCGAGGGCGTGGACAGACACGTTCACAAGTGCGCCAGATTCTGAAACGACCTTGCGGGCGCGTGCCGCCGTCGCTTCGTCCACGACAACGAGAGACGATTCGCCGGAGAGGCCCGGCTTCGCGGCCAGGAGGCTCGTGACAAGGGGCGTATCGATGCCGATCTGCAGCAGCCGCTCTCCGAGCCGCACGCCGCTCATGGCGATTGCGAGCGGCTCGCGTCCAACTGTCGACTGACGCAAAAACATGCGCATTTTGCCATGATATAGTGGCCGATTGTGACTTCACCAGTTCAGATCGCCCCTGCGAGCGGCAAACTCGGTGTGCTCCTTGTCGGCCTCGGCGCCGTCAGCACGACCACCATTGCCGGTGTGATGGCCATTCGTCGAGGCCTGGCCCGTCCCATCGGTTCGTTGACGCAGAT
>Ga0134124_10004350_pt1 | contig 11384 bp, 9 predicted proteins | sample KB304_FD_96880 | JGI IMG/M metagenome (GOLD analysis project Ga0134124, IMG submission 96880) | Terrestrial soil microbial communities without Nitrogen fertilizer from Kellogg Biological Station, Michigan, USA - KB3-0-4 | ecosystem: Environmental > Terrestrial > Soil > Unclassified ... | reverse complement strand
GGAAGCGGCTGGGTCGCTCATGGTCATGCGGATTTGCATGTCGATCGGCAGCTGTTCCTTGCGGCGCGCATCCTTGCAGTTGATCAGCCCCCACGGACGGATACGCCCGGTTTGCGGCGAGCGTATGAAAATGCCAGCATGCTGCTTGAGTTGATCCGGATGCGTGATTGCCGGTCGAGCCGCGAGGTAGGCCGTAGAGGCGAGCAAAACAATGTGCGCCGGCGCCAGTGTGCGGGCGACCAGGCCGGGAGGAAGCTCGAAGCCGCCGCCGATGGCGGCATCAAAGCCTTCGGCGATCAGATCGACCTGGCGATTGTCAAAGTGCCAGTCGGGCACGATGGCCGGATGCTGGGCGAGAAAGTCGCTGAGCAGGGGCACGATGTACTCGCGCCCGAAGGCGTTGCCCATGCTGACCTTGAGCGTGCCGGCGGCTTGTCCTTCAGCATCAGCCAGGTTGGCGACCGCGCTCTGGATGGTTGCCAGGCTACCGCTGACCTCGGCCAGGAAGCGCGTGCCGGCTTCGGTCAGGCGCAGGCTGCGCGTGCTGCGCTGGAACAGCCGGATGCCCAGGCTGGCCTCTAGCCGGGCCACGTTCTTGCCCACGGCGGCCGAGGTCAAACCCAGGCGCCGCGCCGCTTCGGAGAAGCTGCCGGCTTCCGCACTGCGGACGAAGCATTCGATGCTGCCTAGTGTTTCCATGCGCTTTTCAGGCCAAAACCGGCCTGCCTATTTGAAACCATTGGTTTAAAAAGAATAAAGGCATTGATGGCTTATCGCAATGCAATGAACGGCGGATAGTTTACTCCATGGCCTAGCGATATTGCGCAGCCAACCCACCCAAGGAGAAACATCATGTCGAAGCAAGCTCAAAACGTTCAAGCCCAAGTCAATCACCTGGCCGGCAAGGTCGCCTTCGTGCAGGGCGGTTCGCGCGGCATCGGCGCGGCCATCGCCAAGCGGCTGGCGCGTGACGGTGCCGCCGTGGCGCTGACCTACGCCAGCTCGGCCAACCAGGCGCAGGAGGTCGTCAGGGAAATCGAAGTCGCCGGCGGCCACGCCATGGCGATCAAGGCCGACAGCGCCGATGCCAAGCAGATCAAGGCCGCCGTCCAGCTGGCCGCCGATACCTACGGCAAGATCGATATCCTGGTGAACAACGCCGGCGTGCTGGCCTTGGGCAATGTCGCCGAAGCCGAGATCCCGCTCGAAGACATCGATCGTACCCTGGCCGTCAATGTGCGCAGCGTGATCGTCGCCTCGCAAGCGGTGGTCAAGCACATGGACAAGGGCGGCCGCATCATCACCATCGGCAGCACCAACTCCGAGCGCATGCCCTTCCAGGGCGGCTCGGTGTACGCCATGAGCAAGGCCGCCATCGTCGGTCTGACCAAGGGCCTGGCGCGCGATCTCGGTCCGCTCGGCATTACCGTCAATAACATTCAGCCCGGCCCGATCGACACCGAGATGAATCCGGACAGCGGTGATTTTGCGCAGACCTTGAAGGGCCTGATGGCACTGCCGCGCTACGGCACGGTGGAGGAAGTGGCGAGCTTCGCTGCTTATTTGGCCGGCCCCGAGGCTGCCTACATCACCGGCGCCAGCCTGTTGATCGATGGCGGATTTTCCGCCTGATCCTTGCAAATGAGGCAAACCCCAAACCAGCCTTGGCTGGTTTGGGGTTGATGGCTCGGGTTCAAGGGAAACTTCTTCGTCATGGATCATTCAGGCACGACACAGCTCATTTGCCCCCCATTCACCGGGGCCTATAGAATGGCACCCCGACTCAAACCCTGGCCGCCTGACAGAGCCAGGCCTACGTCACAACAAAACCAAAAACTCACTACAGGGACGGTAACATGACTGAGAACACCATTTCGGAGCAGGCCCAAGAACAGGTCTCCCTTACCCTCAAGATCGACGCAAACGTCTATGAGGCTTTTCTCCGCAAGGCCAAGCAGGCCAATATGGAGATGGAAGATTTTCTGAGCAGCACCCTGACTATCGTCCTGGGCTGCCGGGTCTTTAACGAAAAATACTCCTGCTCCCCGGCCAAGTTTGTAAAGAACCCGACCGCCAATAACGACCAGTGTGAGAAGGCGGCCTGAGTACGACCTGCCAACCTTTAGCCGGGATCGGTCCTCAACGAAGATCCCGACTGGCCGATGCTCCACCCGGGGCTTTGCGAGCCTATCAAGGCCGAGCGCCAGGCAAGCGACGGATTGCTATCGGATTCAGCGCCTTAGGCCAATGACAGTAAAGGGCGACAACTAGACGACGTCAGGCGCCGCGCTCACCTCTGTTAAATCGACAACTGTACCCACATCGGCCGGTGGTCTGACATGTAGTAGCGTAGGTAGGCTTTGAAGTCCTTCGTGTTTGTACCGTTCTGCCAGAGATTGGGGAAAATCACTGTATCGAAATCAAATACCCCCTTCTGTCCCGTAAAGTGCTTGCGTGTCGTCTCCGGGAAAAAGGCAATCTGGTCATAGTTGGCGCTGCTGCTGATGCTAGATGCAATTTGTGTGGAATGTTCCGGGAGTTCGAGGCCCAGTTTTGTAAGTGCCTTGTAGATCGGATCGCCTGGTTCGCACTTGGGCATATTGAAGTCACCCAGTGTCAGCAGTTCACGCGTAAACGAAAAAGGACTGTTTTTTCTCAGGTCCGCCCATTTAGCCACCGCGAATGTTTCCAATGACCGGCGAGCCATCGATTCCGGCGTCTCATCCCCGAAATACAGATGGACATTGACAAACATTATGGAGGAGACCCCCACTGAGAAGGCAACCAGGTATGGGGTGCGATCAAAGCCGCCGAACGGAACATCTATTCCGGGAAGCTTGATCAAGTTGAACTGTGCAGGCGGGAAAGCGATCTCTCCAACTTCTTCCAGGACGGCAAGTTTCCGGCTGTCATAGATGAAAGCCATCCGTTCGTTGTTTCCAGATGCATCGGACATGATGATGCGGTAGGACTTCGGGAGTTTTTTCTGGATGTCGAACAGGTCGCCAAAATTCTCCCGGCATTCCTGCACCGCTATGATGTCGAACCAGCTGACAATCTCGGCGATGATCGAAAGATCTTGATCTCGCCGCTGTTGGGCACCGAGGTTCGCAATATTCCATGTAGCGACCAGAAGTTTGCCTTGTTCGCGCTTCGGAATTGCACGTGCCTTCTTGTGGTCACGTAGGCGGGCAACTTCAGTTTTCGGATCGTATTCGAAGGCAAACTTGGGCTTCGGAAAAACAGGCATGTTTCGCCTCCTTCACATAGCTAATAGGTTTGACGACAGAACGGTTTTCTTTGCTTTGTCTGAGTGATCGACAGAAAGTGAGCAACGATCGGTGAATATCATATTTCATTGACCGTTTGCTTGGGGACGTAAGATCGTCAGATCGATAAGCTGCCGGCGTCGGCAATTTCTGAATCGATGGCGGGTAACCGATTCAATGCCGACATCAAAGCGCTGATACTTGTACGGTCGAAATAGCCGTAGCGCCCCCTCCCGTAAACGACAATTCCCGCCGTAGCGGGAATTGTCATCATGGATTGATGGGATGGTTCAGGCTGACTGTACGCTGAACCTCGCCATCGACCGTACCAAGGGCTCAGTAACCGCTCTTGTTCATCTCGGGCTTGGCCGGGGTCGTGGTTTGCGAACTCGGTTCGCGGCTTGCGCCACTGACGCCGGCGGCGCCACGGGCGTGGTTCTTTTCGTCGGCCTGCCATTCATGCAGGGAAATCTGCTTGTTCTTGTCGGTGTCGATGGCCGAGAAGCGTGCCGAGACATCGGCGGAACGCTTGGCTTCAGCTTTGCTGATGTGGCCGTCGTGGTTCCTGTCTAGTTCCTTGAACATCGGAGGCGCTTCGGCCGTGCTACCAGTAGCGGCGCTCCGACCCGAATCGGGTGCAGTTGGCGTGTTTTCGGCGGCCTGTACCGCAAGAGGCATGGCTGCCAGAAGGATGAGGGTAGCAAGAGTGTGGCGTGTCATATCGATTCTCCTTTGAAAATGAATACACGTTGGCAGCCCAGTTTGCGGCCCCCAATACGGACCGCGCTTCCACAGGAAGCTGCTGAACTCATATTCATCGTAGGCATTGCCCAAGCTGCTTTCTGTCGGAGCCCGCTGAATTGCCTGTCGGACGAGTCCTACAAGGCCGGGCCATCGGCATCTGCGCTGGCTGACTCAAGCTGCCGCGCCGTCAGATAGTGAAACGCCGAATCTGGTCAACCTGGGAAAAATACAGCTGCTGGCGAACGGGTCGGCATTTCATTTACCGTTCCTGATCTATACACTGGCTCCGTCTATCCCACGACTACATGGAGAACGAAACATGCAAGGTTTTGAGTACAAGCTCGACGGTAAAGGTGACGCTCTGGTATTGGGTATCGATCTGGATTCAGCCAACGCCAAAGCCCTTGCTCGGCTTGATCGTTATATCAACTGGGAAGATGTCCTGAAATTGACGGAGAACGATCCGGAGGCGGCCTACGCAGCGGAACGCCTGCATACGGTTTTGCAGCACCTGGCCAAGTGAGGTCACCCCACACGGTCTTCGGTTAATGCATCAACAAGAGCAACTCGAACAGGGGCCGGAGCGTTGCATCTTGCGCCCCTGTTTCAGTCGCTGACGCGCAACTCGCCACTGCCGTGCAGCGGCAGAGAGGAAAGATCATGCTGATCGGCGTCCCCAAGGAAATCAAGAACAACGAATACCGCGTCGGCCTGACCCCGAGCAGCGTGCGCGAATTGGTCGCGCGCGGCCACCGGGTCATCGTCGAACAAAGTGCCGGTAGCGCCATCGGGCTGACCGACGAAACCTACCTGGCGGCCGGCGCCGAACTGGCGGAATCCGCCGCCGCGGTTTTTGCGCAGGCCGAACTGATCGTCAAGGTCAAGGAGCCGCAGCCCGACGAGTGCAAGCTGTTGCGGGCCGACCAGGCCCTGTTCACCTACCTGCACTTGGCGCCGGACCGTCGCCAGACCAAATTGCTGCTCGACGCCGGCATCACCGCCATCGCCTACGAAACCATAACCGACGACCGTGGCGGCCTCCCCCTGCTCGCCCCGATGAGCGAAGTGGCCGGCCGGATGGCGATCCAGGCCGGCGCCGCCTGCCTGGAAAAATCGAAGGGCGGTGCCGGCGTACTGCTCGGCGGCGTGCCCGGCGTCGCGCCGGGCAAGGTCACCATCCTCGGCGGCGGCGTCGTCGGCTACAACGCCGCCCTGGTCGCCGTCGGCGTCGGGGCCGAAGTCACCGTCATCGACCGTTCGCTGGACCGGCTGCGCTGGCTGGACCAGCAGTTCGGCAACCGCATCCGGACGCTCTACGCGACGGCCGACACCATCGAAGCCAGCATCGTCGATGCCGACCTCATCATCGGCGCGGTGCTGATTCCCGGCGCGGCGGCGCCCCACCTGATCCGCCGCGAGCAATTGAAGCAGCTGCGCCCGGGAACGGTGCTGGTCGATGTCTCGATCGACCAGGGCGGCTGCTTCGAAACCAGCCGGCCGACCACCCATGCCGACCCGATCTACATCGTCGACGACATCGTGCACTACTGTGTCGCCAACATGCCGGGCGCCGTCGCCAGAACATCGACCTTCGCCCTCAACAACGCCACCCTGCCCTTCACCCTGGCCCTGGCCGACAAGGGCTACCGCCGCGCCCTGCTCGACGATCCGCATTTGCTCAACGGCCTGAACATCCATAACGGACAACTGACCTGTTTCCCGGTGGCCGATGCGCTTGGCCTGCCGTGGTCCGATCCGCTGGGCAGCCTGCAAGCCAGCCCATAAACCGCCCCCCTGCCGGCCCATCGGATTGCGAGTGGCCGCCGGGGGAAGCCGAACTGTTGCGAACCGGCATGGTCTATAGTCACGAACAACCGACCCCGGTCCGCCCTATCCTGTATTCGATGCCCATGCTTCAAATCCGAAAGAATCTTTGCTGGCTGCTGCTGGCCTTTGCCACCACCGTCCAGGCTCTCGATCTGGCGCCGCTGCAACAGCAGGGGCGTGCCGCCCACCTGGCGACCGAACTACTGAGCCGTTATCACTACAAGGCGCTGCCGCTCAACGACGAGATGTCGGAGAAGATCTTCGATCGCTATCTGAAGTCGCTCGATTCGGAGAAGTACTTCTTCAGCCAGGCCGACATCAAGCAGATCTCCGGCGCACGCACCCGTCTCGACGATGCGATTCTCGAAGAAGATCTGAGTGCCCCCTTCGCCATCTTCAATCTGTACAGCCGGCGCGTCGTCGAGCGCTTTACCTATGGACGCAGCCTGCTCAAGGCGGGATTCGATTTCAGCCAGAAAGAGAGTTTCGAATACAACCGCGAAAACGCGGCCTGGCCGAAATCCGACGATGAAATCCGCGACCTGTGGCGCAAGCGGGTCAAGAACGACTGGTTGCGCCTGAAACTCGCCGGCAAGGACGACAAGGGCATCCGCGAAACGCTGGACAAGCGTTACGAGGCCTCGATCCGCCGCGTCGGCCGCCTGAAAAGTGAAGACGCCTTCCAGATCTTCATGAACGCCTACACGATGTCCATCGAGCCCCACACCAATTACCTGGGGCCGCGCGCTGCGGAAAACTTCGACATCTCGATGAAGCTTTCGCTGGTCGGCATCGGCGCCCTGCTCGAGGAAAAAGAGGAATACACGACGATCCGCGAACTGATTCCCGGCGGCCCGGCGGCCCTTTCCGGCAAGCTCAAGGTCGGCGACCGCATCGTCGGCGTCGGCCAGGGCCGTAATGCCACCCTGACCGATGTCTTCGGCTGGCGCCTCGACGATACGGTCAGCCTGATTCGCGGCGCTGCCGATTCGGTGGTCCTGCTCGACATCCTGCCCGCCGATGCCGGCCCGGATGGCAAACACAAGCTGGTTCCGCTGATCCGCAAGAAGATCACGCTCGACGAGCAGGCCGCCAAGAAATCGATCATCACGATCCGCGATGGCGAGACGGCGCGCCGCATCGGCGTCATCACCCTGCCCACCTTCTATCAGGACTTTGCCGCGCGCCAGAAAGGCGACCGCAACTTCCGCAGTGCGGCGCGCGATGTGGCCCGGCTGCTCGATGAGCTGAAAAAGGAAAACGTCGCCAGCGTTCTGATCGACTTGCGCAACAACGGCGGCGGCTCGCTGACCGAAGCGGTCGAACTGACCGGCCTCTTCATCGACCGCGGACCGGTCGTGCAGCAGCGCGACGCCGACGGAAAGATCACGGTCGAGAGCGATACCCGGGCCGGGGTGGCCTGGGATGGCCGGCTCGGCGTGCTGATCAACCGGGGATCGGCTTCGGCATCTGAAATTTTCGCGGCGGCGATCCAGGATTACGGCCGCGGCATCGTTATCGGCGAACCGAGCTTCGGCAAGGGAACCGTGCAGACCATGCTCGATCTCGACCGTATCGGACGCAACGACAAGGCGCAGTTCGGCGAACTGAAAATGACCATCGCCCAGTTTTTCCGCGTCAATGGCGGCACCACCCAGTTGCGGGGCGTCGAGCCGGATATCCGCTTCCCGACGCTGGCCGAGGTCGACAAGCAGGGCGAATCCGCTTTCGACAACGCCCTGCCCTGGGTGCAGATCGTCGCCGCCGATTATTCGCCCAGCGGCAACCCGAAAAACCTGCTGGCCAGCCTGCAGTCGCGCCATGCCGGCCGGATCAGCAACGATCAGGATTTCCGCGACCTGCAGGAAGACATTGCCGAGTTCCGTCGGCTGCGTTCGACCAACAGCATCTCGCTGAATGAAGCCGAACGCCGCCTCGAGCGCAGCGCTGCGGAAACCCGCCGGCTCTCGCGCATCGCCCGCCGCAACGGGGAGAAAGCGGTCAACGGACAGCTGGCCGACGGTGCGCCCGAAGCGATGAATAACGAGGAACTTCTCGACGACGGCCTGGAGCCCGGCGAACGAAAAGCCGCCAACGACCCCTCGGAAGCCAAAGCGCGCAGAGAGGCAGCCGACTTCATGCTCCGTGAAGCCGCCCGGATACTGAGCGATGAAGTAGCCCTCTCGAAGGCCGACAACCTGCGCCCGGACTTCGCAGCGCGCGGCACGCCGCTACCGGCCGCTGGCGCATTGACGGTTCCCCGCAGCCTGCGTTGAGCTGAACCCGGCTACGGCCGGCGGCGCTAAGGTTTGTTGGCCGGCGGCCTTGCCGCGCCGAGCTGCCTGACCTTGAGCAGCGCCTGGTCGACGTTGGCGGCTGGCGACAAACCGCCGATGGTCGCGGCGATTTTCCCGTCCGGCGTCACGACGAAGGTCGTGCGCTCGGCGAAACCATGGTCGATCTCGACGCCCCGCGTATCCTTGGCGCCGGTCACCGCCTCACCCACCTTCAGGGCATAGGCCTTGGCGATCCGGCCATCGGCATCCGAGGCGACCACCAGCTTGCCGGCGCAAAAGTCCGGATCGGCCGAGAATTCCTTGAGGCGGGCCAGACTGTCCAGCGAGACACCGACGATCGTCGCGCCGGCGGCAACGAACTGGTCATGCTTCTCGGCGAAGGTATGGGCCTGGATGTTGCATCCGTGGGTATAGGCCGACGGATAGAAATAAACCACGACCGGACCTTTCTTCAGCGTCTCCTTCAGCGAAAAGCTGAAGGTCTTGCCGGCCAGCGCCGCCTGGGTCGTGAAGTCCGGTGCCACGTCGCCTTCCTTTAGCGCGGCGTGGGCCGAAAACACCACAGCAGCGGACAACAGACAGGCGGCAAATAATCGTTTCATGGGGTGTTCCTCGCTGGAAATCCGGCCAAGTGAACATCGCAACGGCCGGTGGGTGATCTACTGGTGATCATCCATCGGCCGCGCCACTTAGTCCAAAGAGAACTTGGCCCAATGCCAAGGGACCGGAGTTGCCATCCCGGAAACCCTTTCCGATTCTGAGGTCGATACCGAAGTATCCGAGCGACCCAGTTCGCCGTCTCAGGAGGCACTTTCAATATAGGCCAGGAACACCGCCTGCGCCAGGAATCAGTGCCTGTGGTCGACCTGTAAAAATCGCCGACCCGACCTATACTGAAAGTGCACCAGAAAACAACGATCCAGCCAACGAAGACACTATGGTGTCGGTACTGGAAAACCGGGTTGATGGTGTAGCCACTAACTCCCACGCGCGAAATGCCTTGGGGCTGGTTAGTCTGGCAAACGATGGTCGGTGTATCTATCTGCCCAGCAAGCAGACCGTTCACCGGCCATTTTCCTGGCCGCTGGGGTCATTGCCATGATCAAGCGAAGATCATCCGGGGCAAACGCCATTCCCGCCAACCGTGATTCCCTCCCCGCCACACAGGAAACGCTGATTGCCGCGTTGCGCGATCCTGCGCTCTATCCGGATGCCAGTGGGCCGCTCGACCTGCTGGAAACGCATATCTCCTATGTATTGCTGGCCGGCAGCCACGCCTACAAGATCAAGAAAGCCGTCGATCTGGGCTTTCTCGATTTCAGCACGCTGGCCCGCCGTCACGAGTTCTGCGAGGAGGAACTGCGCCTTAATCGCCGACTGGCGCCCGACCTCTACCAGGCCGTGGTCGCCATTACCGGCAGCCCGGAGGCGCCTCGCCTGGATGGCACCGGCGAGGCGATCGAGTACGCGGTGCAGATGCAGCGCTTCCCGCAGGATGCCCTGCTCGACCGCCAACTGAGCGAAGGCCGGCTCGACGCGGCGGGCATCGACCAACTGGCGGACAGGCTGGCCGATTTCCACGGACGGATCGCCCGCGCTCCGCCCGGCACCCCCTTCGGCACCCCGCAAGCCGTCTGGGCACCGATGGCCCAGAATTTCGACCAACTCCGTACCCTGCTCCCCGACGCCAGCCATGCCAGCCGCCTCGACCAGTTGGAAAGCTGGAGCCGCCAGCGTTTCAGCAAGCTGAACCGACTGCTTGTCAGCCGCTCGCGCGCCGGCTGGGTCCGCGAATGCCACGGCGACCTGCATCTCGGCAACATCGCCCGGGTCGATCGGGAATTGCATATCTTCGACTGCATCGAGTTTTCCCCCGAGCTGCGCTGGATCGATGTCTTCAGCGAAATCGCCTTCCTGGTCATGGACCTCGAGGAGCGCGGCCGGCCGGACTACGGGCGGCGCTTGCTCAATCGCTACCTGGAGGCCACCGGCGATTACCGTGGCCTGCCGCTGCTCGACTTCTACAAGGTCTATCGGGCCCTGGTCCGGGCCAAGATCTGCGCCATCCGCGACCGGCAGCAGCCGTCGTCCGAACCCGGCCCTCAACTTGCCGGCGGCGAGCGCTACCTCGACTATGCCGCGCAAGTCACCCTGCCCCGCCAGCCGTGCGTTTTGCTGATGCACGGCGTGGCCGGTTCCGGCAAGACCTGGCTGGCCGGGCAGTTGCTGGAAGAACTCGGCGCCCTGCGCATCCGCTCGGACATCGAACGCAAGCGCCTGCGCGGCCTGGCCCCGGCCGCCCGCAGCCACTCGGGCGTCGGCCGCGGCATCTACGATCCGGCGACGAACACCGCCACTTACGGCCAGTTGCTCGAACTGGCCAACGAGATCCTGGCCGCCGACTACTCGCTCGTGGTCGACGCGACCAATCTGCTGGCCTGGCAACGCATGGCATTTCGCCAACTGGCCGTGATGTGGCGCGTACCGTTCGTGGTCCTCGCCTGCACGGCGCCACCGGCCGTCCTTCAGGCTCGGATTGCCCAGCGCCAGGCGAGCGGTGGCGATGCCTCGGAAGCCGACCAGACCGTCCTCGCCCACCAGATGCGGACCTGCGAAGCGCTGTCGCCCGAGGAAGAAGCCTGTTGCCTGCACATCGACACCGCAGCTCCGCTCCCCGCCGAGCTGCAAAGCCGCCTGCGGGAAATCACGACGACCGGCGCCCGGCGCCCGCTGGAGAACCGATCATGAGCACCTCGGTGCTGCTCACTGATCTCTACCAGCTCACCATGCTGCAGGCCTACTTCGACCAGGGCATGAACGAGACGGCGGTGTTCGAGTTCTTCGTGCGCAAACTGCCGGAACAGCGCAATTTCCTGCTCGCCGGCGGCCTCGAGCAAGTGCTCGACTATCTCGAAGCGCTACGTTTCACCGATCGCGAACTCCAGTGGCTGGCCGGCAGCGGCCGTTTCCGCGCCGACTTTGTCGACTCCCTGGCCCATCTGCGCTTCACCGGCGAAGTCAGCGCCATGCCTGAGGGCACGCCGTTCTTCCCGGACGAACCGATCCTGCGCGTCGTCGCCCCGCTACGCGAAGCGCAATTGGTCGAAACCCGCATCATCAACCTGCTGCAATTCCAGTCCATGGTCGCCGGCAAGGCGGCACGCGTGCGCCTCGCCGCACCCGGCAAGCTGCTGGTCGATTTCGGCCTGCGCCGCGCCCATGGCGAAGAGGCCGGCCTGCTGTCGGC
>Ga0134124_10004349_pt1 | contig 11387 bp, 7 predicted proteins | sample KB304_FD_96880 | JGI IMG/M metagenome (GOLD analysis project Ga0134124, IMG submission 96880) | Terrestrial soil microbial communities without Nitrogen fertilizer from Kellogg Biological Station, Michigan, USA - KB3-0-4 | ecosystem: Environmental > Terrestrial > Soil > Unclassified ... | reverse complement strand
CTTACCACGCTCCAGGATATTCACGGACGGCTCGCGTATCAGATCCTTTATCAGCGCGACAAGGCATTGCCTTACTCGCAGAATCAGATTGTCCAGGAAGCAACCAAGATTCCTCAAAAAGCTTTTGAGGCTTACGTAAAAGCAGTTCAACTTCCGCTCAACGAGCCACTCAGGGAAAACTATCTCAAGAACGCTGTTCGTTTTTATTCGGATGCGTCAAGTGGTGCTGTTTATCCGCAAGCATCATTTGAACTCGGTCGAACGTACATGACGCGAGGTAACTGGAAAGATGCGACCGAGTATTTCTCCAAACTACAAAAGAAAGATCCGCATTACGCTGAGGCCGCGTTTTACGCCAGTCTCGGTTACACAAAGCTTGGAGACTACAGTCGCGCGCTCGCTACGGTCGTTCCCCTCTCTTCGGATTTGCCGCTGATAGGCGTTTACAACAATGCCGGCGCTATTGCTGTGCAAGCTGCTCGCGACAACAAGAACGACGTTGAACGCAATCGTTTACTGGCCCAGGGCATTTCGTTTCTTTCGCGTGCTGCCGAATCAGCCCCTGAAGATCCGATGGTGCATTTCAATTACGCCTATGCACTCTTCCTCACCGGGAAGTTTGACGAAGCAGCAGAGCAACTTCGTCCAGTGATCACGACTGACCAGCGTGACGGGTACGCCTATTTCCTTTTTTCAAAAGCGCTGGCGAAAACTGGTAAGACTGAAGCCGCCACTGCTGCTGACAATCAGGCCCGGCGCTGGATGCAGAGTGCTTACGCGAAGTGGGAAACCGAATGGGAGAAGTCCCAAAGCACCAGCGGAGTGGGATTGCGCCTGCGCGAAGTGCTTGACCGGGGCGAAGTATTCGATCTGGCTCGGACGAATAAGATAACGGCCGAAGGCAACTCTCCAAGTTCGGCAACCGAGGATCTACTAGTTAAAGCGCGTGATCTCTACCAGGCCGGACGTGATGAAGAAGCGCTGCCGGAACTTCACCGTGTGGTGATGATCGAACCGACCAACGCCGAAGCCTACTTGTTGAGTGGCAGAATCAATCTGCGGAGGAGCGATCAGGAAGCAGCGATCGCTGCCCTGAAGACCGCGATCTTTTGGGATCCAAAGCTGATAGATGCCCATATCCTCTTAGGTCGAATTTTTCTGGAGCGTGGCGACAGAGGCGAAGCCAGGAAGTATGCGTTGAGTGCGATCACGATTGATCCAAACAACCAGGAAGCAATGGCCCTTCAACGTCAGGTCACGCTGGGAAACTAAAAGCCTCCGACGAAATGTCCGACGAACTTCAGGTTCGTCGGACATCATTTCGGCCTCTTTAATAACTCAAGATGCTTTTCTTCGTAGCGTTTCTATTGTGCATTTCGATTGCTACTTTACTGCTCGCGCACAAATCACGCAGGCATAAGCGTCTTGCCTTACCAGCATCGCTCGTCTCCTCTCAAGCCATCGTCGATGCGCCGCTCCATCCCACAGGTTCAGTACTTATCAACGGTGAACTTTGGCTTGCGCGATCGGCCAACGACGCGCGACTTGAATCGCGAACCAAAGTGATCGTTGTTGGAGTGCAGGACCATCTGCTCCTCGTCGCAGAACGTTAGCGCAAATCTGGAACTCAATCAGACATCTTCCAATTCGTGGCACGGAGTGTGCTCAATAAAGAACCGGCACGTACGGAAGACGAAAGAAGTGGTTGACCGTACCCCGCCGCCAAATCCCCTGAGCGCCGCCTGCCGCTGCGCCAGTTACCTTCCGAGCAACCCTTCAGTGCATTTTCCCCCCGAACAGCGAACCCGGTCAGAAATGGCTGGGTTCTCCCGCGTTTAGTGGGACCAACAGAAAACGTATCCGCAGATTTCGCAGATTACGCAGATTCTTTTCACAGCTTTGGGTTACGACCATTCTTGAAATGAAATCTGCGTAATCTGCGTAATCTGCGGATGGTCGGTTCTTTCATTACTAATCACTCTGAGATTCCAGAAACTATTTCAATGGCACGGAAGGTGCACAACAAATAATCGGCAAGCACGGAACAAACGAAAAAAACGTTGACTGTGTTCCCCGCCGCCAACATTCCCTGAGCGCCGCCTGCCGCTGCGCCAGCCACCTACCGAGCGACCCTTCAGATCCTTCCCCCCAAAATGTGGACCCAGTCAGTAATGACTGGGTCTTCCTGCTTTTATACGACTCATTTGTAGTCTCCCTGAAAACCCGTGCAAGATTTCTTTGAAGGACGCGCGCCGTCATAAGACGAATTTTGTCACTTTGCCAGTGACGGTTTCTGTCTTTTTGAGTCAAAAACTGACCGATTGAAGCATCCTGACAGACCGTATCGGTCACGCCAGAAAATATTTTTTTGTCCGATATGCTTCAGCTTGTCGGGCTTGTCTACGTAACAACCCCAAACCCCAAGACCGACAAGCCTAAGAGCCTTTTGGAAAGTCCACGAGTGAACTCGCGAGTGGGACTTACTCAAGCTTCTGCTTTTTCTTGTAGTTCTTTCTTCACCCGGGAGGAGTGCGATATTTATAGCTCGACGCCCCAATTAACTCTGACTCTGTTCGGAAGAGCGGCATTCGTTCAAATCTGAGCAGGATCGCTACGCCACTCTTCCGAACAGAGCCGGAGGAGAATGGCTTGTTGGCTATAAACACCGGAGTGAAGACCTGACATTGTTTTGTCGAGTTCTGACCTTTGCAAGACGCTCTAAAGATATCGGACAACCCGAACCTTAGTTGTCTCAAGCGCCTTTTGGTACTATCGCCACGATGCAAGAAGCTTTTGCTGCCGATCAGCCGCGTAGTACCGGTTGGATAGAAAGAGTCATCTCACTGACTCGTAGTGAAGCTCCAACACTCGCTGAATGGAGCGGCTCATTAGCTACAGCCATCCTTCTAGTCCTATCATTCCCAAATTTTGACTTGTCGTTCCTGGCGTGGATCTCACTGGTTCCACTTCTTGTCGTCATTGCAAGAAGACCTAATCCTCTAAGAGCGTTGATTCTCGGATGGGTGGCAGGTTCTGTCTTCTTTTATGCTTCGTGCTATTGGCTCACCTACTCGATGATTCACTACGGCGGTCTTCCGGCATGGCTCTCCTATCTCCTGCTCGTACCAGCGGCACTCACTGCTGGAATCTTTCCGGCCCTGTTCTCTGCGGGAATCGCACAGTTAATCAAACGGTGGAACACACCGGCTATCTTGTTTGCTCCCTTTGTGTGGGCTGCGTGCGAGTGGTTTCGACTTGGCGTCATTGGCCAACTTTGGAATGCCATCGGTTATTCCCAAGCGTATCACCCGAGTCTGATTCAAACAGCCGGCTGGGGCGGCGTTTACCTCGTAGGCTTCTTGATAGCAGCGACTAACTCTGCTGTAGCCATGCTGATACTTAAGCGAAACTGGAGGACCATCGCACAAGCATCGTTTGTCCTGCTTGCGGCTTTAATAATTCTGTTTGCTTCCTCGTTACTCGCGAAGCTTAAGCCAGTCACTGATCTTCGATCGCATACCTACTTGAACGTCGTCGCAATACAACCAAATGTTCCGATGTCGCCTGTTAAGTCAAACGAGGAAACGCAGGAGTTAATCGAACGACACTTCAACCTGAGCGCAAGCGGCCTGACGCACTTTCAAGGTGACCAGCTACCGCGTCTTGTTGTGTGGCCAGAGTCACCAATGAACTTCACATACAGTTCGGACTCCACGCTTCAACAAGTCGTCCAGAAGTTTGTGAAAGAGAACCACACTTCGCTGTTGTTGAATTCACTCGAACCGGCACCAAACGATGGCGGATTCAACTCAGCTGTACTGATAAATGAAGACGGTCGACAGATCTCTCAATATGATAAGATTCGGCTGCTGCCGTTCGGCGAATATGTTCCGCTCCCATACTCGTTGGGAGGTTCTTTGATATCTGGACTCGTAGGAGACTTCACCGCAGGCAATAAGTATACGTTGATGCCTATTGCTAACCATCGCGCTGGAGTCTTCATTTGTATTGAGTCCGCTTATCCATCAATTGCTCGAAACCTGACGAATGAAGGCGCCGACTTTCTTATAAACATTTCGAACGATGGATACCTCGGTCGGACGGCAGTGATGAGACAGCATCTTGCGAACGCAGTTTTTCGAGCTGTTGAAAACGGACGACCACTCTTGCGCGTGACCAATTCCGGGATTAGCGCAGAGATTAGTCCCGAAGGAAACATCACCGAGCCAACCGTGGGCTTTGTTCCGGACGCGAGGACGTGGTCAGTTAGTGACTACGCAAACCGCACAACTTTTTATACGAAGCACGGTGATTTGTTTGTTGAGCTTTGCGCGCTGATAACCTCGGTTTTGATACTCGGCACTTTCACAAAGGTAAAAGGAGTTTGAGAACTATTAAATGAGTGAGACTTTATCGATACAGGAATTGAGAACCAAGTTTGATGATTTGAAAGCGCGAGTCGACCAAATCGGGAGGTTTCTTTGATGTCCCGGCGAGCAGGGAAGAACTGAATCAAATCGAGCAGCAGGCTTCCGCGCCTGACTTCTGGAACAACCAGGAAGCCGCGCAAAAACTTTTGCAGGATCGGAGCCGGCTCGAAAAGAAGATTGAACGACAAGAACACTTTGAATCTGAAGTAGATGACGCCGGAGTGCTTTTTGAGTTTGCCGAAGAAGATGAGACGTCGATCAGGGAACTCACTTCCCTGCTCGAGCGCCTCGAGCACGAGTTAGCCCTGGCTGAGACTGAAATGCTCCTGGCCGGCGATAACGATCGTCGCAATGCTATTTGCACTATTCATCCGGGCGCTGGCGGTACTGAGTCACAGGACTGGGCCGAGATGCTCCTGCGCATGTATCTCAAGTGGGCTGAGCAACGGGAATTCAAAACCGAGATTCTCGAATATCAACCAGGCGAGGAAGCTGGACTGAAGAGCGTTACTTTTAGAGTTGAAGGCGAGTATGCCTACGGGTTGCTCTCCGCTGAAGCCGGCGTGCACCGGTTGGTCCGGATCTCTCCCTTTGACCAGGCAGCACGACGACACACGTCTTTCGCTTCCCTGTTTGTCTATCCCGAAATTGACGAAGACATCGAAGTCGACATTCAGGATAAAGACCTGCGTGTCGATACTTATCGTGCAACTGGTGCGGGCGGACAACACATCAACACCACTGACTCAGCCGTTCGCATCACTCACATGCCAACGGGAATCGTAGTCTCCTGTCAAAACCAACGTTCTCAACATCAGAACCGCGCGGTAGCAATGCAGGTTCTAAGATCGCGTCTGTACGAATTGGAACTTGAAAAGCGACAAGCCGAAACTGCCGAGCTAGAAGCCAGTAAGGCAGACATTTCCTTTGGCTCCCAGATCAGAAGTTACGTACTAGCTCCGTATCAACTTGTGAAAGACACACGCACCAAGCTCGAACGCGGGAATGTCGAAGCTGTGTTGAGTGGCGATATAGACGATTTCATCAAAGCATACTTACTCGCCCGGAAAGCAGCTTGAGAGACTTGAACTGATTCGTTTGGAGTTTTCATGTCAACTACACCAATCGAAGCGAAGCCGCGCGTGATCACTCCGCGTATCGGTCGCCGCAACGAAATTCTCGCGATTCTTCTTCTTGCCATCGGTTTGCTATTAACGCTGTGCCTCGTGTCGGCAGCGTTTTATCCAAACGATCCGTCATGGAACTCAGTCGGACAAACCGAAACGCATAACTGGGCTGGTTCGATTGGCGCTAACGTCGCTGCGACAGTGTTTCAGTTCATCGGCCTGGCTGGTTACTTACTGCCGCTGCTTTTGTTTGCAGCTGCCTGGCGTCGTTTCCGCACACTCAATATTCAAAGTCCGTTGAGTCGCATCGCCGGTCTTATAGTTCTGGTAATTTCCGTATCGGCACTACTTTCCATCTCACAGATGCATCCTTTGTTTGATTCAAGCATGCAACCGGGTGGCTTGCTTGGAGCGGTTGTGGCACAAGGCCTCGCAAGTGGTCTCAACACGATTGGCGCAACGGTTGTGCTTGTCGCTATCGCAGCGATGGGACTGCTCTTAGCTACAAATATCTCGTTTGTGCGCACGTATTCGATTATCGCTGAGGCAATCGGCACTCGGTTCTCTTTCGTGGGAAGAATTCCTGAACGTTTTAAAGCCTGGCAACAACAGAGACGTGAACAAGCTCAGGTTCGCAAAGAAACTAAGGCCGCTATCAAAGCTGAACAAGAAGCAGCAAAGAGCCACCTGCGACAAACGTTGAATCTAAGCGCAGCCGAACGAGTTGCGGACTTCATGAAAGAGAGCCCCACGCCTCCGTTGGAAACGACGGCCGTGATACGCGCGGAGTCTACCGTCAGAGAACCACAGGCGTCGGGAGCTCCAGCTTCGACAGCAGCAGTTGCGGCCGCCGCTGGTATTGGAGGAGCGACAGTAGTTACAGAACGTTCCGGTAGGAAATCAATTTTCCCCGCCCCCCGCTCCGGCTCGGCAGTCGACGAGGCCGATGACCTCGAGGAAATGGTGAAAGGTGTCTCGGTCCTGAGAACCAAAGCGGAGGCACCAGCCACCGGGAAGTTGCCATTCGACGCGACACGCAAAGTCAGCTATTCGGATTACACGCTGCCTCCACTTCAGTTCCTGAACGAAGCTCCACCGCCTAGTGAACAAGCAGACACGGAGCTACTCGGACTCGCTACCCGACTTGCTGAGAAGTGTAAGGAGTTCAACGTCACCGGACAGATCAAACACATTTGTCCGGGTCCCGTAGTCACCACTTACGAATTCAAGCCTGATCCCGGCGTGAAGTATTCGCGAGTTGTATCGCTGGTTGATGATCTGTGCTTAGCGTTGAAGGCGGAATCGATCCGCATCGACCGCATGCCTGGCAAGCCGCACGTCGGTATCGAAGTTCCGAATCCCAGGCGGGAAACAATCTTTCTGCGCGAGGTAATTGAGTCGAGGGCATTCAGAGAGTCGCCGTCGAAGTTGACAATAGCGCTGGGCAAGACTATCGATGGTCTCAACTACGTCGCCGACCTCGCCAAGATGCCGCACCTTCTTATCGCGGGAACCACCGGTTCAGGAAAATCGGTCGGCGTAAACTCCCTGATCGTCTCAATTCTCTACCGGGCACGCCCCGACGAAGTTAAGTTTATTTTGATCGATCCGAAGAGACTCGAACTCGGTCTCTACGAAGATATTCCGCATCTCGCAGCGCCAATCATCGTTGACCCAAAACTCGCTTCACGGTCATTGAAATGGGCCGTGGGAGAAATGGAACGCCGGTATCGCGATCTCGCCGGCTGGGGTGTTCGCAATATCGATGGCTACAACACCGAGATCATGCGACGCAATCTCGTTAAGGAGTACGACGATAAAGGTGAGCCATGGAAACCACTGCCATACATCGTCATCATCATCGACGAGTTAGCAGACCTGATGATGACTTCGGGCCGCGAAGTTGAAGAGTCGATCACGCGCCTGGCACAAATGGCGCGAGCCGTCGGCATTCACCTTGTACTCGCCACGCAGCGTCCCTCAGTTGATGTCATCACCGGGCTCATCAAGGCCAACTTCCCCTCGCGCATTTCTTTCCGCGTGTCGTCGAAAATCGACTCCAGAACCATCATCGACACGAACGGTGCTGAACAATTACTCGGTCGTGGCGACATGCTGTTCCTCCCGCCAGGCACTTCACGGCTGATTCGTGTTCATGGTGCGTACATCGACGAAACCGAGATCAGTCGCATCGTTACGCACATTAAGGCCCAAGGACCACCGGCGTATGATGAGACTATCACCCAATCCGACGAAGAAGCGCTCGGACTCGAAACCACAGAAGGTGAACACGACGAGCTTTTCGAAGAAGCACTTCGTATCTGCGTTGAGATGAAACGCGCCTCAACGTCGGTGTTGCAGCGTCGTTTGCGCATCGGCTACGGGCGTGCCGCCGCGATTCTGGACATTATGGAACGCGAAGGGTTGATCGGCGCTGCCGACGGATCTCGTCCTCGACCTGTGCTCGGTCGCGCTTACGAGATGGTGGCCGATTGGGATGAGATGGGCGTTGCCGAAGAATAGTCGTGTTTCCTTCCTTTTGATTAGCCGAAACATTTTTGCAAAGACTTCCACTTGAGCTGTGGAAAAGTCTGTGGAGAAATTCCATGTGAACTCTCTAAGTTTTTGATTGCTCTACGTTTCTAGCAAAATGCACACAGCAGCGGCGTGCGGATAACTTGTTCTGAAAGTGTCGTTTGCATTCATGAAACAACATCCATTCTGTAGGCTGCGAGACCACCTTGTCGAAAGACCAACCCACTCAGCTTCGATCAATTGCGCGAGAAATATTTGACGCTTCCTTAGTCGCCGTCGACGCTCGTGAAGTGACTCGTAAGGCGATTCGTGTCGAAGGAAATCGCATAAGGATTGGGCAGACAGTTCTCGACGCGACAAAGCCAATCTACGTCTTGAGTCTCGGGAAAGCTTCGATGGCGATGGCTGAAGCGCTCAGCGAAACACTTGGTGAACGGATCACCAACGGAATAATCACTGGCCCACAACCACAAAGACTCAGTGCAAACTGGCAAGTGTTTTCAGGCGGACATCCTTTGCCAAATGCAGATAGCCTAAATGCTGCCAGCGCCGCGTTTCAACTTCTCGATAAGGCGAATGACGAACACGCAGTTGTTATCTTCGCAGTCTCGGGCGGTGGATCGGCGATGATTGAATGGCCGTCGTCCAGTGCAATATCACTGGACGATCTGAGAGAAGCCAATCGGATCCTGGTCGCATGCGGTGCAACGATCGCTGAAATAAATGCAGTGCGTCGCGCGTTCTCGGCTGTGAAGGGTGGCAAGTTGGCCGCGCGGGCACCGAAAGCCGAAATCGTCACGCTTCTAATTTCGGATACAAATCACGGCGACGAAGTGAGTGTCGCTTCGGGGCCGAGTCTTCCGTCCCGCGATACTCGAGCAGCCGAGGAAATAGTTGCCAAGTTTCAACTGGAAGGAAAGCTGCCTCGAACGATCATTGAAGCTATCCGGGAGTCAGAAGAACAAATCCGAACTCCATCGATTAGAGAGTCGCACTACGTCCTTGCTGAGAATCAAACGGCGCTCGATGCGGCTTTGGCTCGTGCGACTTCGCTTGGCTTCCGTACCATATGCGCCGATGAGATTTCGGAGCAGCCGATTACTGAGGGTTGTGAGCTGTTGATTCAGCGACTAGCGAAGGAACCGGCACCGGTCTGTTTGATCTCGGGGGGAGAATTCGCATGCACTGTACGCGGTGATGGGCGCGGTGGCCGTAACCTCGAAACAGTTCTTCGTTGCGCGCTCTACATTGCTGGTCAGAGCGAACACATCGTAGTTCTCAGCGCTGGAACTGATGGCATCGACGGTAATAGTCCAGCGGCTGGTGCGGTTGCGGATGAAACAACGTTGAGTCGAGCTAAATCACTCGGACTTGAGGCTTCATCATTTTTGGAGAGAAGCGATTCGTTTGGTTTCTTTGAGCGACTCGGTGCTGCAATCATCACCGGCCCGACAGCTACAAACGTGCGCGACGTAAGAGTGATACTCAAGGTAGCCGCGGATTAATTTGAATAGATCTGGCGTGTTTACTCTGCTGTCTTTGTAACTTCTCGATGACAGTGCTCCGAAATTCGCAGCACTTCCTTGCCCCGGAGGGGCAATATGTTTATAGCACGCAAGTCTTCCCCACCTCGGCTCGTTCGGAGGAGCGGACACTCCGTCGTACACAGATTCATAGGTCTGTCCGCTCCTCCGGACGAAGCAGTGCACGAGGGAAATTTTGGCGCTATAAACATGTCACTCCTCCAGAGTGAAGAAACCAACACCCCTTCTTGACTCCCCAGCTATGAAACGCATATAAGAGTTTGCGGCCGCTTGAATTGCCGAGTAACCACGCCCTGGTTCGAAATTCCACTTGGAGTCCACAGTTTGTCATCCCAAATCAACACTGAAGAAACGCTCGCAACACAACCACTCGACGCCAAATCACTGACGTTTGCCGATCTGATCCGGAAGCTGAGTAATCGAACATCGCCGCCTGAATTGGAAGAGATCAATTCCTGGCTTTCCAACGTCCACATTACCAAAGAGGATCTCGCACCGTACCTCGGTTTTAAGGAAGGTAATTACTGGCGTCATCGCGTTTGTCGTAACGAAGCTGCCGAGATGCTCGTAATCTGTTGGCGACCGGGTCAAAAGACTCCGATCCATGATCACAACGGTTCACACGGCGTAGTGCGAGTACAGCAGGGCTTGATGTGGGAAACAATGTTCACTTACGACAGTGAGCGCGGGCTCTGTTACAAGTCAGCCCGTGAATGTCCCACTGGAGAAGTAACCGGGGCCGGAGTTCCAGACATCCACCAACTTGGCAATCCCGAAGTCAGTGGTCAGGACCTCATCACAATTCACGTATACGCACCTCCGCTAGGCGTGCTAAAGACCTACAAAGTTGGCAGCCCCATCGTTGACTTGTACACGCCCAACGACTTTCCAACAGACTGACATTCCACTTCAACGCTTTTGAAATCGCTTCATCCCAGCCCAACACTTTGGAACGTTGCAGTGTTGGCGGTTGTGATGATGTTTTTGTTAGTGTCGAGCTGCAGGACCACCCCTCAAACGAACGAACTTCACGTTGCCGCTGCCGCAGATCTAATTCCCGCGTTCGAAGAAATTGGTCGACAGTTTGAAACGAGTCACAAGATTAAAGTCGTGTTCAGCTTTGGCTCGACGGGTCTCTTGACGCGGCAAATCGAAAACGGGGCACCGATGGATGTCTTTGCTGCGGCAAGTGTGGACTTCATCAACGAGCTCGAGCAGAAAGATTTAATCGTCCCCGAGTCGAAAAGCGTCTATGCTCGTGGTCGCATCACTTTATGGACCCCCAAAGACAGCAAGTTGAAGGTTGAGAAGATCAGCGATCTCGCAAGCAATGATGTTAAGCGTATAGCTATAGCCAACCCTGATCACGCTCCTTACGGAACTGCTGCGCGTGAGGCTTTACAGGCAGTAGGAATCTGGGACGCGGTCAAGGAAAAGTTGGTTTACGGTGACAACATTCGACAAACACTTCAGTTTGCGGAAACAGGGAATGTCGATGTAGCGATCGTTGCGTTGTCGTTGAGCAAAGAGGGCGAGGGGCAATGGACATTGATTCCTGCAGAGTTACACAACCCGATCAACCAGGCTTTGGCTGTAATCAAAGGGACTAAGGACGAGCAAACAGCACGAGCTTTCGCGGACTTCATTGCGGGTCCCGAGGGACAATCGATTCTTGCGAAGTATGGATTCGAGTCGACGAAGACCATACTGCACCCTGACAAATTCTAGTGAAGACGGTTAGCGGAATTTGG
>Ga0134124_10004348_pt1 | contig 11388 bp, 9 predicted proteins | sample KB304_FD_96880 | JGI IMG/M metagenome (GOLD analysis project Ga0134124, IMG submission 96880) | Terrestrial soil microbial communities without Nitrogen fertilizer from Kellogg Biological Station, Michigan, USA - KB3-0-4 | ecosystem: Environmental > Terrestrial > Soil > Unclassified ... | reverse complement strand
TCCGAGACGAAGGCCGCCCAGAAGATCAAGACCCACCACAACGTCGGCGGGCTGCCGGCCGACCTCAGCTTCCAGCTGATCGAGCCGCTCCGCTACCTGTTCAAGGACGAGGTCCGCGCGGTCGGGCTCGAGATGGGCCTGCCCGAGGCGATGGTCCTCCGCCAGCCGTTCCCCGGTCCCGGGCTCGCGATCCGGATCATCGGCGAGGTCACCGCCGAGCGGCTCGAGACGCTCCGCGAGGCCGACTGGATCGTCATCGACGAGATCAAGGGCGCGGGGCTCTACCGGAGCCTGTGGCAGTCGTTCGCGATCCTGACCCCGGTCCGCTCGGTCGGCGTGATGGGCGACGGCCGGACCTACGCCAACGTCGTCGCCATCCGGGCCGTCACGTCCGAGGACGGGATGACCGCCGACTGGGCGAAGCTGCCGTACGACGTGCTCGGCAAGATCTCGTCCCGGATCGTGAACGAGGTGCCGGGCGTCAACCGCGTCGTGTACGACATCTCGTCCAAGCCCCCCGCAACCATCGAATGGGAGTAGGCACCCTCAGCGGCAAACCGGCGTTCGCTCTCCGAAGTCCAAGGCCGAGCTCCGCGAGGCCATTGGCCTGAGGAATAGGCGGCGAGGTCCGTCGTAGCCCAATCGGGGGGTTCGCGCCGGAATCCGAAGGGGTACAGTGACGGCATGCTGGACGACGCGACGACCGGTGGGTCCCAGCCCGCCCCTCACTGCAACTGGTGCTCCGCCCCCCTACCCTCGGACCACGAGGAAGTCTGTCCATCCTGCGGGGCGACGCTGCTCGGCGACGGTGACACGTCGGTTCCCGGCCTGACGGCGATCGACGCCGAGGCGATCCTGCGCAGCGCTCGAGCCGCAAAGACGAAGCCGCGCAGCCGCCTGCTCGGCTGGATCAGCGGCGAGTACGACGAGGAGGCCACGGACACGGCGGCGGCGCCGGGTTCGCTCGCCCCGCCGTCGGCCGACGTGCGCCGCGAGATGCTCCGCCTCGAGCTCGAGGCCCAGGTCGCCAACGCCCAGGCCGAGGTCGGTTCGATGGAGGCCGACGCGGCGATCGAGGAGGGCCGCTCGCTCGCGCCGGCCGACGTCGCCGCCCCGGACGCCGCCGCCCCGGACGCCGCCGCGGCGAGCGACGTCACTGAGGTGACGGACGGGGCCGACGAGGCCGACGAGGCGCCCGCGACCTGACGCCGCGCCGCCCGGAACACCGCCGATCGGCCGCTGCCCTTGGCCTGGTGACCCGAAGCCGCTGACATCGCCGACCCACGCTACCCTTCCGGGCGTGCCCGACCGCCTGCCGTCGCCCGGCCCCTCGTTTCTCCGCGAGCAGCAGCTCGAGGCGGGCGGCGGCCGCAACCTCCGGATCGGGATGAGCCAGCCCACCACAACGGACGACGGCTGGTGGCTGACCCTGATCTGGGTGACCGATGACACCGGCGTCGTCTCGTTCGTCGAGCTGGCCCCGGCAGGCGGGCCGCGTCCGGAGCCGCCGCTCGTCCGGCTCGGGCCATCGTTGGCCGGCGCCCTGAGCGGACTGATCCTCGAAGACGGTGGTCGGCTGTGCATTCGCCTCGCGACGGTCGTGCCGGCCGACGATCCGGCCCGACCGTGGCGCGTCCCGGCAGCCGTCCGTGCCGCGTTCCGGTTCGAGCCGATGCGGGCCGCCGCGATGCGCCCCAACGAGCTCGCCGAGACGGTGCTGTCCGCCTTCCGCCGATCGGCCGAAGGCCTCGGTCGCCCGTAGGGGCTAGACTCCCTCCCGAGTGGGCGATCTGTTCGACGAGTTCATGAAGGAGCTGCGGCGTCGGCAGGCCGCGGCGTCCGGCCGCCCCGTCCCCAGGGACTCTCGCGGACCGACGGACGAGGACGCCGCCGATGACGCGGACGTCGACCCCGATCAACCCACCGGCGACGTCGGCGATGACGACGGCAATGACGACGCCGAGCCGACCGCCCGCGACGCCTCCGACGGTGACGATTCGGGCTCCGACGAGCCCCGTCCCATCCCGCTTCGTCCCGCCCGGCGTCGAGCGCCCGGCGACGGCGCCGCTGATCGCCGTCCCCCGCCGCCGCGCGCGCCGCGAGCGGGCGTCGGTGGTCCCCGCGACGGAGGTCCGTCGATCCGCTCCCGGCTGACGATGATCGTCGTCGTCGCCGTCGTCGTCTTCGTGCTCCTGATGTTCGCCGTCGGGATCAACCTCTGGACCGACGTGATCTGGTACCGAAGCGTCGGCTTCGATCAGGTGTTCTGGACGCGTCTCGGGGCGCAGGGCGGGCTGTTCGTGCTCGGACTGGTCGTCGCCCTCGTGGTCCTCCTCGCGAACGTCTGGCTGGCCGGCCGGCTCAGCCCGACGACCGGCGAAGGCGCGGTCGGCGGCGGCACGCTCCGCGGCTGGATCGACCGGCTCAACGAGGCCGCCGCCAACGCCGACCCCGGCCGCTCGGAGCGCAGTCAGTGGGACCGCTGGAATCGCTCGGGGCGGGGCGAGCCCGCCAACGTGACGCCGCTCGAGCTGCCGGACCCGGTCCCGTTCGGCCGGACGATCATCGTGATCGTCGCCGTGCTGGCTGCCCTGGGTGTCGCGGGCACGGTTGCCGGGAGCTGGGAGACGATCGTCCTCTGGCAGCACCGCGTCCCGTTCGACCCGTCGGGAACGCCGGTCGTCGACCCGATCTTCCACCTCGACATCTCGTTCTTCCTCTTCGACCTGCCGTTCCTGCGCCTCGTCCAGACGGTCGTGAGCGGCCTGCTCATCGCATCGCTGGTCGTTGCCGGCGCACGCTACCTGCTGTCGGCCATGGCCGGCGCGTCTGTGTTCGATACCCGCGTCCGGGTCCACCTCGGCGTCCTGGCCGGGCTCTTCCTGATGACGATCGCGCTCGGCTACCAGCTCGACAAGCTCGAGCTGGTCCACAGCAGCCGGGGGATCGCGAGCGGGGTCAGCTTCACCGACGAGAACGCCCAGTTCGTCGCCTACAACATCCTGTTCGCGCTGTCGGCGATCGCGGCCGCGCTGCTCGTGGGCGGAGCCTTCGCCCGCGTGCTGTGGCCGCTCGGGCTGACGCTCGCGGTCTGGTTCATCGCCTCGATCGCGATCGGCCGGATCTATCCCGAGATCGTCCAGCGGTTCTCGGTCGACCCGAACCAGCAGGCCCAGGAGACGCCGTACATCGCCAACAACATCGCGATGACCCGGCTCGCGTTCGGCCTTGGCTCGTGGAAGGACCAGGGCTACCCGGGCAATGCGCCGATCACCCCGGACGTGATCGCCGCCGACGCCGACACGTTCGCCAACGCCCGGCTGTGGGACTACCGGCCGCTCGGCGACACGCTCGACCAGCTCCAGACCGTTCGCCAGTACTACGACTTCGTCGATGTCGACACGGATCGCTACGTCATCAACAACGAGCTCCGCCAGGTGATGCTGTCGGGCCGCGAGCTCGACCTCTCGAAGAACCCCAACGCCACCGGCTGGGTCAACCAGCGGATCGTCTTCACCCACGGGGTCGGGGTGGCGATGGTCCCGGTCAACGCGGTCGCCTCGCAGGGCCAGCCGCAGCTGATCATCTCGAACCTGCCCCCGGTCTCGACCGCCGGCGCCCCGCCGATCACCCAGCCCCGGATCTACTTCGGCGAGGGCAACAATTCGTACGCCGTCGTCGACGCTCGCCAGCCCGAGTTCGACTACCCGCGCGGGGTCGGCGATGCCGGCACCGACACGAACGTCGTGACGACGACGTGGACCGGGACGACCGGAATCCCGCTGAGCACGACCCTCGATCGGCTGCTCTTCGCGCTCCGCTTCCGCGACTTCGACCTGCTGATCAGCGACCAGGTCACGGCCGACAGCAAGCTCCTGTTCCACCGGACGCTGAGCGACCGGCTGCCATTGATCGCACCGTTCCTGCGCTTCGACAAGGACCCGTACCTCGTCATCGACAACGAGGGCCGGATGAAATACATCCAGGACGCATTCACGATCAGCGACCAGTTCCCGCACGCGCAGGATTTCAGCCCGGCGACCGACCTGCCCGGCGAGACCGGGCTCGGCGACCAGCCGTTCAACTACATCCGGAACAGCGTGAAGATCGTCACCGACGCCTACGACGGGTCGATGACGTTCTACGTGGCCGACGACACGGACCCCCTCATCCGGGCGTGGCAGGGCGTCTTCCCGACGCTCTTCCACCCGCTCAGCGAGCTGCCCGCGGACCTCGTGCCGCACCTGCGCGTGCCCGAGGAGCTGTTCGACGTCCAGACCCGGATGTTCGGCACGTACCACGTGACGGATCCCGCGACCTTCTACTCGCGGAACGACCTGTGGACGGTGCCGGTCGGCCAGAGCAGCAAGCAGAGCCTCCCGAACGAGGCGTACTACGTCGTCATGCGGATGCCCGGTGCGACGAAGGCCGAGTTCCTCCTCCTCCAGCCGATGATCCCGAGCAACCGGCCGAACATGATCGCGTGGGTCGCGGTCCAGAACGACCCGGGGGTCCGGGGCACGACGACGGTCTTCCGCTTCCCGAGCGAGAGCTCGATCTTCGGGCCGGCCCAGGTGGAGGCGCAGATCGATTCGGATCCCGTGATCAGCGCCCAGGTCACGCTCTGGGACCAGTCCGGCAGCACCGTCGTCCGGGGGAACCTGATCGTGGTTCCCGTCGGCGGATCGCTGATCTATCTCCAGCCGGTCTACCTCCAGTCGGCGAGCGCGAAGTTCCCGGCGTTCCAGCGGATCGTGGTCGCGTCGCCCCGGAACATCGTCTGGGGCTCGACCCTCCAGGAGGCGCTGAACCTGCTTCTCGCGAAGGAGGCGGGCGGCGGGCCCGCGCCGTCCCCGTCGCCGGGTCAGACGCCCGGCCCGACCCCGACCCCGGGCCCGACCGCGACCCCGGGCACCGGACCGTCCCTGCCGCCCGGCGACGTCCAGGCGCTCGTCGCCTACGCGAATGCGCACTTCGAGCTCGCCCAGGAGGCCGCCGGCAGAGGCGACTGGACGCGCTACGGCGCCGAGATGGAGCTCGTCAAGCAGGCCCTCGGCCAGCTCGAGATCCTGACCGGCGGCGCGTCGCCGGCCCCGTCCGTCGCGCCGTGACCGACGGCGTTGCCGGCACCGATCCCCGCGCCGCGACCGACGGCGACGCCTGACCGCGCGATGACCACCCGGGGCGCCACGCTGGCCGCGCTCCTCGCCGCGCTCGGCCGGCCGAGCTGGTGGATCCTGGCCCTCGCCGGGTTCCTCGTCCGGGGCGGAATCCTGCTGTTCCTCGTCGCGATCGTGACGCTGCCCTCGCCGCTGGCGCTCTCGAACGTGCTCGCACCGATCGTCACGCCGCTGTACTTCGGCCGGCTCGAGCCGGCGACCATCGCCCTGATCGCGGTCGCGATCGCGATCGTCGTCGTCTGGATCGTGGCCGGCGGCTGGTTCGCGGCCGCGACCGAGGTCGTGCTCATCCGTGACGCGCAGCAGGCCGCGATCGACGAGGGACTGCCCGGGCAATCAGTCGGCCCCGCCGGGCCCCGGGCTGCGGCTCGGTCCGCGGCCGCTCACGTCGTTGCGCTGATCCCGATGGCCTTCGCGTTCGGCTTCGGATCCGTCCGGATCCTCGACGTTGCGTATCGCGAGCTGGTCAACCCGAGCAGCACCGGCACGATCGTCGTCCGGGTGATCGGCGGCGCATCCGGGCCGATCGCGCTGATCGTCGTGGTCTGGATCCTCGGCGAGATCGTGGGCGGCATGGCGGTCCGGCGGATCGTGCTCGGCGGAGCATCGGTCGTGGGCGCCGTGCTCGAGTCGGCGGTCGACCTCGTCCGGCGGCCGGCGAGTGCTCTCCTGGCGCCCCTCGTCACGATCGCCGTCCTCGCGGTCGATCTCGCGGCGGTCCTCGCGATCGTGTCGATCGTCTGGACGCAGGTCCGGATCCGCCTCGTTCACCCTCTCGACGAGCCGCTCGCGACCGGTCTCGCCCTCGCGACCCTGGGTGCGGCGTGGTGCCTGGCCCTGCTCGTCACCGGCCTGATCGACGCGTGGCGGAGCGTCGCGATGACCTTCGAGATCGAGCGGATCCGGTCGACGACGGGCGCCGGCGCGACCGTCACCGGCAGCGGATGGTCCCAGCCGGACCGGCCGAACGGCGGGACAATCGGGGCATCGGCGCACCGACGACCGGGTGATTGGTCGCCCGACGATCCAGGTGGCAGCCTGTAGAGCCCGGTCGCCGAATGGCGGTCCGGGTCGACACAGCGAGGTGATCATGGCGACGAAGACGGTCGTCTGCCCGGTCTGCGGGTCGGCGTCCGCCGCAGGGCGCTTCGCCTGCTCCGAGTGCGGCGCCCTGCTGGTCGCGGTCGCGATGAGTCCACGGGGCCGCGTGTCCGACGCGCTGGGCAGCGGCGACGCCGAAGCGACCGAGGCTGTCCCGGCCGGAGGGACCGGTACGACCGAAGCCCGGTTGCGGCCGCGCCGCCGACCGTCCGGGAAGGTGGCCGCCATCGCTCCGGCGCCGGTCGAGGAACCGGTCGAGGCGCGCGAGCTGGCCCCCGTTCACGAGCCGGTCGCCGCCGACGAGCCGCCCGGGACCAGAGCGGCCACCGCCGCAGATCCGGTTGCCGCCGCTGAACCGGTCGCGACGGTCGATGCGCACGACGAATCCCTCGATGACGAATCCGCGCCGTTCGACGAGAACGCACCGCTCGCCGCCGCCGTTCGGCGCCCGACGCAACCCGCCGTCCTCCACGATCTGCCTGACCTGTCCGGACCGCCGATCCGGTCCGAGTCGCCGGCCCCCTTCGCGACGCCGGCCCACTCCGTTGGGCCAGCCTCGATCCCTCAGGATCCCGGACCGCCGAGCGCCCCCAGCTGGCCGCCGCCGGGCGATCGCGGGCCGCTCGCCGCCCCGAAGCCACGGATCCCGGCGGGCGCGTACCTTCCGCCGTCGGCGGTGCTTCCGCCACTCGATCTGCCGGGCGCTGCGTCGATGGCGGGCGCCGGGGCCGGCGCAGGCCCGTCGGTCGCGGGTGCGGCCGCCGCGACCCCGGCGCTCGAGGGCGCGCCGGACTCGGCACCGGGCGCCGCCGCCTGGCTGGGCCGGATCTCGACTGCGCTGTCGGAGGGCCTGGGATCGATTCGCGTCGCGGCGGACGGGTCGCGGCGCGCCGTCTTCGCCGGGGCCGGACTGGCCGCGCTCGGCATCCTGCTGCCGTGGGTCAACACGCTCCCGGGAGCGAGTCCGCTCGCCAACTACGCCGAACGCTGGGGCCTGGCCGGGCCGGGCATGTGGCTCGTGTTCCTCGGCCTGGTGGCCCTCGCGGCGGTCGCCGCCGCCACGGGACGCCCCGCGTCGTGGCCGGTCGGACTGCCGGCGATCGTCGCCGCGGCATTCCTGGCCGGGGTGATCTGGCCGTACATCGTCGGTGGCTACGGCCGGTCCATCGGGATCTGGGTCGTGGTGGCCGGCGCCCTCGTGCTCCTCGTCGGCGGACTCCTCGATCGGCGGGCTCATCACGACCGCGGAGATGCAAGCGTCTAGGGGGTTGAAAGCAGGGGTCTGCGATCCGGCCCCTGCTACACTGCGCCGGATATCGGGCGCCGTCGGGCGGGACGCCGTCCGACGCGGCCGATCGACCAGCCGGGACCGAAACGGAGGCAGGCAGCCAGTCGCATGGACACGATCCTTGCTGAGATCGGCTCGGCGATCGCGGGCTTCTTCGGCAGCCCCGTGGTCCAGTTCGTCATCTACTCGATCCTCGCCTACCTCGTCGTCCTCTGGCTGGCCAGCGCGTACTGGGTGTTCCGGGACATGCAGCAGCGGACCGAGAACGCGATCCTGCCGTACCTCGCCGCGAGCCTCGTGATCGTCTTCCTCCCGGTCTTTCCCCTCGCGGTGTTCGTGTACAAGATCATCCGGCCGCACGAGAAGATCGGCGAGGTCTACGAGCGGAATCTGGCCGAGGAGGCCCTCCTCGCCGAGGTCGAGTCGATCAAGAGCTGCCCCACCTGCGCCCGACGGGTGAACGACGAGTGGATCATCTGCCCGACCTGCCGGACCCGCCTGAATCGCGTCTGCCCGAACTGCAGCCGCCTCGTCGGGCTGGACTGGTCGCTGTGCGCCTGGTGCGGCAAGGACTTCGAGCGGCCGGCGACCGCGATCGCCTCATCGGCCGGGAGGCCGGCGGCGATCTCGCCCCTGCCCGTCGCCGACGAAACCGGCCGGATCGGCCGGAGCACGCCGCCCCTCGAGGTCGAGTCGGAGCGGCCGGCCGTGTCCCGGGCGATGCCCCGCACCCGGACGACCTCGCCGCGCGCGTCGTCGCCGCGGACCGCACCGGACGGCGTCACCGACCATTGACGACCGGCGGCGCCCCGGCGTCGACGGGCGTCGATCGGACTTGAGCCCGTGTCGAACCTGACCCCGGAGGATGGCGCCGCCTCGAGCGATGCCGCTCGAGACCCGGTGGCCACCCCAGCCACCCCTGACACGACGGGCGCGCCGCCGCCGGCCCGTCCCGGTCTGTCCTTCTTCACGATCGAGGGTCGCGCCGCGCCCGGCCTTTTCGTTGTCGGCTGGCTGGCGTCGATCTCGGGCCTGGCCCTCGTCCTGATCGGAGCGCTCGCGCCGTCGGTGCTGTTCCTCTTCTTCCTCGGGCCGACCGTGCTCTCGATCGGCCTGATCGCCGGCGCCGGCAACCAGGCGATCGAGCGCCGGGCGCGCGGGGCGGCCTACGCGGGGCCGTCGCCGTATCTCGTGTTCGCGACGATCGTGCCCGCCGTCTACGCGGTCGGGGCCGTCGTCGGGCTCGTGCTCCACCTGATCCTCGGCGAACGGGACGTCCCGACCTACGTCGTCAACCTGATCGGTGTCGCGATCCAGGCGATCGTCTTCGTCGGGATCGTCCGCTTGACAGTTGTCGGCACCGGAGCGTTGTCATGGGCCGAGATGGGCTGGCGACGGCTCGACCTGGCGCGGTTCCGCGACCTGCTCTACGGCGCCGCGGTGGCCGTCCCGGTCATCGGCCTGACGGCGGTCGTGGCCAACGCGCTCGTCTCGGTCTTCAACCAGGTTCCCGAGTCGCCACTCCCGCCAACTGGGCTGGCGGCCGGCCTCGTCGTTCAGCTCATCGCGGGGGCCGTGATCGCCCCGATCGCCGAGGAGACCGTGTTCCGCGGCTTCGCGATCAGCGCCTGGCGGAGGACGGTCGGCGAGCGCGGCGCCCTGGTCCGCGCGTCGCTGGTCTTCGCCCTGGCCCACGTGATCACGGTGAGTGGCGACAACCTGGCCCAGGTCGGCGGGCTGATCGCGGTCGGGTTCGCGACCCGGATCCCGGTCGCGCTTGCCCTGGGCTGGCTGTTCCTGCGGACTCGCTCGATCTGGGCGCCGATCGGCCTTCACATGGCGTTCAACGCGATCCTGCTGATCCTCGCGGAGGCGGTCAGGGCGAGCGGCCAGACGTGAGCTGAGCGCCGGCGTCCGTGTGCCTGCACGCCGGTGCCCGCGGTGTCTCGCTGGCGCAATCGTCGACCTGGCGATGGAGCAGCGGTGAAGTGCCGGTTGATCGGCGGTTGAGCCTCGGCCGATAGGGTTCGTCGTGTTCCCGGATCCGGATGGCGGAAGGAATCGGCGGGCTTTCGTCGTTCGGGTCCGGGGACGCCCCGACCGCCGCCCAGCAGCGAGGCAGGCGATGGACGATGGGTGGACCGCGGTCGATGCCGCCCGTGGCGTTGTGCGGCCCGGGGACCGGCAGCGCGGCCGGGCGATCCGCGAGCTGCCGGCTTCGGAGCGGCCGCGCGAGCGCCTGGCGATGCGCGGCGCAGCCGGACTGTCGGCGGCGGAGCTGATCGGCCTCCTGTGGGGATCCGGATCGCGCGGCCGGTCCGCCGTCGACCTGGCCGAGGACGCGCTCGCCCGGCATGAGGGCCTGACGGGGCTGGCCCGCGCGGGCGAGCTGGAGCTCGAGGCGCTGCCCGGGGTCGGCGCGGCGAAGGCGGCCCAGCTCACGGCCGCGTTCTAGCTCGGGCGGCGGCTGATGGCGGACTGGCCGACCGGCCGCTGGACGATCCGCTCGCCGCACGACGTCGCCGACCGGCTGATGCTCCAGATGGGCCGGCTCGAGCGCGAGGAGCTCCGGGTCGTGCTCCTGAATACGAAGAACGTCGTCCTGCGGGTCGCGACCGTGTACCAGGGCAACGTCTCGTCGTCACTCGTGCGGGTCGGGGAGCTGTTCCGCGATGCGGTCCGGCTCAACGCGAGCGGCGTGATCCTCGTCCATAACCACCCGTCGGGCGACCCGACGCCGTCGCCGGACGATCTCCATCTCACGGCCGAGGCCCTGGCCGCCGGCCGCCTGCTCGACATCGACCTCCTCGACCACCTCGTCGTCGGCCACGACGCGTTCGTGTCCCTCCGCGACCGCGGCGTCTCGTTCGACCGACCCGGGCGCCGGGCCGGATCGCGCGGTTTCTGACACACGACCCCCAGGCGGTCGCTCGTCCGGGCGCCGATCTGTGCCGGGCCGCTGCCAGGCGTGGATCGCCTCCGGTTTCTCGACAGTCGATTCCCAGGTGGTCGCATGACCGGAACTGCATGCCGAGTGACCGCGTGACGATCGCCTGGCAAGAAGGGGCGCGAGACAAACCGCGAGCGCGGGGAGTCGGGTGCGTTCAGGGGTTCATTTACCAGTCATTTCCGGTCATGTCCGAAGGTCGTCGCAGATCCGGTCGAGACGGCCGGACAGGACAACCGGAAGGACGGAACCCAGATGAAGCGCACGAACCGACGACTGGCACTCTCCATGGCCATGGCGCTGCTCGGCGCCGGCGCCATGACCCTCGACACGGTCCGCACCGCCAACGCCTCGAGCGGAACGGTCGGGTACCACACGCCGAGCAAGGTCGAGTGCTACGACGGCGGCCTGATCGCCGTCTTCGCACCGGGCCTCAATGCCGCCAACGTCACCACCGCCGAAGACCACCAGAACGTGACGTGGCGCTCGAAGCTCTGGCAGTGGAAGCTGACCTCGACCGGCGCGTATGCGTGGGTCGTCGTGAGCACCAACGCCTGGCTCACGCCATACGTCCAGAACGACTCCGGGTCGCAGACGATCCTCCTGAACAACCCGATCAGCGGCTATCAGGGCTTCAACGTCACCGGCAACGGCTTCTTCCGGGTGAGCGTCGACTACTACTGGTACGCGACCAGCCGGGCGGCCGCCGGAAGCGACTCGCTGTGGGGCAACCACCTCGACCAGCAGGCAGCCGGGATGGTCAGCGCCACGTACTGCACCTATCACGCCTGACCGGGGCAACCGCCGGGTGGGCTCACCCGCAACGCAACGAGGCCGACTCGACGAGTCGGCCTCGTTCGTCGTGCCCGCGG
>Ga0134124_10004347_pt1 | contig 11388 bp, 9 predicted proteins | sample KB304_FD_96880 | JGI IMG/M metagenome (GOLD analysis project Ga0134124, IMG submission 96880) | Terrestrial soil microbial communities without Nitrogen fertilizer from Kellogg Biological Station, Michigan, USA - KB3-0-4 | ecosystem: Environmental > Terrestrial > Soil > Unclassified ... | reverse complement strand
GGCAGCGGGCCAGCGCAATTGGCGCTGGCCATTCTCGCCGATCATCTGGCGGATACCCAGGAAGCGCTCAACTGTTATCAACGCTTCAAGTGGGCAATCATTGCAGGACTGCCCAGGAGAGGCTGGACGTTGACCAGTCGCAAGATTGACGAGGCCCTTCAAACCATTCGCGAACAGGGAGCTGTCGCAGGAGATGCACCATGAAGTTCGCGGTCAAACGATATTGGCAGCTTTGTGACTCGGTCGAGGTAGAAGCGGACACGCCGGATCAGGCAATTGAACGCGCGCACGAAATGCCGCTCAATGAATCCAGAGGCGATTACGTCATGGGTTCTTTAAACAGCGACCCACACAATGACGTAGAGCCGGCAGGCGGGAAGGGCGCATCGTGAAAGCGAACGTTTTTCCCATCGCCAAGTTCCGGTGCGGCAAAATCGTATCCACGCCAAACGCCCTGTCGCAACTGACCCAGGAAGAAATTCTCAGGGGCATCCAACGACATCAGGCGGGCGACTGGGGCGACGTGGACGAACACGACCGGCAAACCAACGAGCGTGCGATCATTGAAGGCACACGTCTCTGGTCGGTGTATCACACCGCCAGCGGAACCAAATTCTGGCACATCACGGAAGCAGACCGCCGCGCATCGACGGTCTTTCTCCCGGAGGATTATTAACCACCCGGAGGCAAAGTTATGAAAAAGACAACCAGTCGTATCGTCTGGAAACTCTGCGAACCGGGCTGGTGGGACGCCATGAGCGGCAACACGTATGCGGGCTGGAGCGTTGCGCGCCAATGTCGCACTCGTTTGATCAAGAGACGGCCGCTGCAGCATCAGTGTGGTTGGTATGTGTTCAATGATGCAATTAGTAAAATGATTGGCCCGTTCAAGAAACCCGAAACCGCAATGCGGGCCTGTCCGCTCTCAATCGGTTAATCGGTTCAACACCCCTTTCGGCTCGCTCGAAAGGGGTTTTTCATTCATGCCGCTTCCGGCAAGAGTGAGCGTCTTTGGTCAATTCCCGGAGTGCCATACGCTTCAGAGTGGAGGGTTCTTTTCACAACACATAACCACAGGAGAAATCACATGAACATTCACTCGTATGAGCGCATCACCGAACGGATCATCACCTTGTTGGAGCAAGGCACCGTTCCCTGGCACAAACCGTGGACAGTCAAAACCGGCTTGCCCAGGAATGTAGTCACGCAGAAGCCGTATCGCGGCATCAATGTATTCCTGCTCATGGCCATGAGCTACGAATCACCGCACTGGCTCACCCTTCGCCAAGCCAACCAGCTTGGCGCCAGTGTGAAGAAAGGCGAGAAAGCCTGCCCCGTCGTCTTCTGGAAACAGATGAAGTCTGAGGACGAGGAGAACAGCGAGCCGAAGAAGTGCCCGCTGCTTCGCCTCTATCACGTCTTCAACGTCGCGCAGTGCGATGGTTTGAAGGACGCACCGGAAGCAATTCCGATGGCTGCCACCAAACCGGCAGAGATTGTGGCGAATATGCCAGGGCCGCCTGTCATGAAGCACGGCATGGCGAAGGCGTATTATTCACCATCCCAAGACACCGTTGGAATGCCGGAACTCGACCGATTCGACGGAGAGATGAGCTATTACGCTACGCTCTTTCACGAACTGGTTCATTCAACCGGCCACGAGAAGCGGTTGAAGCGCGCGAGCATCATCGAGAGAAACGGGTTTGGCTCCGATCCCTACTCTAAAGAGGAATTGATCGCCGAACTCGGCAGCGCGTTTCTCTGCGGCTTTTCTGACATCACGGACCAGACGATTGACAACTCGGCCGCCTACCTTGAAGGGTGGCTCCGTCAGTTCAAAAGCGACCGGACGCTCATCGTCTCTGCGGCAGCGCAGGCGCAAAAGGCGGCGGACTTCATCCTCGGCCGGACATTTGCGGAAAGCGAGGCTGTCCATGACTGAGTTCATTCAACCGGTTCCAAAGCGAAAGCAGAAGAATCCGAAGGAATACAACGTTGTCGCGCTGCGCGAGTGTCCGCTGCCCGACGAATTGCAATTATGGGACGAGCCTGGGTTCCAAGACGAAAGGAGCGATATGCTTGAAAGCGAATCACTCCAGCGGACTGAGTCGGACCCACCCGTTCGCACATTGAAGATCGAAGCCGAAGGCGACCGTTGGATCGGTATTAAACCGAAGATTCGTCTCATGGGGCGCTGGCTGGAGCGGGCGGGATTCAGGCCGGGCAATCGCGTCCACGTTGCGTGCGTTGCTCCCGGAATGATTGAACTGCGCGCCTCTGACGCTTCAATCGACCAATCGAACCTAGCCTCATCAGAGCAGTCCGAACATCCGTTTTGATGTGATCCCCCGTCCAACACCACTCCACATAACCGCTGTGCTCTTTTGGGGCGCAGCGGTTTTTCCGAAAGGCGACCGGAACATTCCAATCAATGCGTGCTAAAATTCCATAGTGCAACCCCGGCTAACTCTCGACCGGGGCTTTTTGATCCATGTTAAAAATGCATCTGTTGCTATTTTGCTATCAGCATTCTTCTTGACATACTGCCCCCTCTTGAAAAACTGGCTTTGATCGCCATGCGCACTTTCGCAATCCTCGTCAGAATCATCTCAATTGTATTCGCTTTTGTTCTTGTGCCAGCAATGACTTATGCGGCTCCGGGCTCATTTGTCATCAATAAGCCAGGCGATACCTTTTCGCCTGGGCCGCTGATTTCTTCTAACACGCTGGAGTTCGCCTGGAATGCAGCGGCAGGTGCCTTGAGTTACGAGCTGAATGTTCGCGACGTTACAGACAGTCCCACGGGGCCTCTTGATATTTTCCCCGTGAACGCAACCAGTAGATTCCTTACGCTTTATCCAGGGAGATCTTACAAGTGGAATGTGACCGCATACAGCGGCCTTAATCAAACCGGGACATTTACAATCTCGTCTAATTCGCGTTGGTTCCGCCTTGGCCTTTGTGATTTAACAGTTTCCGGCACTGTGTCGGTAACGCCAAATTCCGCCTATGCCGGACTGCAGGTAAGGATTGATTATGCGGTTACTAACGCGGGCACTGGAGATTCTGTTCAATGCCTCAACAGAATCCAGATTAAGCCCGGAACGAGTGGAACAATTCTGGTCGAAGACCACTTTCCAATGCCTGCATTAAACGCCCATCAATCGATAAATCTCTCAGCATTCCTAACTCTCCCGCCAACGACAGCGAGCGGGAGTTATAGTGTTTATGTGATCGTTGATTCGACGGATCTCAACGTGCAAAGCGATATAAGCAACGACATCCACTCGGATTTCAATATTTTTTCAGTCTCTGCCCCTAATTTGACGCCTTACAAACCTTCAAACTGGTTTGACAAAATCGTCGTCAGTAGGCAGTCGAACGCTACTACTGACACCAGTGACCTGAGCCCCTCGGACACAGTTTATGTGTCATGGGCTGGTATCAATTCGGGGGGAAGTTCGCCGTCCCAAAACTTCTTTACTACACTCTATTTGGATAATGCGTTTGTTAGTGACTTTGTGACCAGCACAAGCCCGCTAGTTACGCCGGGGTCAGTGTTCTTTTATCAAGGTTTTCCTGTGGGACAACTTCCAGGAGGGACTCATTCAGTTCGTTTGAAGGTTGATTCGACTGGCGCGATTTCCGAATCAAGTGAAACGGACAATGAATACACACGGACTTTCTCCGTGGCTAATCCGCTCTCACTTTCTGTCGCCACGCCAAACAATGGAAATCCGCTTTCTGCGTGCAACTCTTACTCAATAAATTGGACAACCAGTGGCGACACGGCTTCGATTTCCTCTTTCAGATTCGGCTATTCCCTGGACGGTGGCAGCACGTTCACCGAACTTGGCGACACGATTCCTTCGTCATCACGTTCGTTTTCTTGGACTCCACACGCGATCCACTCAACACAAGAGCGCGTGCGAATTTTGGCATATAATTCCTCCGACCAATCGGTCAGCGGAGCAACTAATCCCAGCAATTTCACCATCACTATTCCATCGGGAAAACCAAACGCTAATCCGGCAACACTCAATATCAGCCCGACGGCTGGGTCCTCGGTCCAATTTTACGGCTCCAATTCGACTCCTTCAAGTTCATGTTCTCAGATCGTCGGTCACTTCTGGAATTTCGCGGACGGGACAACTTCCAATCAGCGTGATCCGTCACACATTTTTTCACCAGCGAACGGTTCAACGACTTATTACGTGACTTTGGCGGTCACGGACGCCAATGGCGAAACCGACCAGAAGACCCTTCCTGTTTACGTCTCAGGCCAATCGCTCGGCGCTTCGGGCAACACCAGTTTCTCCCACGACCCCGTGAACCTGGCCACCGGCAATTATATTTACGAGCACGCAGATTTGCGCATTCCCGGCAAAGGCTTCCCGTTCGAGTTCAAACGCTTTTACAACAGCAAATTCTCCAACCAAAATGGACTTCCCATCGGCGTCGGTTGGACGCACTCCTTCAATGTTCACCTTTCGCCAACTCCGAACGATGCAACGGCAGTTTTCGATGACGCTCATTCTGAGACCTACATTCTCAGTGGAGGCCAATATCAGGCTGAAGCAGGTGTTTACAACACGCTCACTAATAACGGAGACGGAACCTTGACGCTGACAGGCAAAGACCAAACCCGCCGCAATTTCGACAGCCAAGGTCGTCTGGTTTCGATCGTCGATAAAAACGGGAACACTTGTTCCCTAACTTATGACGGGGGCGTTCTGACCAACATCACCGACACGGCGGGCCGTCAAATCGCTTTCCGGTCGAATGACGATGGTCTGTTGACGCAAATCACCGACTCCATCGGTCGCTTGATTCAATTTCAATACGATGGACAAACGAATCTCGTCAGAGTGATTGATGCTAATGGCGGCACCAATCGCTTTGAGTATGACGCGAACCACCAAATGACAGCGGCGTTTGATGCGCGCGGCACACGGTTCGTGCAGAACTCCTACGATGATTTGCAGCGTGTCGTTGCTTTCCAGACCGACGCTTACTCACATCAATCAGGATTCACTTACGATTTCATCAATCGCCTTACTTACGTCACCAATGCGATGGGCAAAGTGTCTATCCACCGCCATGACGACCGTCTCCTCGTGACCAACATCGTGGACGAGGCGGGCAAGGCGCAGACCTTTGCTTACGACTTGAATCGAAACCGCACTTCCATTCAGGACAAGAATGGCAACCAGACACACTACGCCTATAACACACGTGGCAACGTAACGAACAAGAACGATGCGCTCACTCAAGTCACGAGCATCGAATACGACCTGCTCAATAACCCCACCCGGCGTATTGACGCTCTGACAAACCTAGCATTCTTCGGTTACGACACAGTCGGTAACCTGACTTCAACAACCAACGCTTTGGGTCTTATCAGCCGCGTGGCATATGACACGAGCGGATTGCCGATCATCCTCACAGACCCGCGCGGATTCAGCACCACGAATCAGTATGACAGCCAAGGCAATCTTGTGGCCGTCATCGACTCCAAGAGATTTACGAATCGCTTCGAGTATGATGCAGCGGGTCGAAGAATTCGTCAGATTGACGCACTCAACTGCACAAATTCCTTTTTCTATGACAACAACGACAACCCGCTTTACACGGTCAACGCGCTCGGCTTCACGAATTCCTTCGCTTACGACGGCAATAATAACCGCACATCTTCTCGTAATCCAAAAGGAGCAACCACGACCAATATCTTTGACCTCAAGGACCGGCTCACACTCGTCACCGATGCACTCACGAACACCATTGCAAATTCCTACGACGCTCTTAACCGCAACACATCCACGACAGATGCGCGCGGGAACAGCGCCTATTTTGCTTACGACGATATAGGAAATCTCATTGCGACCACGAACGCACTAAACCAAGTCACCCGGTTCACTTACGACACGAATGGCAACCAAACCAGTGTCACCGATCTCGACATTCATACCACGACAAACCTCTTTGATGCCTTGAACCGTCGGTTTCTGACAATTGACGCACTCAATCATACGAATGCAACGGGTTACGATGCTTTGGGCCGTGTGAACGCTTCCACCAATGCCAACGGCCAGGTGACGCGATTTTTCTATGACGCCATTGGCAGGCTCACGAACGTCGTGGACGCTGCCAATCAATCCGTTTTCTTCGACTATGACGAAAATGGGAATCGCATTCGTACCACCGATCCCAATGGCCACACTTGGACCAACATCTTTGACGAGTTGAATCGGGTGACCGAGCAGGACGATCCAAAGGGACACAAGACCCTGTTCTACTACGACCCCGTAGGAAACCTCACCAACAAAGTTACACCAAATGGCGATAGTATCGTTTACAGCTACGATGCGCTCAATCGACTAACGACCATTGGTTATCCCACCGGCACACCAGTCACGTTTGCCTACGACGAGGTCGGCAACCGGACGAACATGACGGACAGCCTGGGCACCACGGCTTGGCAGTTCGATCTCCTGAACCTCTTGGTTACCGTCACCGATCCCTATGGTCAAATCGTCACCTGCGATTACGACCCAAATAGCAATCGCGTGAACCTCACGTATCCAGGTAACAAGGTTGTCCAATACGGCTTCGACGTGTTGAACCGAATGACTGCGTTGACTAATTGGCTGGGCGGCGTTGTCACTTACTCTTACGACAACCGGGGTAACTTGACCGCTTCCACCAACGCGAACGGCACCACTGCCATTTACGGATACGATGATGCCAACCGGCTCCTGACCCTCACTAATGCTCGGCCCGACGCGAGCGTGATTGCAAGTTACGCTCTCGCCCTCGACGGCGTTGGCAATCATCTACAGTCCGCCCATGCGCAGCCGCTCACGCCAATAGTTCCAAACCAAACCAATAATTATTCCTACGACTCCGATAACCGGCTGACTAGCGTCGACGGCCAAGCCGTCACGCATGATGCGAATGGTAATCTCACGGGCATTGGCACGAACTCATTCGCTTATGATTTCGAGAATCGTCTGGTGTTGTCCGCATTGACGAACACTTCCGGCTCTTACGGCTACGACGGGCTTGGAAATCGCCTGGCTCGCACTATCAACGGACAGCCACGTCGATTCGTGCTTGATCGCATGGCTGTACTCACTCAAGTCCTTGTCGAAGCCGACACCAGCAATTCGCCTATTGCCTATTACGTCTATGGACTCGGCTTGGGGCAGCGGATTTCCGCTGACGGGTCGGTTGCCACTTACCATTTCAACATCCAAGGCAGCACGGTTGCTCTCACGGATTCGGGAGGAAAGCTGACTGATACATACGCTTTTGATTCCTTTGGTGTTCTAGCTAATTCCGATGGTGATTCTCCACAGCCCTTGCGTTATTTGGGCCGGTATGGTATTCTTGACGACAGCACAGGTCTTTATCACGCCCGCGCCCGCTACTTCAGTCCACAACTAGGCCGTTTTCTCACTAAGGATCCGGTCACCGGGAAAGACAGTGATGGCCAGAGTCTCAACCACTACATCTATGCCCTAAATAACCCCATCCGCTTTCTTGATATGAATGGGCGAACGCCGGCCGAGGGAACGGTCGCTACACAGCCAGGACAGACAGATGAGTCTCATGACAGTATTCTTCATTTTGAAGGGTTGCGAACCGGTGCCATTGAAGATTTACTCCATTACACTGGTGAACGTTTTGAGCTCTATGTGGACAAACGCTTCGGGAATATCACAGTTGGTATCTTCAAACTGTCACCCGGAAACACTATTGACATCGCAGCTCTCGGTGGTGTCCTCAAAATCACTGGTCGAGCAATAGAGATTTATGATGTCTATCAAACTATAAATCGCGAAGCGCAAGCCCGACATATCACTATTCATGGATTTGTAGATACGTTTACGCACTTCGGTGAAAATATTCACTACGCGCAGCAGCACCTTGACCAGCTTTCGGAAGCGTATGTGCAAACCGTTACGTCTTATGCTGCGATCCTATTTAATTCGCTCACATTCGATATACTGCAGTTGAAGGGTGAGCAAATCCAAAAAAGTATCGAATCTTATGTAGATTTCTTCCAATGAAGTTTAACCGACACCTACTTTACTTTCTAAAAACACCGCGCCCATCTCTGCGGCCTCCTTGGCTGCTGATAGGGGTTGCAGTCATAGCACTCATTGCACAACTGTTAATTGCATTAACAAGGACCAAAGACTGTCCACCTGACATTCGATCGCAATCAAATCTATCCGGCTCTAAATTCTATCAAGCATTTGAGGCTCACCACGAAATCCTCGGGAAAGGGGGTTTTCATTGAAATCAACATCTTTGCCGCACAATTTGTTCTGTGTAATAGGACTATTGTTTTTTCTGCAAGAAAATCTGGCGCACGCCGCCTCCTTCACTTATTCGTACGACTCTTTGAATCGCCTCACCAACACCACTTACGAGACCGGTGCCGAACAGCAATTCTCCTACGACCCTGCCGGTAACCGCACAGTTCGCGTGTCGGTCAATCCTTTAACGATTTCAACGCTCGGCAACCAGAACACCACTTCAGGCATTCCGACGCCAGCGATTCCATTCACCGTCAATAATCCCAGTCTGCCCTCTGCCGGCCTTACGGTATGGGGCAAGTCCTCAAACTCGGTGTTGGTCGCCAAAGCATCGCTCGTTTTCGCCGGAAACGATACGAGCCGGACACTCACCATCACGCCGGTCTCCGGCCAGATTGGAACTGCGACCATAACTATTGTCGTGAGTGACGGTTCCGTGAGTGCCGCCTCAAGCTTTGTGCTCACTGTTTCATCTGCCATCACCACCCGTGGTATTTTCTATAACGACTCCGCTTGGGACAGCAACGACCCAACCGGGAATTCCGCCGATGACAACGCCCTCGCGCTCGACAAAGTTGCGCTCCGGCCTGGAGGAATCGCCAGTGCCGCAAACTACACTAGCTACAGCCGGGGCATGAATGGCATCGTCTTGGACATCGCAGGTTTGCCCGACACGCTGACCGCTGCCGATTTCACATTCAAGGTGGGCAACAATAATACGCCCAGCAGTTGGGCGGCAGCCCCGGCCCCTGCCAGTATCACCGTTCGGCCCGGAGCCGGAGCCGGCGGCTCGGCTCGCGTAACAATCATCTGGCCGGATAATGCCATTCAAAACCAGTGGCTTGAGGTGACGGTCAAAGCCACGTCCAACACCGGGTTGGCTATTGACGACGTGTTCTATTTCGGCAATGCCATTGGAGAGACTGGCAATTCCACCATCAACGCAGTAGTCAATGGCGTCGATCAAGCCCGCGTGCGCGCCAATCCGCGCACCTCAAGCAACCCGGCGTCCATCGACTCGCCCTTCGACATCAACCGGGATGGCTTCGTCAATGGCCTCGACGAGGCGAAGGTCAGGCTCAATGGGACGACCAGCAGCACGGCTTTACAGTTGATTGATCTTACAGCTTTGGCTAGTGGTGTCGCCATCGGGCTAAATCCCTTGTCAGCCTCGTTACCGTCGCCTACCGTTGAGAGCGTGCTTCTCAGAATCCTGGCCAACGGTGATGGAACGGTGACATTATTCGCCAGCGCGCCTGACGCAAAGGTGCAGAGGTCACGCCACTTGGCTGGTCCTTGGGAATCGATGCCACTCGCGAACGAGGGGTCTGGCCGCTGGCGCGTGCGAACTGGCGACTCCACGATGTTTTTCCGGCTCGCGCCGAAGTGATGAGGTGGTAATGAACAGAAGGAACGGAGACTTGATTATGATTCATAAGGGAGAGGGCAATGATAGTGTATGCCGACGGAGCGCAAGCCGTTGCTTCTGCTGGTTGGGAACCGCCGCGATTATGGCCTTTGCAGTTAGCGCATCGGCCGCTCTGATTCTTAATGTTGGCGACTTGCAGTTGCTACCCGACCAGCCCAACCAACAACGACCATTTCTGCTCGTGAATACGGGAACCGAGGCGGTTCCCGTGCTGGGCGTTCAGTTCAACGTCCAAATAGCCGACGGCCAATCGTCGACCGTGGCTCCCAGAATCACCGCGGTCGATATCCTCGCTGGAACAATTTTTCAGTTCGACAATAACGGGATCGGCGGTGGGATGGACACCGTGCGGCGGTTTGAGCTTACCACGTTGGACAACGGGAGCGCGCCACTGCCGAGCATTCCAGTGGGGTCTTCCACCATAGCGACGATTACCTTTGACACGACAGGATTTTCCGCCGGCTCTTGGGCACTCTCCATGACTACGCCCGCTGGCACCACTGCGTATTTGGACCCGAGTTCGGGCGATCCGCTTCCCATGAATGTGATGGACGGTATTATCGCGGTGCCAGAGCCAGCCTGCTACAGTTTGGCTGCGAGCATCGGCTTGCTGGCTCTCGCGATTGGGCGTTTAGCTATCGAGCGATGGCGAAAAATAGTGCCTCAAGCTAAAACTTGAATCCCGCCGCTTTTCAGCTTCGAATTCCATTTGTTTAAGCGTCCGCGATCACCCCCCTGAATCATCCTGGCACCTCCTGCCTCCTGCGTGCCTGATTGTTACGAACTATTTTTCTCATCGCAAAAAGGGCCGAAGTGGCGTCGTAGGGTTTTCCGAGTTCAACAAGCGGCGTGCGACAGCTTGAAGCAAATAGTTGGCATACTCGCGCCATTTCCAGCAGCGGTTTGTTGGGTCATCTTCGACGCGACAACACAGCCATGGTGGCTGTGTTGCGAACAACAAAACAAAAAAAGTATGAAAACAAATAACACAGCGAAGTCACCGGCGCCAGTGCCGATGACCATCCGGGACGCTTCCCGGATTTATTCAGCCACGTCTGGACAGAATCACGGTGCCATCCCCAAAGGCAGCTTTGCCGCACGGGCGATGTCAACCGCTGCGAGCAGCCCTAATTCAGACAACACGAATAGCCGCTAGAAAGGAGAACCAGCAATATGACCGACGAACCAACACAGGCCGACCTGGACAATCACGCAGACCAGATGAATCCAAACAATGATGAATACTGGAACAGCCGTGACCAGGGCGACGACGACTAAAACACCGTAAACAAAGTGTGCGGAGTGTTATGGCTCCGCACACCACTTCGCTGGTTCCAAGCTCTGAGACACATGAAACCTCTGATTACGATACGACCATGAAGCAGCGTCCAAAATCACGCGGTCGCACTCGACGAACTCAAGCGAATCTGGTTCCATCGTTTGATGAGTGCCTCACGTTCGTGATGGACAACCTGGGCCACTCACGCGACGGATCGAGAACATCCACGCTCTCCGCAAAGGAGAAGCAACACTTCAAGCAAGCGGAGCGCAAAGCAGACGCGCTCGGCCTCGACAAGTATCGCGACATCCTTACGCGTGTGTTGGATCCGGGACTACATGACATGACCGAGGAGT
>Ga0134124_10004343_pt1 | contig 11393 bp, 9 predicted proteins | sample KB304_FD_96880 | JGI IMG/M metagenome (GOLD analysis project Ga0134124, IMG submission 96880) | Terrestrial soil microbial communities without Nitrogen fertilizer from Kellogg Biological Station, Michigan, USA - KB3-0-4 | ecosystem: Environmental > Terrestrial > Soil > Unclassified ... | reverse complement strand
GATTCTGAGGCCCTTTTAGCTAGTGCTGGAGGTCGCGATGAACGCCTACGCCATCTCGTATCCCTCGCTGCAGCGTCGCCTGATTGCCGAGCGGCGCTCGCGCGCCCTTTTTTTGTCGCGCACCACTCAACACGTGGACAGGACATCGCTCCCACGTGAGATTGCACGCGCCGCGCTCGCCCTCGGCGGCGTCATCGCCTGGGCCGCCGCCGTCTACCTGCTGGCCGCCTGACTTCGTCGGGGCGCGCCGCCACGCCCCCGACAACGCCAGCGCAGCAGGCTTCGCACGAGCCGCGTGGTGCGCGCCCGACGACCGCGACTCGTCGCGATTCGTCGACGCCGTGCGAGCGATCGCCCGCCGGCGCCGCGCGAGGGTCGAGCGGGGGTGACGCAGGGGTCCCCAGACCCATTCACTGCGACGATGGCGCGGCGCAACGTGGAGTGTGGTGAGGCGTCGACGCGCGGCAGGCGCAACGCTTGTGGTCGGGGGGCCTCTGCGTCACCCCCCGCTCGGCGCGGAGTGCTAACCCCAGTCGGTGCGTTCGAAGACGCGCGCATCGATGAAGAGGTCGAGCAGCGCGCCGTCGAGCGCGCCCGAACGCTGCTCGTCGCGGAGCGTGTCCAGCGCATCCTCGACGCGTATCGCCTTCTTGTACGGCCGATCGGTCGCCGTCAGCGCGTCGTAGATGTCGGCGATCGTCATCATGCGCGACTGCACAGGAATGTACTCGCTGCGCGTGCCGAAGGGATAGCCGGAGCCATTCAGCTTCTCGTGATGCGAGGCGGCGATCTCGGGGATCCGCCGGAGCTCGCGCGTCCACGGGATCCGTTCCAGAAACTGGAGGGTGTGGACCACGTGCTGCTGGATGTCCCGCCGCTCCGCGTCGGTCAGACTGCCCCGGGCGATGGCCAACACGCTGGCCTCGTCCGGAGTCAGCAGCGTCCGCCGGCGGCCGCGATGGTCCTCCCACGAGCGCGCGGTGATGCGTAGCAGCTGGCCCGTGAAGTCCTGCGAGTGCACGCTCGGCTCGTTCATCGCCAGGATGACGTCGAGCGCCTCGTTGAGCTCGGTGATGGCCGCGGCCAGCTCGGCGTCGAGCTTGGCCGACTGCTCGACATAGCCCTGTGGCCCGCGCCGCAGCGCCAGGTCCAGCTTGCGGCGCGTGACGCCCAACTCGAGGTCGCGCATCAAGAGCTCGATGCGATGGCGGATGCGATCGAGATCGCCCGGGTAGAGCTTCTTGGACTTCACCAGCACGCGCTCGCGCACGCCGACCTTGCCGAAGTCGTGCAGGAGGGCGGCGTAGCGAAGCTCCCGCAGCTCGTCCGTGGTGAGACGTAGCTCACGGTACGGGCCGGTGTCGGTGCGGTTCACGATCTCGGCCAGAGCCACCGTGAGGTCGGCGACGCGGAACGAGTGGCCGGACGTGGTCGGATCGCGCGACTCGATCGCGGTGACCGAGGCCCTCACGAAGCCCTCGAACAGCTCGCTGATGCTGTCGTAGAGCCGGCGGTTGGCCAGCGCCACCGCCGCCTGCGAGGCGAGCGAGCCGGCCAGCCGCACGTGGCGCTCGTCGTAGGGGCGCACGTGCCGCTGCACCTCCTCGGCCGAGCGGAGCGGGCCCTCGAACTCCGGCCTGCAGTTGATGAGCTGCAGCGCGCCGAGCACCTCACCCTGCGGCGTCCGCATCGGCACCACCAACATCGACATCGTGCGATAGCCGGCGTGCTCATCGAACCAGCGGTTGATCTGGAAGCGCGAGCCCGGTGGCGGCGCGTAGGCGTCCGCCAGGTTCACGACCTCGCCGGTGAGCGCGACATAGCCGGCCACGCTGGCGTCGTCGAGCGCCAGCGTGACCGACTGGAACGTGATCTCCACGCTCGCGTTCTGCGCCAGCGCGAACCGCAGGCGCCGCCCGTCGTCGGGGGCCTCTTCCACCAGGTAGAGCGAGCCGGCGTCGCTGCGCGTGATCTCGCGGGCCTTCGTCAAGATCGTCTCGAGCAGGACGTCGAGATCGCGCTCGGCAGAGAGCTGGATGCCGATGGCGTTGAGCTCACCCAGCTCGCGCTCGAGCCGGGCACGGTCGGCGGCGGCGTCGAGATCGGCGAAGGCGTTGACCACGGCGCGGGCCACGAGCGGGCGGCCGGCCCCGGCCGCGACCAGGCCGTACCAGGACGCCGGCCAGGGGCCGGGCGCCGTCGCGTCGACGACGCCGATCAGCCGGGTGCGCGGGCCGGACGGGGACAAGCCCGGAGTGGACGTGAGTATCACGCCCTCGGCCGGCTGAGCCGACGTCCACGGCTGGACGTCGAACGCGTCGGCGAGCAGCGCCGCCGCTGCCTCGGCGACCGGCGAAGCGGCGTCGTAGAGAACGCGGCGGCGCATGAAGGCAGCCTAGTGTGCCGGGCCTCGCCGAGTCAAATGCCGGGCCGGGCCTAGAATGAGCGGGTGACCGCGTTTGCCGAGTTCGCCGCGCTGGGCCGAACGCTCGAGGCGACGCCCGGCCGGCTCGACAAGCGGCGGCTGGTCGCCGAGTTCCTGCGCGCCGTCGAACCCTCGGAGGTCGGGCTGGCGGTGGCGTTTCTGACCGGGCACCCGTTTGCCACCTCCGACCCGCGAGTGCTCGGGGTGCGCGGCCTGCCGCGCGGGCTCCCACCGGCCGCCGGCCCCTCGCTCACACTGGACGATGTCGGCAGCGCCTTCGTGGCGGTGGCCGAGGCCGCGGGCGCGGGGTCGCGCCGGACCCGCGAGGCGCGGCTGACGGAGCTGGCCGTGCGGGCGACGGCCGACGAGCGAGAGTTCCTGGGACGCATCATCGGCGGCGAGCTGCGCACGGGCGTGTCGGACGGCCTCGTGCTCGAAGCCATCGCCGCCGCGGCGGAGGCGGGCCTGGAGGTGGTGCGTCGCGCGGCGCTGTTCCTGGGCGATCTCTCGGCGGTGGCCACGCTCGCCCGGAGCGGGGGCGCAGCTGCGCTGACCGGGGTGGCGCCGCGGCCGTTCGTGCCGCTGCTCCCGATGCTCGCCGAGATCGCCACCGACTTCGGCGACGTGCTGCGAGCACACGCCGGCCGCACGGCGCTGGAGTTCAAGTACGACGGCGCGCGGGTCCAGGTGCACCGCGATGGCGAGCGCGTGGGGATCTGGACGCGGCGGTTGTCGGACGTCACGCGCAGCCTGCCGGACGTCGTGGCCATCGCGCGGGAGCTGTCCGGCGGCCCGTTCATCCTCGACGGCGAGGTCGTCGCGCTGGACGCCGCCGGCCGGCCGCTGCCGTTCCAGGAGCTGATGCGGCGCTTTCGTCGCGTGCACGGGGTCGAGGCGCTGGTGCGCGAGATGCCGCTGGCCCTGCACTTCTTCGACTGCCTGCTCGTCGAGGGCCGCTCGCTCATCGACGCGCCCCAGGCCGAGCGCTGGGAGGCGCTCAGCCGGGTGACGGGCGGCCGCTACCTCGCCGAGCGTGCGCTCGTCGACCACGTGAACGCCGCCGAGGCGTTCCACGCCCGCGCGCTGGCGGCCGGCCACGAGGGCGTGATGGCCAAGGATCCGCGGTCCACCTACGAGCCCGGTGGGCGCGGCAAGCGCTGGTTCAAGCTCAAGGCCGCGGAGACGGTGGACTGCGTGATCATCGCCGCCGACCGGGGCTCGGGCCGCCGGGTCGGCTGGCTGTCGAACTATCACCTGGCCGTGCGGCAGGGCGAGGGGTTCGCCGACGTCGGCAAGACGTTCAAGGGGCTCACCGACGCCGAGTTCGCCGCGATGACGGAACGGCTGCGCGCCCTGGCGGTCGATGACGACGGTTACACCGTGCGCGTGCGGCCGGAGGTCGTCGTCGAGGTCGAGTACAACGAGATCCAGCGCAGTCCAACCTATCCCTCCGGTCTGGCCCTGCGCTTCGCCCGCATCGCCCGCATCCGCGAGGACAAGGCGCCCGGCCAGGCCACCACGCTGGACGAGCTCCGCACCCTCTACGAACACCAGTTCGCCACGAAGGGCCGGGCCGGCGAGCAGCCGTAGCCGAGGAGCGCCCCGGGTTCGCCGGGGCGCTCCGAGCGGCCAGGGGGGTGTCGGGGGCCATGTCGGGGCCCCCCACGTCGGCGGTGGTAGAATCGCGCCTCGTGACCTCGACCTCGCGTGTCTCGACCGGCGTCGCCCAGCTCGACGCGATGCTCGGCGGCGGCCTGCTGCCCGGCACACTCACCGTGATCTACGGCGCCACCGGCATCGGCAAGACGCACCTCGGCCTGACGTTCGCCAACCACGGGCGCACGGCCGACGGCGCGCCGGGCCTGATCTTCGACATGAACGGCCGCGGCGACTCCCAGCAGCACGCCGAGTACGCCGAGCGCCTCTTCGACTGGAAGCTCGGCGAGTGGACGCACACGGTGCCGCCGATGAGCGAGCCGTATCCGTCGCCGGAGCAGATGGCCGCGTACTACTCCAACGCCTTCAAGTGGGTCGGGCGCGTGCGCGATTTCCAGGTGCCCACACCGGACGGCAGCTGGGAGTTCGACTGGAACTGGAAGGCCACCTACAACCAGTCCCTGTACGCGGTGCGGCCGTTTCTCTACTTCCACTTCGGGGCCGGTACCCGCCGGATCGTCGTGGACGGCGTGGAGCCGATGGATTCGCCGGCCGACTCCATCCAGTTCCATCTCTTCGACGACCTGTACCGCAAGACGATCCACCGCGACGCCGAGACACTGGGCATGGAGATCTGCCTGCCGGTGTGGAAGCACCGGGAGTTCATCGACGCCCATCTCTACGATCACACCCGGATCACCACGCTGCTGCTCGTCACCACCGAGGAGACGCGGCTGGAAGACCTGCTCGCGCGCAAGGTCGCCACCGGTGACATCGGCGCCACCGCCAACACGATCGTGGTGCTCGGCAGCGAGCGCGTCGGCTCGCGTCTGGCCCGCATGCTGTGCGTCGTCAAGCACCGCGGCAGCGCGATGAGCGACGAGATCGTCGAGTACCGCGTGGGGCCGCACGGCCTCGAGCTCGGCTGAGCGGGCGCGGCCGGTGGCCGCGCCCGCTGTCCCCGCGTTCCCGTCCATCGACGCCCACGTCCATCTGCATCCCGAACCCCTGGCGCGGGCGATCGAGCGCTGGTTCGCCGACCACGACTGGATCGCCGGGCACTCCTTCGATCCGGCCGCGGTGGCCGACACGCTGCGGGCGCGCGGTGTCCGCCGCTTCTGCTTCTTCTCCTACGCCCACAAGCCCGGGATGTCGCGCGAGCTGAACCGCTGGCTGTCGCGGCAGGCCGCCCGGCTGCCGGACGCCGTCGCGCTGGGCACGCTGCATCCCGACGATCCCGACCTCGACGACGTCGCGCGGGAGGCCACCGGCGATCTCGGGCTGCGCGGCTTCAAGTTCCACCACTCGGTGCAGCGCTTTCACGTCGACGACCCCCGCCTGTTCGGCGTCTACGAGCGCGCGGAAGCGGACGGGCACGTGTTCATGCTGCACGTGGGCACGATGCCGTACCGCGACCCGTTCACGGGCATCGAGCGGTTCGCCCGGCTGATGGAGCGCTTCCCGCGCCTGCGCGTCTGCGTCGCCCACATGGGCGCGTTCCAGAGCGCCGAATGCCTGGCGCTGCTGCCGCGGTACCCTCATCTGTACGTGGACACCACGATGGCCATGAGCCCGCTCGCCACGCCGTTCACCGGCGCCGACCCCACCGCCGTGTCCGACGCCGATCTCCTGCGTCATCAGGATCGCGTGCTCTTTGGCTCGGACTTCCCGCTGATCCCGTACGACTACGACGACGAGCGCCGCTGGGCCTGGGAGCGCGGGCTCGACGACCGCGTGCGCCGCAAGATCTTCCATGACAACGCGCTCGATTTTTTCGGTGGGTAGTAAACGTGGGGGGCCCCGACATGGCCCCCCACCCCCCCACGCGTTCGTCACGCTTCGGTGGAGCCGGGGCGCTCCTCGATGAGGCGCTCGAGCGAGCGGACTGACGGCTCCTCGCGCACTCGCCGACGTTTGACGGCGCGTCGGCGTGGTGGCGCTCCTGGGCCGCGTGATTCGGAGCTTCGGCTCGAGCGGCTGAGCCCGGCGGCGGTGGGGTTGCTGCGTGCTGTTCGCGCGGTGGCGGGGCCGGGACGGGGGCTGGTGCTGGTCGGTGGCGCCGTGCGTGATGCGCTGCTGGGGCGCGCGGATGCCGACCTCGATCTGGCGCTGCCCCAGGGCGCCGTGGCCCTGGCCGAGCGTATCGCCGCGCGTGTCGGCGCCAGCGCGGTCGTGCTCGACGTCGAGCGCGGCGCGGCGCGCGTGATCGGTGCCGGCGCGCAGCTCGACCTCAACGACTTCCGCGCGCCGACGCTGGCGGGCGATCTCGCCGCGCGCGACTTCACCATCAATGCGCTCGCGGTCCCGCTCGATGCGCTGCTGACGGCCGGTCGAGCGCCGATCGTCGATCCTACCGGCGGGGTCGCCGACCTGCGCCGGCGCCGGTTGCGGCCGGCGGGGCCCGGCGTTCTCCTCGACGATCCACTGCGATCGCTGCGGGCCGTGCGGCTGGAGGCCACGCTCGGGCTGCGATTGACGCCGGCGGCGGCACGCCTCGTACGCGCCGCGGCGCCCGCGCTCGCCGACGTGTCGGTCGAGCGGGTGCGGGACGAGCTCACGATTCTGCTCGGCCTGGCCGCCACCGGCCGCGCGCTGCGTCGTGCCGACGCACTGGGCGTGCTCGGCGTGATCTTGCCCGAGATCGGCCCGATGCGGGCGGCCGCGCAGCCGGCGCCCCATCGCTTCAACGTGCTCGAGCATTCGCTGCGGGCGGTGGAGGGGTGCGATCGATTGCTGCCGCGCCTGGCCAGGCTGACGCCGTTCGGCGACGAGCTGGCGGATCACGTGACCGAGGCCCTGGGGGGCGCATTCGACCGGGCCGCCGTCCTGAAGCTGGCGGCGCTGCTGCACGACGTCGCCAAGCCCCAGACGCGGCGGGTCGTGGGCGGGCGTGTGCGCTTCTTCGAGCACGACGTGATCGGCGCCGCCCGCGCGCGCGTCATCGGCGAGCGCTGGCGCCTGCCGGAGCGCGTGGTGGCCCTGCTGGAGCGGCTGGTGCGCCACCATCTGCGCCCGATGCACCTGAGCCAGGCGGGCGAGGTGACTCGCCGCGCGCGCTACCGCTTCTACCGCGATCTCGGCGCGGACACGCGCGATCTCCTGCTCCTGGCGCTGGTCGATGGCGCCGCCGTGAGCGGCGCCTCGCCGCTGGCCGTCTGGCGCCGTGCGGGACTGCTGCGCGATCTGCTGGGAGGCTGGCGGGAGGCGGACAGCGCCGCGGCGGCGCCGCCGCTCCTGCGCGGTCAGGACGTGATGGCGCGTTACGGCCTGCCGCCGGGGCCGGTCATCGGACACCTGCTCGCTCGCGCGCGCGAGGCGCAGGACCTGGGTCTGGTACGGAGCCGGGAGGAGGCGCTGGCATATCTTGACTCCTCCGACGGTGGCCCATAAAGTAGCGTCACTCAACGCGAAGCATCCCCTCTCTCGGAGGAGGCCCACAGCATGCGTTACTGGCGTATCGCGGTTGTCGTCGTCTCGTTCCTGATCCTTCCGCTCGTGGCCGCCGCCGCGCCGGCGGGCAAGGTCGTCATCGCACAGGGCGTCGATCCGACAACGCTCGACATGATGAACCAGCAGGAGCAGCCGGCGTCCAACGTCGGCTCCCAGATGTTCGAGGCGCTCCTCGAGCGTGATCAAAGCCTCAAGCTCGTGCCCACGCTGGCGGCGGAGATGCCCAAGCTGGTGGCGCCCACCACGTGGGAGTTCAAGCTGCGCAGGGGCGTCAAGTTCCACAACGGGGAGGACTTCAACGCCGAGGCGGTGAAGTTCAGCATCGAGCGGCTGGCGAATCCGGCCAACAAGCTGCGCGGGTCGTCCTCGTTCGCGCCGATCGACCGGGTGGAGATCGTCGATCCCTACACCGTGAAGATCCACACCAAGAAGCCGTGGCCGACCTTCCTGGCGCACATCGCGCTGCGCCAGGCCTCGATCATCCCGCCCAAGGAGTACGCCGGCAAGGCAACGGCGGACATCTCGCGCAACCCGATCGGCACCGGCCCCTACAAGTTCGTGCGATGGGCGAAGGACGAAGAGATCGTGATGGAGGCCTTCCCCGGCTACTGGGGCGGGGCGCCGAAGATCAAGACCGTCGTGTTCAAGCCGATTCCCGACGACGCGGTGCGGGTGGCGGCGCTGCAGAACGGTGAGATCGACGTGGCGGTGAACATCCCGCCGCACCTGGCCAGCATCATCGAGAAGCATCCGAAGATCTTCCTGAGCACGGCGCCGTCCATCCGGACGATCCAGCTCATGATCTACACGCACCAGATGGACACCGAGCACAAGCCGACCGGGCCCTACGCCGGCCCCACCGCCGACAAGCGCGTGCGCCAGGCCCTGGCCTACGCCATCGACGCCGACGAGATCGTCAAGAGCGTGATGGACGGCAAGGCGGTGCGGGTGGCGACGATGCTGCCCAGCATGCACTTCGGCTACGACCCCGCGCTCAAGCCGATCAAGCAGGATCTGGCCCGGAGCAAGAAGCTGCTGGCCGAGGCCGGCTTCCCCAACGGGCTGGACATCGTGCTGAACGGGCCGCAGGGACGCTACGTGCGTGACAAGGAAGTGGCCGAGGCGGTGACCGGGCAGCTCAACAAGGCCGGCATCCGGACCACGCTGCGCACGTACGAGTTCGTGAACTATCTGAACAGCATGGTCTACGTGCACAAGGCCGGGCCCGTGTGGCTCATCGGCTGGGGCCATCCGACGATGGATGCCGAGGCGATCTACGTGCCGCTCTTCAAGTCGCCCAACATCTTCGTCAACTGGCACAACCCGGACTTCAACGGGATGGTGGAAGAGGCGCAGACGATGCTGGACGAGAAGAAGCGCCTCGCCCAGTACCACAAGATCAACAAGCTGTGGGTCGAGGAGGTCCCGGCCATCCCGCTCTATCAGCAGATCGACCTCTACGGCGCCAACAAGCGCCTGAGCTGGAAGGCGCGCAGCGACGAGCTGATCCGCGCCTACGACATGGCGCTGAAGGACGGCAAGTAGCGCGAGGTGAAGGGGTGCGTCCCGGCGTAGCCGGGACGTGACCCGCGAACTGGGGGTATGGGGGGCCATTTCGTGGCCCCCCATGTACAATAGCGGCATCGAGCGGCCGTAATTCAGTGGCAGAATGCCAGCTTCCCAAGCTGGACGTCGCCGGTTCGAATCCGGTCGGCCGCTCCAAAAACTCCGGGGGCTACAGCGCGAGCTGTAGCCCCCGCTGTCTTTCCGATCGGTGCTGACTCGCCACCGGCCCTGAATCGGCCAGCCCGAAGTGAGCCGGCCGGCGTCTGGCTCGGACGCGCTCGGTCGCGGACCCGGCGGGTGCTCCCGTCGGGCCCGGACCCGAGCATGCTACGCCGTCTTGCGCTCCTGGCGGATCTCGCCGCGCCAGGCGCCGGTCTCACGGCCGCGCGACTCGATGAACTCCTTGAAGCGATGCAGGTCGCCCTCCACGCGCCGGCTCACGACACCGAGCGCATCTCCCACGTTCTCGACGACGCCTTCGGGCTCGTAGTCGAGCTGGAGCATGATGCGGGTGCGGTGGTCGGCGATGCGGTGGAACGTCACCACGCCGGCGTTGCGCTTCCCGGCCCGCGCGCGCCAGGCGACGCGCTCGTCGGGAACCTGTTCGGTGATCTCGGCGATCCACTCTTCGTCCCTGCCGCCGATCTGGGCCCGCCAGCGGAGGGTCTTGTCGTCCAGCTGACGCACCTCGCGGACGCCCTCCATGAACTTGGAGAACTCCTCGAACTGCGTCCACTGGTTGTAGGCGACGCGGACCGGGACCTCGACCTCGACGGACTTCTCGATGGTGGCCATCAGTCCTCCCCAGTCGTCAGGATTCGGAGTAAAGTGGCCGCAACTTCGATGCCAGGCACTGCTTCACACTTCGAGCGGAGGGACTGACATGCGCAACCGAACACGATATGGGGCAGTGTGTATCCTCGCCGTCTTCCTGGCGCTCGTGCTGGGATCGCGGCCACTCGGCGCCCAGGCCGGCAAGATCGAGGTGCTGTGGCTGGGCCAGTCCGCCACGCGCATCACGACCGTCAGCGGCAAGGTGATCGTCATCGACCCGTTCCTCACCCAGAATCCCAAGACGCCCGCGCAGTACAAGAGCCTCGACGCGCTCGGCAAGGTCGATCTGATCCTGGTCACCCATGCGCATGGCGACCACCTGGGTGACGGCGCCGATCTGGCAAAGAAGAACAACGCGCCGCTGTGGGGGCCGGCCGGCCTCGATCAGTCGCTGCTCACGCTCGGCGTGCTGCCGGCCGGGCTGGCGCCGCGGATGAACAAGGGCGGCACGATCACACCGCTCGGCCCCGACATCAAGATCACGATGACGCGGGCGGAGCACAGCTCGGAGCTGGTGTGGACGAACCCGGCCACCGGCAAGCCGGAGACGCACGTCGGCGGCGAGCCGGGCGGATTCATCATCGAGTTCGAGAACGGGTTCAAGCTCTACCACATGGGCGATACCGGGGTGTTCGCCGACATGAAGTGGATCGGCGAGTACTACAAGCCGGATCTGATCATGATCCCGATCGGCGGCCACTTCGTGATGAGCCCCAAGGACGCCGCTGTCGCCACCGAGATGATCAAGCCGAAGTTCGCCATCCCGATCCACTACGGCACGTTCCCGCCGCTCAAGGGCACGCCGCAGGAATACATGCAGGCGCTCGGGAGCAGCGCGGTGAAGGTGTTCCCGATCAACCCGGGCGACAAGCTGAGCTTCTAGCGGGTCGCCTTGACATGGTTCCTCCGCGTTGACTAGAGTGCAGCGCTCATGACCGACCGCTGGATCGGCAAGTCCGTGCCGCGCGTCGAGGACGGGCGGTTGCTGACCGGCCGCGGCAATTTCATCGACGATCACCCACCGGTGGCCAACCTCTGCCACGCGGCCATCGTGCGCTCGCCCCATCCGCACGCCCGCATCCTCGGCTACGACCTCGCGGCGGCGCTCGCCATGGAGGGCGTGGTCGGCGTGATCACCGGCGCTGACGTGGCCCGGGCCTGCAAGCCCTTCGGCGTCGGCGTCACCGCGCCCGTGCACTACTATCCGACCGCCGTCGACAAGGTCCGTTTCGTCGGCGAGCCGGTGGCCGTCGTCGTCGCCCGCGATCGCTACCTCGCCGAGGACGCCGCGGAGGTGGTCGGCGTCGACTACGAGGTGCTGCCGGCGGTCATCGATCCGGAGAAGGCGCTCGAGCCGGGCGCGCCGATCCTGCACGACAAGGTCGGCACGAACCTGGCCGGCCACCGCCGCCTCGTCTACGGCGATCCCGACGGCGCCTTCGCCGACGCCGACGTGGTCGTG
>Ga0134124_10004342_pt1 | contig 11398 bp, 10 predicted proteins | sample KB304_FD_96880 | JGI IMG/M metagenome (GOLD analysis project Ga0134124, IMG submission 96880) | Terrestrial soil microbial communities without Nitrogen fertilizer from Kellogg Biological Station, Michigan, USA - KB3-0-4 | ecosystem: Environmental > Terrestrial > Soil > Unclassified ... | reverse complement strand
ACTATTTATCGGCCTTAGCCGAAATGAGATTCACATGGGGCCCGCAATGCCGGATAATAATATGTATGCGGCCCCTTCTTTTATTCCTTCTACTGGTCACGCTCCTTTCCGCGTGCACTCGCCGCCCCGTTCAACAGGATCTTCCGCGTAGCCAAGGCAACAGCGTCGATCATTCGGGGCGACACAATTCCGCCGTCGAAAGCTCGCCGGACGCTGCAGCGGCCCCATTAGAACTCCAGTTTCTCGATACCATGATCGCCCAGCACGAAGCCGTGATCGATATGGCACAGCTTGCGCAAACCCGCGCGGGCAGCGATCAGGTTAAAATTGCAGCCAATGATACTATCGCCAATCAGCGTCGGGAGCTGGCTGACCTCCGTGGCTTGCGCGATAAGTTTTACGCCGGGTCTCCGCAGGCGATCAACCTAGAATTGGCGGGAGCCGCGGACGCTTTTGATGGGATCGATCTAGAAAAACTCGATGATCTTAAAGAAAAGCCGTTTGATGTAGAATTTGTTCGCGAATTGGACGTAACGTTGCGGGCTTCCAACGAACTAGCAAAGCCACTGGCCATGCAAAATTCGCAAGCTTCGGACGACGGCGAAGTCACTGTCTCGGTTCGCCAATTGGCCGGGCGGTTGGCCGACAGCCGAGATCGTGATCTCGAAAGGCTAAGCCAGTTGCAAAACAACGCGCCTAGGTGACCGTATTACATAAGATGGAAACGAATTCGGTTGTCGCACTTCCACAGGCAAGATATGTTATCATCGCAAAAAAAAGAGGTGCCTACATGATTGGTCTAACTGAGGGAAGCGCCGCCACATGCGGAATTTGCGGCAAAGAAACGTCGGTTAAATTTACCACCGAACGCATCGGCGGTACGGCTTATGATCTCGCGTGCCAGCATCGTAACGGTTACTGCGAAAAGTGTGACCGTCTGGTCCCTGATCGCAGCGAGCGCATTCAGGAAGTTTTTCCCCGTTGCCCAACTTGCAATCCCGAAGAACCGGACGACGACGAATAGAGTGAGAAGTCTCTCATGTTCGGTATAACTCCTTCGAAATCAGTGAGTTTCTCCGAAACCGTAAATTTCGTAAGAATCATAAAAACCGTAAATTTCGTAAGAACCGATATTGGCTCGTGACATCACCTGATTTAGGGTGGATATCGAGTTGGGACGTCACTGTTTGGCGAGATACCCCGGACCTCCGGTGAGAATCGCTTGCGTTGGCGGACCGGGACAAACCTCGCGAAGACAAAGCCCAAAGCCAAATTGAGACGGAGCTGATCTGACTCACGAAAGCTTTGCTTTGACAGCTTCGCTGACGGCTTTACCATCGGCCGATTTACCGGCAAGTTTTGCAAGCGCGGCTTTCATGACGGTGCCCATATCCTTCATCGAGGAAGCACCTATTTCTGAGACGGCATCAGACACTGCGGCCGCGATCTCCTCGGATGAGGCTGCCTGCGGAAGGTAGGTTTCGATCACCGCGATCTCCGCGGCCTCTTTAGCTACGAGCTCTGATCGCCCGGCCTTTTCATACTGCTCGATCGAATCGCGGCGCTGTTTGACCAGACTCTGCAGTGCCTTCATAACCTCGTCGTCGGTTAATTCGCCGCCTTTTTCGATCTGGCGGTTCATCAAATTTGCCTTGACCATCCGAAGAGTGGAAAGCCGGTGAGCATCCTTAGCCTTCATCGCTGCGGTCAGATCCGCAACGATCGTGTCCCTTAAACTCATGAAAATGAGTCTAATGCGTGGAAGCTAAACTCTCAAGCAGGTTCGCGGACAAAAAGGCGAAAGTCAAAACGATGTGCTAATCTGTCAATTCTTTTATGAAGCTCAGGTGGCAGTTCGGCATCATAGCCGGCATTTTTCTGGCAGTTTTTTCCCTGTATCCGCAGCTCAAACTTTGGTCGGTCCGGGGCAGCGAGTGGCAGGGAAACTATGCCTATAACGACATCGACGAAGTAGCTTATGCGGCCTATGTTAAGGCCCTGGCGGATGGCCGCCCGCGAAAGAATGATCCATATACAGGACGCGATGACAGCCCGGAGCATCCGCAGCCGGAATCCCTTTTCTCAATCCAATTTGCGGCTCCATACACGCTCGCAATACCTGCGCGAGTCTTAGGGATCCCGACTCCGTGGATAATGACCATCGGCGGTGCGATGGCAGCCTTCCTAACGGCTCTAGCGATCTTCTGGTTCCTCGGATCATTGCTTGGCGATTCGTTGTTCGCAATGGCAGGGAGTCTTGCCGTTTTATGCGGCGGAGCACTTGCGGCAGGCGAAGGCGCCATCAGCGAGATACTCTTTGACGGCTTTTCGTACCCGTATTTCCCGGGCTTTCGCCGTTATATACCCGCCCTGGCTTTTCCGGCCTTTTTTACTTTGATCGGACTGATTTGGAAGCTAGTGGATGGGGGAATTGAGAGGGACAATTCGAAACCCGAAACTCGAAACTCGAAACTTTTCTCCGCTCGTCTTCTCATTGTCTTTTGTGTTCTGGCCTTCGGCTACACCGTTTTCTGTTATTTCTACGTTTGGACAACGGCCGCGGCGTGGTTAGGCTGCCTTGGCATTTTGTGGCTTGGTATTCGGCCCGAGGGAGTTTGGCGGGATATCCGCAACCTGGCCATTCTTGGTGCGGGCTGCGTACTTTTTTTGCTTCCGTATGCATATCTGCTGTCGAAGCGCTCGATGACCATGGACGAGGTGCAGCTTCTCGTCCGGACGCATGCTCCCGATTTCAGCCGGTTTCCAGAATATATCAGCGTCGTTGTCCTATTGATGCTCACCGTCGGCCTGCTTCTAAAGAAGATCGAGATTCGAGAAAAGTCGACTATATTTGTCATTTCACTTGCTGTCGTTCCCTTGATCGTGTTCAATCAACAGCTTTTCACCGGTCAATCCTTGCAACCTATTCATTACCAGGTGTTTATTGGCAATTATGTGGCCGGGTTAGCCTTGGTTTCAGCGGTTGGCCTGTTGCTCCGGGATCTCATCTCGGCAGGGAAGTGGCCGGTCAAGGCGGGTATAGGGATCGCCGCGCTGGCATCGATCGTCTGGGGCTTTACCGAATGCCACTACACCGTCCGGGTGCTGGACGACATCAACCTGAGCCGCGACGAGGGAATGCCGCTTGGCCGACGCCTTACGGAACTCGCCAAAGCTGATCCTGATCCGCACCGGACCGTGGTCCTGCACCTTGGGATCGGCGAAGGCGATGATCTGCCGACGATAGCTCCGCAGGCTGTGCTTTGGGCCCGCCACCAGCATGTTTTCGCAGGTGTTACCTGGCAGGAGAACAAGGAACGTTACTATCAGTTCCTCTATTATCAGGGTGTTTCCGAGCGCCAGCTTGCCCAGTCGATGAAAGATGGCGATTTTGTTTCGATGATTACACTCTTTGGCTGGGGACGACATACGGACCGGCTTAATTCAGCGTACAAACCTCTTACATTCGGTGAGATCGATCGCGAAGCGAAGAACTACGGTGCATACGCCGCGCAATTTGACCCGCGAAACTCGCCGGACACCATACTGTCGTATCTCGTCGTGCCGGACGGAATGGACAGCGACCTGCCGAATTTGGACCGGTGGTACGAGCGTGGCAAGGGAGAACATCTGGTCAATAACACTCTTTATTCACTTAAGTTGCGGCCTGAGCCAGTCATTCAATAGCGCAAAAAAAGACCGCCTCAAAGGCGGTCAAATTTCTAATTACTAAAACGATCTATAAAAACTTCTAAGCGGCTAAAAGGTCATTTGACGTTTCGGCGAAAACTCGCCGTCCGTTCAATGCGTCATCGATGATCTCGCGAACTGCCGAAGCATCAGGATTAACATCCATTCGGGCACAAGCGCGAAGATGTCTAATAATGCCTTCAGCGGCGATTTCCAATGAGTCTCCGACTAATTTAGAAAAACGACGCGCTTGAATGTGATCTATCTGCAGAACTCTGTCCTGCAATGTCATAGGTTTAGCTGCTGGCACTTTATACTCTCCTTCCATTGATTTACCTACCCTTTTGTTCGCCCCCTCTAACGTAATAATTAAAACAAAAAATCAAAAATCTACCGTGGGTAAAGTGCTTTCTACCCAAAGGTTTAGTTGAAGTTTTCAACCTGAAAGTTGCGTGGAATAATGCAAACGCGGTAGTGATCTCAACTCTTGTAATGAAATGTTAACAAAAGTTTTCGCGTTTGTCACGAACTTTTTTTAATAATTGTGATTTTTTTCCCAAAGTAAGGCGGGCACAAAATAGCCGGTAGCTTACGGGCGCTACCGGCTGATCAGGTGTATATGTAGTGGTGGTTTATTTGCCGCTAACGGCGTCTTTCATGGCCTTTCCGAGGCTGAACTTGACCGTCGTTTTTGCTGGGATCTTGATCACTGCGCCGGTTGCCGGATTGCGTCCTTCACGTGCTTTCCGGTTGGTTTTCTTGAGCTTACCAAAACCGGGAAGGGTGAATTCACCGTTCTTTTTAACTTCTTTGGTGGCGAGTTCTGCTAGAGCGTCGAACATGCCTTTGACTTCGGTTTTTTTCAAACCTGATTTTTCTGCGAGGGCATTGATGATTTCTGTTTGCGTCATGCGAGCCATAAGTTTTTAAGTGACCTCCAAGGTTGATTGAGAAATAAAACTCCTTTCTTTGAGCTGATTTGCCAAGTTTGAGATTTGGCAAAAAGGTGGGAAACAACCAGTTATCGGACCGCTTAACTGGTCGGGGCGGCAAGATTCGAACTTGCGGCCTCACGGTCCCAAACCGTGCGCACTACCAGGCTGTGCTACGCCCCGTGTTTCATCGAAGAAACGGTTCCAAGTGTCGAATTTTACAGGCGAAAAATGGATAGGTCAAGTCAAACAGCGAAAAAACCTTGTAAATATCGGATTATTTTTTGCGCGGCGCGTGCGCGATGGCTTATTTGCTGCTTTATATCGCTGGCGAGTTCGCCGAATGTTAAACGATAGCCGTCCGGAATAAAGATCGGATCGTAGCCAAATCCGCCGGTACCGCGCGGCTCTTTTGCAAGTGTTCCTCTGCAAATTCCTTCCGCTTCAAACAGGATGTCTCCGGAAGAAGCGGCCAGCGACATAACACAAACGAACTGCGCCGAGCGGTCGGTATCCGAACAAACAGCCAATTCTTCAAGAAGCATCCGTATCTTGCCGGCAAAGCTTGTTCCTTCTCCACCGTATCTCGCCGACATTACGCCCGGCCGGTTGTCGAGTGCCCGAACTTCGAGGCCAGAGTCATCCGCAAGAGCGCAAAGCATGGACATTCGGGCATACTCTCGCGCCTTCAGGGCAGCGTTTTCGGCAAAGGTTATTCCCGTCTCCTTGACTTCGACGTTCACGTCAATGTCATTCAGGCCGATCAATTCAACGGGCAGGGAAGCGAGTAGTTCTCTAAGCTCGCAGATCTTTCCCTGATTCGTTGTACCTATCAAAATTCTCGATAGCTTAGAAGGTTCCATCGGCTAGATCTCTTAACAATTGACTTGAATGTACTCTCCGGGTTCGGCACGAGCAAGTGAAAGTGAATTTTTCATTGCCAAGTACACGTTCAAAGATGTATAACTATTATGAGCGGTCGAATCCGCCCGCGCACCCTATCCAATTCCAATCATTTAGAGAGGATCTAAGTCGTCTTGGACGTTTCCGTAACCGAATCGCCGAAATCCGCCACCGGCCAAAAACCGATGCCAGCCCAAACGAAAAAAACGGCTGTTGATGTACCCGCGCTTAGTTATGAAGACCTGAAGTTTGAACTGGGTCTTTGGTTTTCCGGGCTCGAGAGTTTTCTCGCGGTCGGCATACATTCATTCGCGGACAAGGACCACACCAAGCCCGTGCACGACTGGTCAAAGGAGCTTCGTTTGACTCATTCGACGCTCCTTCTGTGTTCAAAGCTTAGTTTTCTCATGCTTAAGAGGGCTGAAGCCGGCGAACGGAGCGAGAACGATGAACACCCTATTCGAGCCGATGACCTTCGCAAACTATCTCTGGCTCTAAAGGATGCGATCCTTCTCAATGAGAGTTTGATCGCGGCTGGCTCGCTGAAGTTCGGCGTGTGGAAAGCGTGGAGCAACGTCCTTTCAGAAAAACTAAAAGCCATTCCCGCGTTCGAAGGGTTAATAGGCGGAGCGGAAAAATCGGCCGAAAATTACCTTCCAGCGAGACTGAAGGAACTCATGGTAACCAGCTCCATGCCCTTTGCAGAAAAAGTGGACCTGCAGCACATCCTTCCGCGATTTGCCAAGATACTTAAGTGGCTTAGTGTCGTCGGCAAAATGTTGAAACGCGATGAACCGCTAAAGCCTGCCTTGCTCATCTTCTCACGCGTTTATGAACAGACGCGAGAAATGATCGATCACATCAACAATCGCCTTCAGCGATTTCCTGACGAAGAGTCGAGTCTTTTTAATTCGCTCGACGGTGCTTCATACACCGCATCGCTGGAGCTTCGCAAAGTTTATGAACAGGAATTGTCGGGTATCGTAGCTATCCGTCCATCGCTTTCTATCTATGCCCGTGTCGAAACTGCATATTCTTTACTTAATGATAGCTTCCAGCAGATCCTTACCGATTTTGCGAGGCTGATAGAGCCTAAGACCGAGGTGCAGGACCTTTTCCCAAGCTTCCGTACAAAACTCGATCAATCGATGATCCTTCGTGTCGAGCTATGGCGCGTGCTTCAAAGCATTCGTGCGGCTGAAAAGGATCCGGATCCCAAGAAGGTTCGCGACCTGCAGAGGCAGATGGAAAACTTCATGGGCGAGGCCGTCCATTTTCTTTTTTACAAAGATAAGGAATCGGTCGAACGCTTCGTCGAGGAGATCTTCGTCACGATCGATAAACAGGATCTCTCCGGCATCCTTCACCGCTTTGCCACCTATCTCGAAACGCTATTCGGCCAGGTAAACATCCGGGCCGTTCTCGTTAATCAACCTTTCGAGCCGGAAAAGATCCAGCTATTGTGATCGCAGTGTCGCCAGCGGTTTCCTAAAGAGCACATCAAAACTTGCGAGTACCCCGATCCCCGTCACCAGTGCGGCGGTCACGATGATCCCGACGACCGGAACCTGAGGGCTAAAGATCCATTCGATGTCGAGTAGATAACGGCTGACTGACCACGAGAGCAGTACTGCAAAACCTGCGCCGATGATCCCGGCCATCAGTCCGAGCAAGCCATATTCCGCAACCAGTATCGTCGCGAGCACGCGTCGCCCGGCTCCGAGCGTTTTCAGGATCGCGTTCTCATAGATGCGCTGTGATTTGGTTAGAGCGATCGAACCGATAAGGATCAGGATCCCGCTCAGCATCACAAAGCTCCCGACGAAAGAGATCGCGATCACGAAATTATTTATCAGCTTCTGAATCGCCACGATGATGTCATCGACGTCGAAGATCTGTACGTTCGGAAATCTCTCCAGCACCTCGCGTTGAAGTCTCTGCCTGTCAGTTGCAGGTACATGCTTTAGGACCGTGGCAGCAAATGTCTGCGGAGCTTTCTCCAATGCTCCTGGCCGAAAGACAAAGACAAAGGCGGTTCGCGTGTTTCTCACATCGAGTTTTCTGACGCTCATGACCCTTGCCGTTAATTTTCTGCCCGAAATGTCGAAAGTTATCGAATCGCCGGGAGCAATGTTCAGGCGTTTTGCCATGTCCTCTTCGACCGATACCTGTGGTTCATCGGTAGGCTGGTCGCTCCACCAGCTGCCGGCTACGATCGATTCGCCTTGGTCAAGATTTGGCCGATAGTTGATCGCGAATTCGCGACCAATTTGTCCTTGCTGCTGCCGCACCTCCGGTTTTCCGAAATCGAATGGCTGTCCGTTTACGAAAGCAATTCGTCCGCGTACGGTCGGCACCGTTTCCGGTTCTTCCCCGATACGATTTGTGATCATCGAACGCAATTCATCGATCTGACTCTTCTGGATGTCGACAAAGAAAAGGCTTGGCAATCGTTGGTTTCGAGTGAAATCGAATTCGCTGACAAGGTTGCTCTGCAGTGATTGGACCGCCAAAACTACAAATGCTCCAAGCCCGACGGCAAGCAGGACGATCCGAGTTTGATTGCCGGGCCGGTAAAGCGAATTAATGGCTTGTGCGATCGAGAATGAGCTGAACTTCTTGAACCTGCGAAGTATCCACGTCAACGCAAGAGCCGCGATAAAAAGCACGATAGATGTCGCGGCCAGGCCGGCAAGGAAAAATGTTCCAACCAGCAGTGAGCCGGCCTGCCACACCGCCAGTCCCAGTAAACCCGCCAGGCAAAAAAATCCGAGCAGCCACTTCGTGCGGTCCAATCGAGTGATATTAAGGTTGTTGTCGTCGCGAAGCAGCAGACGCGGTTTGATCGTCCGAATTTGAAGCAGCGGCAAGGCGGAAAAAAGCAGCGAGATCAGAATACCCAGGATCAGGCCCTGCGCGGCGGTCGCCGGATTCACTGAATAAGTCATTTTTTCCGGCAGGGACGCTCCGTATCTCCAGGCTACTAGCCACAGTGCAGCCTGCGAGAACAAAACTCCAAACAAACTGCCGACCAGCCCAAGCGTCAGGATTTGAAGCAGGTAAACTGTTATGATCCGGTTTCCGCTAGCTCCAAGGCATTTCAAAACGGCGACGGATTTGCGTTTTTGCTCGACGAAAGCACGAGCGACATTCCATACGCCGATGCCGCCAAGCACGAGTATCAGCAAACCGGTTAGAGAAAGGTAGTTCTCGGTTTTTGCGAACTGCTCGCTGAGGTTTTCCTGAGCTTCGCGATACGATGAAACCGCGAGAGTCGTGCCTTTTAGAGCTTCTCGGAGCTGTTTCACGAGCTCAGTCGGATTATCGGAGGTCCGGTAAAGAATTCGCCGCCGGATCCGGCCCGTCGTACGCGTGATGCCGGCATCATCAAATGCCTTCTTTTCTATGAAAACTCGCGCACCCAAACGAAACCCGCTCGACCCACCCGGCTCTTCGTCAAACGTTGCCCGAATTTGAAACACGCCCTCGCCGATCTTGATCTCATCGCCGATCTTAAGGTCCATTTCTTCAAGCAATATTTTCGCGACGACAGCACCGTTATTTTTTAGCAGGTCAAAATCAAACGGCTTTCCATCCGATGTTTCAAAATGGCCAACGAGGGGGAACGGCGGCTCTATTCCTTTCAGCTCGACAAATTTGACGTTATTATTTCCGGGCGTCAGCGGCCGAGCCATTAGAGCGGTAGTGACCGCCTCGTTTCGGGCTTCGACGATTCCCGAGCGGTTGACGATCTCTTCTATCCTAGCGAGGTCGCCGGGCGTAAAGTCGGTGGTCGTGTTTATCTCAATATCGGCGGTCATCAGCGCTCGAGCGTCTGTTCCGACCGCCTTCGTAAGATTCTGGATAAGCGAACGCAATGCAACGACCGAGCCCACACCCAACGCAATGCAGAGAAAGAAGAACAACAGCCGCCGCCATGAAGAGCGGATCTCACGCCGAGTCAGATTGAAAATGAATCTCATCTCGACGTATTTGCGTCTCCGTGGTTCGTTTCATCCGCCACGACACGGCCATCTTTGAGAATTATTTGTCTCTGGGCTTGACTCGCCAAATTCGGATCATGAGTTACCAAAACGAGCGTGACGTTATTCTGCTGGTGAAGCTGCCGCATCAATTCAAAGATGTGTTCGCCGTTCTTAGAATCCAGGTTTCCGGTTGGTTCATCGGCGAGCAATATCTTCGGCGAGTTTGCAAACGCGCGGGCGATCGCGACCCGCTGTTGTTCTCCGCCGGAAAGCTCGGGAGGATAATGGTGTCCTCGATTTGCAAGGTCGACGGCTTTTAATAGAAACTCGGCCCGGCTTGCCGCATCTCTTTGGCCGGCGATCTCCATGGGTATCAGAATGTTTTCGTAGGCGGTCAAGCTCGGGATCAGATGAAATGACTGGAAAACAAAACCGATCTTTCGGCTGCGAATTTCTGCAAGCCTATCTTCTTTCAATGACGTGACCTCGTCTTCATCAATGTGAATAGTGCCAGACGTCGGAGCATCTAGTCCCGCGATCAATCCAAGCAGCGTGGATTTCCCGCTGCCCGAGGCGCCGGTTACCGCGACAAATTGGCCGTCGGGTATCGTCATCGAAACGTCGTTGAGAATTGTCAGGTCCTCGGTGCCGGAGCGCACGATCTTGGTTACGTTTGTCAGTTCGATCATTGGTAAAGTGAATCTTAAATGGTCAACCGCGACCTTATCAATGATTCACAATTCACTAGCAGCAGCTTCCAAATAATTTGCATCTTAATCATTGACGTCATCGTATAAGCAACGAGAAACCGTGAACTATCTTATTCGAAAATCACCACTTATAAGTTTCATATTTGTTGCGCTGCTTTCGCTTGCGTGTGGAAAGACACAAGGGACGCGATCAGCCAACGCTTTTTCGAAGCCACTCGCAACACCTCAGGTCTCATCCGATAAGCCAAAGATCGTTGCATTCGGCGATAGCTTGACGGCTGGCTTCGGGTTGACCGAAAACGAATCATATCCGTATCTGCTGCAGCAAAAACTGAATGCCGATGGTTATGGTTACGAGGTGGTCAATGCGGGCGTGTCGGGCGAAACCAGCCTTGGCGGCCTTGAGCGCATCGACTGGGTGCTCGATACGGGTAACGTAAAGGTCTTGGTGCTTGAACTCGGCGCAAACGACCTGCTTCGCGGTGTTCCCGTTGCCAAGATGAAAACCAACCTCGATGAAATAATAAAAAAGGCACAGGCGAGAAATATCAAGGTGCTTCTTTGCGGAATGCTCGCTCCTCCGACAATGGGTGCCGACTACCAACGTGATTTCAACGCCGCATTTCCCGACCTTGCCGCTGAACGCAAGATCAACTTCCTGCCATTCATCCTCGAAAACATCGCGCTCAAGAAAGAGCTAAACCAGGCCGACAGCATCCATCCGAACGCCGACGGCGAAAAGATAATGACTGATAATGTCTACAAAGAGCTAAGGCCTCTGCTCTAAAAATGTTATACTCGTAAAACTAGCTATCCAGTTTGAGTTTCCACGGGATAACATAGGGAGGGAGAATGAAGTCGCTCTTGCTTTGGGGACTTTTAACGCAGACCCCCGCGCTTTTCGGAAATGCGTTGTGTATCCCACAGTCGCCTCCGCGGATAGAGCTTGGTTCTTTCGCACATGCCACATCTCTGCCTGGGTCGTTAGGATTAACAGTTCATCGAGTCATATCGGCAACCGCTGCCGGCAGTATTAAAGGAACAGTGCGAGCGGTCGCGATGGGAACAGTTCCGCCCCAGTCAACCCCTCTTTCGGGCGTAAAGCTGACCTTGGTGAACAAGGCCTCTCAGAGCCAGCCGATCACGACCTACTCCAATGCATCCGGTGATTTTATTT
>Ga0134124_10004340_pt1 | contig 11403 bp, 12 predicted proteins | sample KB304_FD_96880 | JGI IMG/M metagenome (GOLD analysis project Ga0134124, IMG submission 96880) | Terrestrial soil microbial communities without Nitrogen fertilizer from Kellogg Biological Station, Michigan, USA - KB3-0-4 | ecosystem: Environmental > Terrestrial > Soil > Unclassified ... | reverse complement strand
TGGTGTTCAGCTTCGCCACGCGCATGACGGTGATGGTCAATGGCGCCGTGTTGACCGAAGGGACGCCGCAGGAGATTTCCAGCGACGCGCGGGTCAAGGCGGTGTACCTTGGCCACGGAGACAGCCGCGATGACTGATTTGCTGCAGGTCGATGACCTGAGCGCCGGCTATGGCGAGGCCGTCATCCTGGACCGGGTTTCGCTGTCGCTCTCGGCCGGCGAAACGATGGCTCTGCTCGGGCGCAATGGGACCGGCAAGACCACCTTGATCAACACGCTCGCGGGCGCGACGCGCCAGCACGGCGGCACGATCAGGCTCGCCGGCATCGATCTGCACAGATTGCCCTCGCACGAGCGCGCAGCGGCCGGCATCGGCTGGGTGCCGCAGGAGCGCAATATCTTCAAGTCGCTCACCGTGCATGAGAACCTGACCGCGGTGGCGCGGCCCGGTCCATGGACCCCGGCGCGCGTCTACGAGATGTTTCCGCGCCTGGCCGAGCGCACGCACAATCTGGGCACGCAGCTGTCGGGCGGCGAGCAGCAGATGCTGGCCGTGGGGCGGGCACTCGCCCTCAATCCACGCCTGCTGCTGCTGGACGAACCGCTGGAAGGCCTGGCGCCGATCATCGTCAAGGAACTGCTGCGCGCGATCGCCCGCATCACGCGCGATGAGGGGCTGTCGGCAATCATCGTCGAGCAGCATCCGCAAGCGATTCTCGCGATCTCGCATCGCGCCGTCGTGCTCGACCACGGCAGCGTCGTGCACTCGGGCTCGGCGCAGGAGCTGAAGGACGCACCCGAGCTGTTGGACCGCCTGTTGGGTGTGGCGCGGTAGAAACCCTGTCCCCACGAACTTCTCATCGGGCATGATGCCTTCATGATGAACCGAAGACACCTGTTCGCTGCGGCAGCGTGCGCCGCGCTGCCGCAGTTCGCGTGGGGTCAGTCCTTTCCTTCGCGGACGCTCAAGATCGTGGTGCCGAACGCGGCCGGCGGCGCCGCGGACCTCACGGCGCGCACGGTGGGGCAGAAGATCGCCGGACCCCTGGGGCAGAGCGTCATCATCGAAAACAAGCCGAGCGCCGGAGGCATCGTAGCCGGCGAACTGGTGGCCCGCGCCGAGGCGGACGGCCACACCATGCTGCTGATCTCCAGCGGCACGGCGGTGAGCGCGGCCCTGTTCAAGGCATTGCCGTTCGACACCCTGAAGGACTTCGCGCCGGTCTCGATGCTGGCAACGTTCGATCTGGCCATCGTGGTGAAGGAGGGGGGACGTTTCAAGACCTTGGGTGACTTGCTGGCCTATGCCCGCGCCAATCCGGGCAAGCTCAATGTGGGGACGCCGCAAGTAGGCACCACGCAGAACCTGGCGGCCGAGCTGTTCAAGTCCACGGCCGGTATCGACGCGCAGGTGGTCCCTTTCAACGGGACGCCGCCGGTGATCACGGCGCTGCGAGGCGGCGAGCTCGACGCTGCGATCGACATCCTCGGGCCTTTGATGCCGCAGATCGCCGCTCATGCCTTGCTGCCGCTGGCGGTGCTGGGCGCGCAGCGCGCGCCGCAGCTGCCCGATGTGCCCGCTGCGCGCGAGAGCGGGGGTGCGCTGGCGGATTTCAATGTCTCGTCCTGGAATGCCCTGGCTGTGCCGGCGAAGACACCGGCCGATGTGATCGCGCGTTTGAGCCGCGAAGTGCAGGCGGCAGTGGCCCAGCCCGACGTGAAGAAGCGGCTGCTGGAGCTCAACCTGGTCGCGCAAGGCAGCTCGCCTGCGCAGCTGCGCGAACACTTGGCGGCCGACATCAAACGCTGGAGCGATGTCATCGCACGCGCGAAAATCCAGCGGCAGTGACAAGGAAAGTCGATGAAAATCCGCAGCATCGGCCTCGTCGGTTATGGCGAAGTCGGCAAGATCTTCGGTGCCGGGCTCAAGGACAAGAGCGGCGCGGCGACCATCAACGCCTGGGACCTGAAATTCGCCGATCCGGCGACAAGAACGGCGGAAACCGCGCATGCCGCCGGTGCCGGCATCGCGGCGCAGCCCTCCATGCAGGCGCTTTGCGGAGCATCTGAACTCATCATCTCCGCGGTGACTGCGTCCAACACCCTGGCTGTCGCGCAGGAAGCCGCCGCGCACATTCGCGCGGGCACGGTGTTCCTCGACCTCAACTCGGCCTCGCCCGGTACCAAGCAGAAGGCGGCGGCGCTGATCGACGCGGCCCAGGCGCATTACGTGGAAGCGGGCGTGATGACCTCGGTGCCGCCGTACGGCATCAAGGTCCCAATGCTGCTGGGAGGCGCGATGGCGGTCGAACTCGCGGTCCTGCTCGCAAGCTGGGGCATGGATGCGAAGGCCGTGTCCGAAAAGCTCGGGGTCGCTTCGGCCATCAAGATGTGCCGCAGCGTGATGATCAAAGGCCTGGAAGCGCTGGTGATCGAGAGCTACACCACGGCGCGCGAATACGGCGTGGAGGACCACGTGCTGCCTACGCTGGCCGAAACGTTTCCTGCTATCGACTGGCCCAGACAGGGCGCGTACTTCTTCAGCCGCGTAGTCCAGCACGGCAAGCGCCGGGCCGAGGAAATGCGCGAGGCGGCCAACACGGTGCGCGAGGCGGGCTTCGAGCCGTTCATGTCCGCCGGCATTGCGGACAAGCAGCAATGGGTGGCCGACCAGGCCGCAGCCGGCGTCTTCAAGGACCTCCCCAGGGATGCGCGCTGGCAGGACTACGCCGACCGCCTGGTCGCCGCCAAGCAGGGCGGGCACTGAGGCTGCGGGTCCGTTGACCTGCGTCAAGTAGCGCCGGCCCGGGGCACTTCCAATGGGCACAGCCCCATCTCGTGAGCCCGGAAAGGAGCGTCCATGGCGGCACCGCGTATTCCGCCCATTCAAGGACTGCTGGCCTTCGATTCCCTCTCGCGCCTGCGCAGCGTGACGCTCGCGAGCGAGGAGCTCAACGTGACCCCGAGTGCGGTGAGCCACCGCATCCGGCAGCTCGAGTCGCAACTGGGGCTCAAGCTGTTCGGTCGCGACTTCAGTCTCACCGCGGAAGGCGCCATCTACATCGTGAGGGTGCGCGAAGCTATCGCAGCTTTGCAACAGGTTCCGGGCCAGGATGCCGCGCCCAAGGCGACGCGGCTGCGCGTCGCGGTGACGCCGACGTTCTCGCGCCAGCTCTTGCTACCACGACTGGCGAGCTTTCGGCACGCCTATCCCGAAGTCGACCTGGTGCTGCAGGTGACGATCCCGTTCCTGAACGTGACCGCCGAGGAGGCCGACATCGAGCTGCGCTTCGGTACCGGCCCGTTCACGGACCGCGACAGCGTCAGATTGCTGTCGGACGACGTGTGTCCCGTCTGCAGCCCCGAGTACCTGAACGAGGCCGGGCCGTTCGAGGGATTCAAAACTGCCGAAGCGGTGTCGCGGGCCAGGTTGATACGCTGCCCACTCGAGCCGTGGCGGACGTGGTTCACCGCCTGCGGCATCACGCTCGATGAGCCGGGCGGCGGCGACCAGTTCAACGACATCGGGCTGGTTCTGGATGCGGCCGTGGCCGGATTCGGCGTCGCACTAATGCGGATGCGGCTCGGCGCCAACTGGCTCGACAACGGACGCCTGGTGCGGCTGTCGCCAAATACGGTGCCCTCGCCCCATCACTATTTCCTGTGCTGGAGACCGGGCGCGCTGGAACGGTGGGAGTGCGCTGCCTTCGTCGATTGGCTTCAGCAGGCGCTGACAATAAGCTGACGGATCGCGGCGGATTTAAAACCTTTCAGCCAACCTGCGAAAAGAATTCACAACGCTTTGTAGTACTGCTGGATACATTTGTCCTCTGTTGAGTATCAACTTACGACGGAGACAACCATGGTCTGGCAACAAATTTACGACCCCCTTGGCAACATGGTGTTGTCCACGATCCTGGCAGCGGTGCCGGTCGTGGTGATGCTGGTCTGCCTGGGCTTCCTGCACATCAAGGCGCACGTGGCGGCCGGGCTGGGCTTGTTCAGCGCGCTGGTCATCGCGATTTTCATTTACGGCATGCCCTCCACGATGGCCGGACAGGCGGCTGTGCTGGGCGGCTTGACCGGCTTGCTGCCGATCGGCTGGATCGTGCTCAACATCATTTTCCTGCAGCAGCTGGCCGAGCAGAACGGCAGCTTCAAGATCCTGCAGGACTCGCTCTCGGGGATCACCGAAGACCGGCGCCTGCAGCTGCTGCTGATCGCGTTCTGCTTCGGCGCCTTCTTCGAGGGCGCGGCCGGCTTCGGCACCCCGGTGGCCGTGACGGCCGGTATCCTGATCGGCCTGGGCTTCTCCCCGCTGGCAGCGTCGGGCCTGAGCCTGATCGCCAATACCGCACCGGTCGCGTTCGGCGCGCTCGGCACGCCGGTCATCACGCTGGCGAAGGTGCACGGCTATGACCTGATGGAAGTCACGGCGATGATCGGCCGGCAATTGCCGCTGTTCTCGCTGCTGGTGCCGTTCTGGCTGATCTGGGCCTTCGCGGGGCGCAAGGCGATGATGGAAATCTGGCCGGCCATCCTGGTCACCGGACTGTCGTTTGCCATCCCCCAGTACCTAGTGTCCAACTTCATCGGGCCCGAGCTGGTCGACATCATCGCCGCGATCGTCTCGATGGTTTCGCTGATCCTGTTCCTGCGTGTCTGGCAGCCGAAGAACATCTGGCGCTCGCCCTCGCTCAAGGGCCATGAAACCGACAGCGGTGAGGCCAAGCCCGCCACTGCGATCACAGCCCACTCGCGCGCTGACCTGATCCGTGCCTGGACCCCGTGGGCGATCTTGACGGTGTTCGTGTTCCTCTGGGGACTGCCGTGGGTCAAGACCTACCTCAACAGCCTGTATGCGCCGACCTTCCCGATGGCGGGCCTGCACAACATGGTCGAGAAAGTGGCGCCCGTCGTTTCCAAGCCCACCAAAGAAGGTGCGGTCTATGTGCTGAACCTGCTGTCTGCCACCGGCACCGGCATCCTGCTCGCGGCCATCGTCGGCGCGCTGGTGATGAAGTACAACCCGGTCGAAATCGTGCGCCAATTCTTCCGCACGCTGATGCTGGTGCGCTACTCGTTGCTCACGATCGTGCTGATGCTCGCGCTTGGCACCCTGACGCGGTATTCGGGTACGGATACCACGCTCGGACTCGCGTTTGCCAATTCAGGGGTCCTGTACCCCTTCTTCGGCACGCTGATGGGTTGGATCGGCGTGGCGATGACGGGATCTGATACCGCTTCGAACGTTCTCTTCGGCGGGATGCAAAAGGTGGCCGCAGGGCAGCTCGGCCTGTCGGTCAACCTGATGGGCGCCGCCAACAGTTCGGGCGGCGTCATGGGCAAGATGATCGACGCCCAGTCGATCGTGGTTGCCTCGACCGCCACGCGCTGGTTCCATCATGAGGGCGACATCCTGCGCTATGTGTTCCTCCATTCGATCGCACTGGCCTGCCTGGTGGGTGCGCTGGTCACGCTGCAAGCCTATGTCTGGCCGTTCACCTTGTTGGTGAAATAGCAGTCGCCGGCACGTTTCGCGGGCGCAGCAGGCAATCTGCTGCGCCCGTTTCATTTGCCTGCGATCAGCTGCTGCGCCAATGACTTGATCAGTTCGAGCGCGGCTTTTTGCGTGAGCGTGGCCGGACGCTGCGAACTCGTCGCCATCGCGAGCTTGCTGCGCACCGCCGGCGCGCTGATCGGGCGCAGTACGAAAGCCTGCGGCCGCGCGGACGTGGCGACCGCATTGCGCGAGAGCACGGCACTGCCCGCGCCGTCTTCGACGAGATCGAGGATGGCGCCGACTCCGTCGATCTCGAGCGCTACCTTCGGCCGGCAGCCCAGATTGGCCATCTCGCTTTCCACCTGCATGCGGATCGCGTTGGGGCGGCTGGGAATGACCAGGGGCAGGTTGGCGACTTCGCGCAGCCGCACCGGGCGCGGCTTGGAGGCCGGCTGGGCCCTGCCGGCCTGACGCTGCACCAGGAACAGGGGCTCCTCGAGCAAGGCGGTCAATTCGATGCCGGCCGAGGGAGTGGCGTTGTAGAGCAGGGCGATGTCCAGGCGGCCGGTCGCCAGCGACTCATGCATTGCCACCGACAGCCCTTCGCTGATCGAGAGCGCGGCCTCCGGCATGCGCCGGCGGAACTCGCGGATCAGCGGCACGGTCATCGCCTTGGCGACGCTGGGCGGCAGGCCGATCGCCACTCTTCCGGCGAGAGCGCCGCGCACGCGTCCCAGCTCTTCGCGGGCGCGTTCCACCTGGTGCAGGATGCCGCGCCCGTGCTCGAGCAGGAGCTTGCCCGCCTCGGTCGGCGTGGCGCCCCGGCCGTTGCGCGTGAGCAGGTTCTGCCGCAGTTCCACTTCCAGCAGCCGCACCTGCCGGCTGAGTGCGGGTTGCGCGACATCCAGGGCCACGGCCGCACGAGTGAAACTGCCCAGCTCCGCCACGCGCACAAAGTATTCGAGCTGCTTGAGGTCCATGTGAAGCCGGCAGGCGAGATTTGAATAACCTGCTCACAATTATGCCGTTTTGCTATAGCTGCTAGTCGCGGCGCGGCCTTCCGGGCTGCCCAAGCCAAGGCCACAATGAGCGGATGTTGATCCGAGGCATCTCGTCGATGGCGACCCGGCAGGTGCTGGTCGAGCTGGCGACGGCATACGAGCGTCGCGCCCATTGCACCGTTGCCATCGAATCGGTGGGCGGGGTGGACGCGGCTCGCCGGGTCCAGGAGGGCGAGCCCTTCGACGCCGTGTTTCTCGCGTCTGATGCGATCGACAGGCTGGTCGGCGCCGGCCGCGTGGTCGCGGACAGCGAGGTCGACCTGGTCCGGTCTCCGGTGGCGGTCGCCGTGCGAGCGGGCGCCCCGCGGCCGGACATCGGCACCGAGGAGGCGCTGCGCCGCGCGGTGCTCGCCGCTGCCAGCATCGGCTACTCCACCGGCCCCAGCGGCGTCGCGCTGACCCGCCTGTTCGAGCGGTGGGGCATCGGCGCCGAACTGCAAGGACGCATCGTCCAAGCGCCCCCGGGAGTGCCGGTCGGTGCGCTGGTGGCGCGCGGCGAGGTCGCACTGGGTTTCCAGCAACTGAGCGAGCTGATGCACCTCGAAGGCATCGACGTCGTCGGGCCGCTGCCCGAGCCGATCCAGATCGTCACGACCTTCTCCGCCGGCGTCTGCACGGCCTCCACGCAAGGGGAGGCAGTGCGCCGCATGCTCGATTTCATGGCCTCGGCCGAGGCGGCCGAGGCCAAACGCCGCCACGGCATGGAGCCGGCCTGAAGCAAGCGCCCGGTGAACTACAAGGACAAGACGCAATGAGCCTCATCATCGATTGCCATGGCCATTACACGACGGCGCCCAAGGCCCTGGAGGACTGGCGCAACAAACAGATCGCCGGCATCAAGGATCGCGCAGTCATGCCGAAGGCGGGCGACCTGAAGATCAGCGACGACGAGCTGCGCGAATCGATCGAAACCAACCAGCTGCGGCTGATGAAGCAGCGCGGCAGCGACATCACGCTGTTCTCGCCACGCGCGAGCTTCATGGCCCATCACATCGGCGACTTCAACGTCTCGTCGACCTGGGCGGCGATCTGCAACGAGCTGTGTTTCCGTGTCAGCAGGCTTTTCCCCGCCAATTTCGTGCCGGTGGCGATGCTGCCGCAGTCGCCCGGCGTCGATCCGAAAACCTGCATCCCCGAGCTGGACAAATGCGTCAAGGAATACGGCAACGTCGGCGTCAACCTCAACCCCGATCCTTCGGGCGGCCACTGGAACTCGCCGCCGCTGTCCGACCGCCACTGGTATCCGATCTACGAGAAGATGGTCGAGTACGACATCCCGGCGATGATCCACGTCAGCACGAGCTGCAACCCGTGCTTCCATACCACCGGCGCGCACTACCTGAATGCGGACACCACGGCATTCATGCAGTGCCTGACGTCGGACCTGTTCAAGGAATTCCCGACACTGCGCTTTTTGATTCCGCACGGTGGCGGCGCCGTGCCGTACCACTGGGGGCGCTTCCGCGGGTTGGCGCAGGAACTCAAGAAACCGCTGCTGACCGAGCACCTGCTGAACAACGTCTACTTCGACACCTGCGTGTATCACCAGCCGGGAATCGACCTTCTCAACACGGTGATCCCGGTCAAGAACGTGCTGTTTGCCTCCGAGATGATCGGCGCGGTGCGCGGCATCGATCCGGAGACCGGCAATTACTACGACGACACCAAGCGCTACATCGAGGCTTCGAAGCTGCTCAGTCCCGAGGACCGGCACCAGATCTACGAGAGCAATGCGCGCCGTGTCTTTCCGCGCCTGGATGCGCGGCTGAAAGCAAGGGGAATCTGAAATGTACGAACTGGGCGTTGTCTACCGCAACATCAAGCGCGCCGATCGCGAAGCGGCCGACGGGCTGGCCCGATTCGGCTCGGCGACAGTGCACGAGGCGATGGGCCGCATCGGCCTGATGAAGCCGTACATGCGGCCGATCTATGCCGGCGCGCAGGTATCGGGCACGGCCGTCACGGTGCTGCTGCAGCCGGGCGACAACTGGATGATGCACGTGGCGGCCGAACAAATCCAGCCGGGCGACGTCGTGGTCGCCGCGTGCACGTCCGACAGCACCGACGGCTTCTTCGGCGACCTGCTGGCGACCAGCTTCCAGGCGCGCGGCGCGAGGGGCCTGGTCATCGACGGCGGTTGCCGCGACGTCAGGACACTCACCGAGATGGGCTTTCCGGTGTGGAGCCGCGCCATCAGTTCCAGGGGAACGGTCAAGTCCACCTTGGGCTCGGTGAACATTCAGGTCGTCTGCGCGGGCATGAGCGTCAATCCCGGCGACGTGGTGGTGGCCGACGACGACGGTGTCGTGATCGTGCCCGCCGCCCTGGCGCGCAAGACACTGGACGCGGCGGCTGCGCGCGAGGCCAACGAAGGCGAGAAGCGCGCCAAGCTCGCGTCCGGGGTGCTGGGGCTGGACATGTACAAGATGCGCGAGCCGCTCGAAAAGGCGGGGTTGAAGTACATCGATTGATCCACGCGTTGTCCTCCTGGGGATGCCCATGAACTCGTCGCGACGTTGTTTTGCAGGCCTGGTGCTGGGAGCGGTGCTGTTCCTCGCAGGCTGTGCCGGCCAGACGCCAGCAGCCGACCCGCAAGCGCGCGCCGCGCTGGCCCCGACGGGCGTGCTGCGTGTGGGCATCTATCCAGGCAGCCCGACCTCGCTCGTGCGCGACGCGAAGACGGGTGAGGGCGCCGGCGTCGCACACGATCTGGGAATGGAGTTGGGCCGGCAGCTCGGCGTGTCGGTGAAGATGGTGGAATTCGTCCGGATCGCGCAGGTGCTGGATGCGATCAAGGCGCAGCAGGTCGACTTCAGTTTCACCAATGCGACCGAAAGTCGCGCGCGCGACGTCGATTTCACCGCGCCACTGATCCGTTTGGAACTCGGCTACCTGGTGCCACCCGGCTCTGCCATCGCAGCACCTGGCGACGTGGATCGCCCGGGCGTGCGTGTCGGGGTCACACAGGGCAGCACGTCCCAAAGCACCCTCACGCGCCAGCTCAAGAGCGCGCAGATCCTCCCAGCCGCATCGCTGAAGCAGGCGCAGGAAATGCTGCAGGCGCATGCCATCGACGTCTATGCAACCAACAAGGGCATCCTTTTCGAGATGACGGACGAATTGCCGCCGGGCTATCGCGTCCTCGACGGGGCCTGGGGCCTGGAAAGCCTCGCGATCGCTTTCCCCAAGGGTCGGGACGCAGGCAAACCGTTCCTGAGCAATTTCGCCCGGCAAATGCAAGCCAGCGGACGTCTGCAGGCCATCAGCGCCCGAGCCGGGCTGCGGGGCATCGCGCGCGCCGAGTAGCCCGATTTCCAACAGGACGAGAATGGATTTCACCAAGACCCCAGGCTGGCTCGACTGGTATGCCAACCCGAGCAAGCCGCATTTCAAGCTGCCGCCCGGCAGCGTCGACGCGCATTGCCATGTGTTCGGCCCGGGCGGGCAGTTTCCCTTCGCGCCTGAGCGCAAATACACACCGTGCGACGCGAGCAAGGAACAGCTGTTCGCGCTGCGCGATCACCTGGGCTTTGACAGGAACGTGCTGGTGCAGGCGACCTGCCATGGCGCTGACAACAGCGCGCTGCTCGACGCCCTGCGCCATTCGAACGGCAAGGCCAGAGGCGTGGTGACCGTCAAGCGCAGCGTCACCGATCAGGAACTGCGCGACATGCATGCAGCCGGGGTGCGCGGGGTGCGTTTCAACTTCATCAAGCGGCTGGTGGACTTCACACCCAAGGACGAACTGATCGAGATCGCGGAGCGTATCGCGCCGCTCGGCTGGCATGTGGTGATCTATTTCGAATCGGTGGACCTGCCCGAGCTTTGGAACTTCTTCACCGCCTTGCCCACGACGGTGGTGGTGGATCATATGGGCCGGCCCGACGTGAGCAAGCCGGTCGACGGGCCCGAGTTCGAGCTGTTCGTCAATTTCTTGCGGCAACACTCCAACGTCTGGAGCAAGGTCACCTGTCCGGAGCGGCTGAGCGTTTCCGGCCCGCCGGCACTGGACGGTGAACGCAATGCCTACCGCGATGTCGTGCCTTTCGCGCGGCGCATCGTGGAGAATTTTCCCAACCGGGTGCTCTGGGGCACCGACTGGCCGCACCCGAACTTGAAAGACCATATGCCCGACGACGGGCTGCTGGTGGATTTCATTCCCCACATCGCGGTGACGCCCGAGCTGCAGCACAAGTTGCTGGTCGACAATCCGGCGCGCCTGTACTGGCCCGAAGGGAAAGCATGAGCCCCCACGCTCACATTTGTTCGCTGCCCCCCGAGGGGGCTTCAGCCTCCTTGAGGCGGCTCCGCGGAGTCTGAGATGCCACTCGACAAACCCTACCTGGACGTGCCCGGGACGACGATTTTCGACGCCGAACAATCGCGCAAGGGCTATCACCTCAACCAGTTCTGCATGTCGCTCATGAAGGCGGAAAACCGCGAGCGATTCAAGTCCAACGAGCGCGCCTACCTGGACGAGTGGCCTATGACGGAAGAGCAGAAGCAGGCGGTGCTCGCGCGCGACCTGAACCGGTGCATCGCACTGGGCGGCAACATCTATTTCCTGGCCAAGATCGGCGCCACCGACGGCAAGAGCTTCCAGCAAATGGCCGGCAGCATGACCGGCATGACGGAAGAGGAATACCGCAGGATGATGGTGGCGGGCGGCCGCTCTGTCGAGGGCAACCGCTATGTCGGCGAGAAGCCGGCGGAGAAGAAATAGATGGCCCGAATCACCGCAAGCGTCTACACCTCGCATGTGCCCGCCATCGGTGCGGCGCTCGACATGGGAAAGACCCAGGAGCCGTACTGGCAGCTCGTGTTCAAGGGCTACGACTTC
>Ga0134124_10004339_pt1 | contig 11404 bp, 5 predicted proteins | sample KB304_FD_96880 | JGI IMG/M metagenome (GOLD analysis project Ga0134124, IMG submission 96880) | Terrestrial soil microbial communities without Nitrogen fertilizer from Kellogg Biological Station, Michigan, USA - KB3-0-4 | ecosystem: Environmental > Terrestrial > Soil > Unclassified ... | reverse complement strand
GGGTTCTTTAAGTACATTGATCTGCCCCTGTTGGTGACCGTGTATTTCGGGTTGCAGCGCGCGCCGGTGCTTGGGATGGTGACTGGAATGCTCGCGGGGCTCGGCGGTGATGCGGTAGCCGGAGGCATTGTCGGCGTTGGAGGATTCTCAAAGACGCTGATAGGCTATCTGGTAGGAGCGGCGAGCGTGAGGCTTTCGCTTGAAAATCCGCTCGCGCGACTGGCAGTCGTAGCCGTAGCCTCGGCGGCAAACACGGTGATCTTTGTCGGTTTGTATCAGATGCTCGAACAGTCCTTGCCGCATATGTCCACGTGGGCGGAATTCGGGGCGACGATCGGCTGGAAGGTGCTGGGCGATTCGGTAACGTCGATTGCACTCTTTGTGGTGCTTGATCGAGTCTTCTCGGAACAGGCTACGGCGCGCCGGATGGCGATAAGGAAGAGGTTTTATGAGTAGCACAAACGCGAAAGACGACGCCTTCAATATTGAGCTGCGAGTGTATGTGATTCAATATCTCGTGCTGGTGGTCTTTATCGCGCTCGGCATTCGCTTCTACGTGCTTCAAGTCGCGAGGCACGAAGATTATCAGGCCCGCGCCGAGAATAACCGCATCCGCGAGATACCCATTCCAGCGCCGCGCGGCCAGATCCTCGACCGAAACGGCAACGTGCTTGTAGACAACACGCCCGCCTTCAACGTCGTCGTCACACCCGAAGACATAACCAATCGTGAAGACACGATCAATACGCTTGTGCAGAACCTGGATGTCGATCGAGGCGAGATACTGGTCGAGCTGAATGATCCCCTGCGGCCCAAGTCGCAGCCGATTCTTGTAAAGCAAAACGCTTCCGTGGCCGATCTCCAATGGGTCCCGGCGCATGAACTCGAGCATCCGGAGATAAGGATCGAGGAGCAACCGCAGCGGGTTTACAAATATGGCAAGCTTGCCGCTCACCTTCTCGGCTATATCGGCCAGGTCAACCCGAAGCAGCTCGAATTGCCCCGGTTTAAAGATGATGGTTACAAATCGGGCGACATCATCGGGCAGGGCGGAATCGAAGCAGTTTATGACAAGATGCTGCGAGGCAAGGATGGGATGCGCCGCGTGATCGTCGATAGCCGGGGCCGCCCCATTGCCGATCTGGAGACGATCGAACCCATACGAGGCCAGGACATTACCACCACGCTTGACCTGGATATCCAGAAGGTTGCGGAAGATCAGTTTTACTCCAAGAAAGAAACCGGCGCGGCAGTTGTAGTGAATCCACAGGACGGCGAGATACTGGCGATGGTCTCCGTTCCGAGCTTTGACCCGAACGTGTTCGCCCGCAACGTGGTCTCTACCGAAAGTCGCAAGGAAGTTGCCGCGATAGTGAATGATCCGTCGCACCCGATGTACAACAAGGCGATTCAGGGCACTTATCCCACAGGCTCGACCTGGAAAATCATGATGGCTACCGCGGCGCTGGAAGAGGGAGTCATCACGACCAGGAATTCTCGAATTGTTTGCGGCGGCGGCATATCAGTGGGCAATCGCTTCGTGCACTGCGGCAGCAATCACGGCGCGCCCGATATTCACGCTGCAATCGTGCACTCGTGTGACGGTTACTTCTATCGGCTCGGGCTGAAGATGGGCGTCGACATGATTCACGACTGGGTAACTCGCTTCGGAATGGGCCAGAAGACGGGCGTCGATCTTCCCGGTGAACTGAGAGGTATCATACCGAGTCGTGATTGGAAGAAACGAGTCAATCCGCGCGATCCGGTCTGGAAGGATTTCGACACCGTGCTGGCCTCGATCGGCCAGGGATCTGTCGCGGTCACTCCGATTCAATTGATCCGCGCTGAGGCGGGAATCGTAATCGGCGGCGAGTTCCACACGCCACACTTGTTCAAAGAAGCCAGCGCGACCCAGCTCAAACCTGTCGAGTACTACGACAACAAACCGACTGAGTTGAAGCTCTCGGACGTAACAGTTGGTATCGTCGATTACGGAATGTGGGGGGTAGTGAACGAAGGGGGAACCGCCGGCGGCGTAGGATTTCCGCGCGAGATGAATGCGGGCGGCAAGACCGGCACCGCGCAGGTCATCGCAAAGGAAAAGGTGCGCGGAAAGGAACACAAGGACCATTCCTGGTTCATAAGCTTCGCGCCGATGCACACAAATCAAAAGCCGGAGATCGGCGTTGTTTGCATAACCGAGAACGGCGGCTGGGGCGCATCGGCATCCGCGCCGAAGGTAAAGTTTATCGAAGCCGCTTACTTTTCGAAGAAGCTCGGTCACCCTATCCTCCCCGAGCTTGTTGCGTTGAATACGCAATCGAAGACCGACTCCCGCCCGGGCGCTGATCGAAAACGGCGCCCCGTTACCCAATGAGGTTGATAAGCGATCCCAATGGTTGATCTGAGTCAAAGAAGGTTCAAAGACGTCGATTGGTTGCTGTTGCTGGCGCCGATCGCGCTGACCGCGTTCGGTTGCGTGGCCATCAGCACCAGCGCGCCTGATAGCGGGTATGTGAAAAAGCAAATTGTCTCCCTCGGCATCGGCCTTGCGATCGCGGTTGTCATAATGTTCACGGACTACCGCAAGATCGTGCTCAACATCGCTCCGTTTTTCTACGCGGGGATTCTGGTGTTGTTAGTGCTGGTGCTGGTTGTGGGAACGCAAATAAACGGTAACAAGGCGTGGTTGCGAATAGCCGGTTTCAGCTTGCAGCCGAGCGAGTTCGCCAAGGCGGCGACGATTCTCATGCTCGCGCGATACCTGTCACAGTTGCGACAAGCTTCGCTTACGATAAAAGACATGCTGATCATGGGAGCGATAGTGTTGCCGCCCGTGATTCTGGTCTATGCCGAGCACGACACCGGAACGACGCTGACCTTCGGCGCGATACTCGCAACGTTCTTTTTCCTCGGAGGCATGCGCAAGATATTCCTGGCCGCCGGCGCCGTTGCGGTCGTGGTTGGTCTGATCGGCGTGTATCCGCATTTGAAGAAGTATCAACAGGAGCGCATCAACGTAATCATTCATCCCGAAGAGGCCGACCCAAGGGGATTCGGCTACCAGACGATTCAATCTGTCATCGCGGTCGGGTCGGGCGGAGTGATGGGGAAGGGAATCGGGCACGGCACGCAGGGAAAGCTTGGGTTCCTTCCATTCGCGTGGACGGACTTCATCGCCGCAGTTGTTGCGGAAGAAACCGGGTTGATCGGTATCCTGTTGATGCTGGTGTTGTACCTGATGTTCATCTGGCGGCTGATAGCCGTGGCTAAATCGTCGCGCGAGCGCGCGGGCTCGCTTATGGTGATGGGATTCGTTGGATTGATAACCTTTCATATTCTGTGCAATCTTGGGATGGTCGTTGCAATCATGCCGATCATGGGAATTCCGCTTCCATTGATGAGCTACGGCGGCACCGCGGTGATGTCGGTATTCATAGGAGTAGGGCTGGCGCTGAGCGTGAGGATGAAGCGGTTTGTGAATTAGCCGCTTCGATCGCGACCCTTGGGTGAACACGGAGGCATTGTGACAGCACAGATGTTAGAACAGGAAACGCCTTTCGCCGTGGCTCTCAATCTCAATTCCGTCAGGCTGACTGACGAGCAGTTTTATCAACTGTGTCAGGACAACGAAGATTTGCGCCTCGAGCTCACGGCGGAAGGGGATCTGATCATCATGGCGCCAACAGGGGGAACAACCGGATCGCGAAACGCAGACATTACTTTCCAGCTTACCGCTTGGGCGAAGAAAGATGGCACCGGGCTGAGTTTCGATTCATCAACCATGTTTATCTTACCCAATGGCGCCAATCGGTCGCCGGATGGTTCCTGGGTGAGGCGCGAGAGATGGGATGCCCTGTCCCAGCCAGAGCGCGACAAGTTTGTTCCGCTTTGCCCGGATTTTGTTTTGGAGTTGCGTTCCGCGACCGACAGCTTGCGTTTTTTGCAGGGCAAGATGCAGGAATACATTTCCAACGGCGCGCAATTAGGATTGCTGATCGATCCCAAATCGAAGCGAGTGTTTGTCTATCGCGTCGGTCAGACAGCGGAATCCTTCGACGACCCGGCAACCATATCGTGCGATCCCGAGTTGCCCGGATTCGTTCTGGACTTGAAAGAGATTTGGTAGATCACGCGAGTTAGATCAGGCGAACATGAACTATCGCGAAGCATTAGATTCCATTCTTCCATTAGTAGAAAAACCCGCCCGCTACGTCGGCGGTGAGTGGAACGCTGTTCACAAATCAAACAGCGACGTTTCAACTCGAATCGCTTTGTGCTTTCCCGACACCTACGAAATCGGGATGAGCCATCTCGGACTCAAGATACTCTACAGTCTTCTCAACAAGCGCGAAGGATGGGCGGCGGAACGCGTATACGCTCCGTGGCCCGATATGGAAGCGAAGCTACGCGAACGCCGGATACCGCTGCTTTCGCTCGAGAGCTACACGCCGCTTGGCGACTTCGACGTAGTAGGGTTCTCGTTGCAGTACGAGATGACCTACACCAACGTACTCACGATGCTTGATCTGGCAGGCATCCCTTTGCATAGCAGTGAGAGAACGCTCGATGATCCGCTGGTGATCGCCGGAGGTCCAACTGTTTACTCCGGCGAACCGGTTGCGGACTTCATCGATGTCTTCGTGATCGGCGATGGCGAGGAAGCATTCCCGGAACTGGTCTCGCGCTACATCGAGTTGCGCGATTCCGGGTTCGATCTCACCCGCGCGCAGGTGCTAAAGGAGCTTGCTCAGATTGAAGGGATGTATGTGCCATCGCTTTATCCGACGTCGGTCAGCGCGCATCACGGATTGCTGATCGTGGACAAGCCCGATGATCAGGACGTCCCGTTTCCAGTTCGCCGCCGTGTCGTCAAGGACATCAATCAGTTTCCGTTTCCTTCCGACTCCCCCGTGCCGGCGATCGAAGCGGTGCACGATAGAGTTGCCATCGAGATCGCGCGAGGCTGTGTGGACGGGTGCCGGTTCTGTCAGGCGGGCACGATCTATCGCCCTGTGCGCGAGCGAGACCCGAAGCAAATCGTCGACACTATCCTCGACGGGATTGAAAAAGGCGGCTACGACGAGACCAGCCTGACTTCGCTTTCAACCGCCGACTATACCTGCCTCGAACCCCTTGTGAAGATGCTCGGGGCTGAGCTCGAGCGGCGCAAGGTAAGCTTTTCCGTTTCGTCGCTGCGCGCTTCCGGCGTGACCGAATCTTTGGCTCGCGAGATCGCGCGAGTGCGAAAAACCGGGTTTACGATCGCTCCGGAAGCCGGCACTCAGCGAATGCGCGACGTGATCAACAAGAACATCACCGAGCAGGATGTGATCAACTCATGCTCGGTTGCGTTTGAAGAGGGCTGGTCCGCGATGAAGATGTATTTCATGATCGGGCTGCCAACGGAAACCGATGAAGACGTGCAAGGCATTGCCGAGCTGGGCAAAAAAGTGCGCGAGCTTGGAAGGAGCAAGTACAACAAGAACGTCAAGGCGACGTGTTCGGCTTCATACTTCGTCCCTAAACCACACACCCCGTTTCAGTGGTGCAAGCAGGAAGACGTAGATTCGATCAAGCGCAAGCAGCGGATGTTGAAGGAGCTTGGCCGCCGCTATCGACTTGATGTGAAGGTTCATCACGCCGAAACGTCGCTGCTCGAGGGCATAATCTCGCGGGGCGATCGAAATCTGTGCAAGGTGATCGAGCGCGCGTGGCGGATGGGCTGCCGCTTCGACGGCTGGAGCGAACACTTCGATTTCGCAAAGTGGATGAACGCCTTCGAGCTCGAGGGCGTCGCAATCGAACCGTACCTGCAGGAGTTCCCGGTTCGTGAATTTAACAAGCCCGGAGCCCCGCTGGTCCAGCTTCCGTGGGATCACATCGACACACTGGTGAAACGCGAATTCAACGCGCGCGAGTACACGAAGGGAATCAAGGCAAAGATCTCGCCTCCTTGCGAGCTGCCGGTCAAAATCATCGACGGCCGGCCGACCGCGATTGCGCCATCGAGCGAAGAGTTCGAGCGCGTAGCCTCACAGCCTTTGCTATGCTACGCCTGCGGCCTCGAGTGCGATCTCACGAAATCGCGAGAGCATTTGAACAAAGCTTACGCGATGCACGAGGAAGTCAGGACCTACGAAGAGCGAATTGCTTCGGTGAAGGACGTAATCGAGCAACCGCTGATCGAGCTAAAGCGGGCAGAGGGGCGGCGGAGCGGAGGTGCGGAGGAGCAGGGGAGTGGACGTGCGGAGGAAATCGCCCATGCGCCTCAGCACCTCAGCGCCTCAGCTCCAGTGTTTCGCTATCGCGCCACCTTCGAGAAGGGTGAGCAGGTGAAATACCTGTCTCACCTCGACCTGACAAGAGCGTTGCCTCGCGCTTTCAGACGTGCGAAGATCAAGCTTGGATACAGCGCTGGATACCATCCAATGCCGTTGATTCAATACGGACCGGCGCTTGGCGTGGGCACGGCGGGTTATAATGAGTTGATCGACTTTGATTCTCTGGACGAACTTCAGGAGAGTGAGTTCCTGGAACGAATGAATGCGGTGCTGCCCGCTGGTTTACGGTTCAAGTCGCTTCTTGGTTTGACCGCCGGCTCGCAATCGTTGATCAAAGAAGTGAACCGCGCGGAATACCGTGTGCGGCTTGACGCACCGGAGATTGAAACTGCCGTTGGGAGGATTCATACGGCGCAAGCGGGCTCTGGTGCTGAGGATGTGGAGGGTATTCATCGCAATCTTGCCGCAGCTTTCATGTCGCGCGAATCCTGCATTATTGAACGCGTCAGAAAGGATAAGCGCCAGCAAGTTGATGTGCGACGCTACACGAAGCAGTTGAGCCTGATTGACGATTTTAGTCTCAGCATCGTGACTGAGGTGTCGCCCAACGGTGGAGTTAAGCCCATTGAAGTAATGGCAGCCGTTTACGGTTTGACACAAACGGAGATGACTTCTCTTAGTTCACGTGTGCGGCGGCTACGGCTGTATTTGGAAGAACAAACGGGCGATCCCGGAAAATTACCGGACTTCGCCGCCGCTCTTATGAGCGAGCAAGGAGATGAGTTGCGAGTGGCCAGCAGCCACTCATAGTTCAAAGTGTCGTGCTGTGAGCCAGCACGGGTAAGGTTTGACATTCGCTTCGTCACGTCGGCGCGCTGATTGCCGATCTGAATGCGAGAGAGGCGATTGAAATCGTTTGAGCGGATCATCAAGAGAGTAAATCGAATTGTGAAGCGGACGCATCGCTATCGGCGACGTTCGCTTGAACACCCGAGCGCTATGCGAAAAAGATCATACGCTTAAGCTCGGTTCATCTGCTCGAATCATTCTGCGATCTGAAGGCCGAAAGGATCGGCTCTCATCCCGCACGCTTGCGCTTACCCTTCACGCTGAACAGCAGACGTCAGGAGAATTCATGGCAAAAGAGTTGATCATTAGTGCAAATGTGCACGAGAAGAAAGTCGCCATGCTGGAAGACGGCGTGGTAACCGAGTTTTATGTCGAGCGGCGGGATGAGAATCAAGGTGTGGTCGGGAACCTTTACAAGGGCCGCGTGATGAAGGTGCTCCCGGGAATGCAATCGGCATTTGTGGATATCGGGTTGGAGCGCGACGCGTTTCTTTATGTATCCGATTTCACCGAGTTCATGGAAGAAGAGGAAGAGATAGATTTCCGAGAGGTCGGCGATGAGGCGCGGATGCCGCCGCCTCGCGTTGACGACCGGGCTCGCCGCGGGGATCGGCCGCGGCCTGAATACCAGCCAGTTCCGCCGAGACCCGCGCCTGAAGCGACCGGCGACAGCGCTCCTGTGCAGCGGCCCGATCGCCCCGTCAGCATGGAAGACGCCGTCGAGCAGTTGGCCGAGATCGCCGTCGAAAGCGTGATCCCTCCTCCTCCCCCCGAAGAGGATCTGCCGGAGCAGGATGCGCAAAGCGCGTCCTCGACTGGCGTGGAAGCGGTTCATATTGAACGCGTAACCGATGACGATCAAGATCAACGCTTCGAAGAGGGTGAGGCTGAAAAGCCGGAACAGCCCGTCGAGATGGAAGCTGCGGAACCGGAAGCCAAGCCAAAACGCGGCCGGGCCAGGAAGGCCGTCGAGCCAAGGAAGAAGGCAGTAAAAGCCGAAGAGAAAGCTGCCAAGAGTCCGACGCGCAAGCCCCTACCAAGAGGCGGCGCGAAACGGCCCTCTCGCCGGCGCGGCGAAGAAGAAGTCGATGCCGCGGGTGCGTTAGAGGCCGAGAGAGAGCGGGCACAATTCGAGCGCGTCACCGATGAGGATGTTGCTCAGGACGCAGGCGATCTTTTGAAGGACGCGATGGTCCAGGAAAAGATTATCGAGCGCGTTCATACTGCGGAGTTTAAAACCTCCAGCGCGCAAGCGGAACCCGAGCAGGAGTGGCGCGTGGGCAGCCTTCGCTCTTTGGCGGACAGCGGTTCGAGCTTCCAGCGTGTAGTAGACGAGAGCGCCGATGCGGCTTCTCGGACTGAAACGGAGGAATCAAGCCCAGAGTCAAGACCAGAGTCTGAGCAGACAGTGACCGGCGGACAACAAGGTGAAGGCAAAGGTTCACCGTTTCGCCACATTTCAGACGTGGTCCGAGGCCTATACGGGCGCATTCAATCCGGCGGTTCGGGCGAACTCAGTGACGAAACCAGCGCTCGAGAATCACAAGCTAACGACGCCTTCGAATCGTCCTCGGCCGAAGGGCAAGGTGAGAGTGAGGATCAGAAGCCGGCTGACGAGGACCGCGAAGCCGAGGTTCGTGACCGCGGTCAGCGCTCGGAGTTTGCTGTCCGACGCGGCGGAAGAGGGCGCCGTGGGCGCGGCGGGCGTCGCGAACCTGCGGCGGGGACGGCAGGCGTGGCTGCGCCTGGTGACGAAAACGTGGTTCCCGGTATCGAGTCTGAAGAAGGCCCTGTCAGAGTCGAGGACGCTCAAACGCCAGAGGAAATCGTTCCGGTGATCGAAGCTCGACCGGTTGAACCTAGACCGCCTGAAGAACGGCAGGAAACACGACTTGAAACACGACTTGAAACACGACCTGAAACACGACCTGAACCGCGCGCTGAAATGCGGCCCGAAACACGGCCGGAAGGGCGACCCATTGAAACACGGACGCCCGGGCCTCGCCCGCAACGCCGGCCTGACCCTCGCCGTCCCGACCCGCGCAGACCGGATCCGCGCAGACCAGAGCAGCGCAGACCGGAACTCGGGCCGGCCAGGCGTCCGGAACGCAGCAGCGCTCCGACAATCAGCGAGCTTCTCCACGAAGGCCAGGAGATCCTGGTTCAGATAGCGAAAGAGCCGATCGCAAAGAAAGGCGCGCGCATTACTTCGCACATAGCTCTGCCGGGCCGGTTGATCGTTTACATGCCAACGGTCAATCACATCGGCGTCTCTCGTAAGATACCTAACGAAGCCGAACGCATCAGGCTCAAGCGAATTGTGACCATGCTTCGCGACCGCGAAGGCGCGACCGGGGGCTTTATTGCAAGAACAGCATGCGCCGGTCACAGCGAACAGGAGCTTGCCGACGACATGCGTTACTTGCTTCGCACCTGGGCTGAAGTGCGCCGTAAAGCGGAGCGGGGCAGAGCGCCGTCGCTGGTGCATCGGGACCTCGACCTGGTTCAGCGAATCTTGCGCGACCAGTTGTCCGAGGAGTTCACCGCGATACGCATCGACAACGAAATTGAATACGCGCGAATCGTCGAGTTCGTGAACCGCGTGCAGCCTAAACTGGTCAAACGCGTCAAGCTCTACACCGGCGGCCAGCCGATACTCGAGAAGTACGGCGTGCAAACCGAGATCGACAAGGCAGTGCGCCCGCGAGTGTGGCTGAAATCGGGCGGCTACATCGTAATCAATCAAACAGAAGCGCTGGTTGCGATTGACGTCAACACCGGCAAGTTCGTCGGCAAGTCCGACAAGCTGGAAGACACGATTACCCGGACCAATCTCGAGGCGGCGAAGGAAATCGTTCGCCAGGTCAGGCTTCGAGACCTCGGCGGGATCATCGTTCTCGACCTAATCGATATGGAGGAGCGAAAGAATCGCCAGAAGGTGATGATGGCATTGCAACAGGAATTGTCGCACGACCGCTCGCCTTCAAAGATTCTCTCGATCAACGATTTCGGTCTCGTTGCCATCACGCGCAAGCGAGTCAAGCAGTCTTTGGAGCGTACCCTTTGCGCGCCGTGTCCATATTGCCAGGGCGCGGGAATGGTGAAGTCGGCGCAGACCATGTGCTTCGAGATACTCGAGCAGGCCAAAGCCATATCCAAACAGCTCGTGGGTGAAAGTGATGTAATGCTGCGGGTGTCGCCTCACGTCGGAGAAGCGCTGCGAACAACAGAGCGTGAGGTAATGGAAGAAGTAGAAGCGTACTTCGGCACTCCGGTGACGATTGAACCCGATCCGAATTTACATCAGGAACAATTCGACTTTGCGGTTGTTTGATCTCGATAGTGAATATCCGTGAGAATCCGCCCAATCCGCGCCATCCGTGGTCTATTGACTCTCGAGACAATAGGCCGCGGATGACGCGGATTTGACGAATCCCATTCCGATTGTCGGCTACGACGTGGTCCGCGAAGAAACCGGCGTTGGCAATTGATTTTATCATTCGCTGAGCAACCGTATTCTAATGGGGCATTGCGTTTGGTATTTCCGCGTGCCTTCAGTTTAGCTGCCGGCTTCGCCGAATTCCTGACACCTTAATCATCCCGCTCCTCTTCCAGACACCCGTTGCATCCGGCAGTGACGAATGTTAGATTCGCTGATTCAGAATTGGCTTCGCGGTTCAGATCTCATCTTTGGCTTCTCTACAATGAGATATTTAGTCGGTGCGCGCGTGTTCCTAGCGGGGAATGGAAGAGGACATGAAGAGATGACAGTTGGTTCTGCATTCGATGCTTCTCTTGAACGGAGAGTAATATGAAGGTCATCACGAAACCATATTTCTACGTTGTCGGTCTGGCGATATTGGTCGTTGCTTATTCGGGTCATGCTCGAGACGCCGGCTCGATGAGGTTGAGTTCGCAGCCAACAGACCGTCAAGAAAGCCCTGAAGAGCGGGCTAGATCGGTTATTAATAACGTAAAGGGCAACGACGAAGTAGAATTTAGCGGTACGATACAAATTGAAACCTCTTATATCAACGTAGAGATGCCGAAGGTGACCTGGAAAGGAAGGATTTTTGTGAATCTAACACCGAAAGAACCTGACCCCGATATTCGTTTAGTATTGGGAGTCGACAAATCGCCCCCTACCGGCAAACTCGCGATCGATATCCTCGTACGTAAAAAGACATTCAATGTATTCATACCAGCACTAAACGAGATCTACACGATGAGTGATTCTGCAGGGAAGAAGTGCTATTCGGACTATTATGTTG
>Ga0134124_10004338_pt1 | contig 11405 bp, 10 predicted proteins | sample KB304_FD_96880 | JGI IMG/M metagenome (GOLD analysis project Ga0134124, IMG submission 96880) | Terrestrial soil microbial communities without Nitrogen fertilizer from Kellogg Biological Station, Michigan, USA - KB3-0-4 | ecosystem: Environmental > Terrestrial > Soil > Unclassified ... | reverse complement strand
CAATGGTCTCGCGCGACTTCGGCCAAGTGGTCTGGGAATGCGGATAATCGGACGCCCACAGCAGCGTATCCACGCCCGTGATGTGCCGCAACTGCACGCCCAGCCGGTCTTCCTCGAAGGTCGCGAAGAAGTTGCGGCCCATGTAGTGGCTCGGCGGGTGCTCGACTTCCTGGCCGGTCCAGCGCGTATGGCGCTTCATGAGCTTGGCGCCGCGCTCGATGAAGTAGGGCAGCCAGCCGATATCGCCTTCGACGGAAACGACTTTCAAGCCGGGGTGGCGCGCGAACACCCCGGACCACAGGATGTAGCCCAGGGTCTCCATGATGCTCATGCGCCCGAGCTGGATGTAGATCTGCATGCCGGAGTTCTGCTTTTCCATTTCCGGCTGCTTGGGCATGCCGCGCGGTTTGCCGGTGTGGATGTGAACGATCAGGCCCAATTCTTCCGCCGTGCTCCACAGCGGTTCGTAGGCGAGATCGTTCCAGTCGTTCTTCATGGGATAGATGGGGAAAAGCACGCCCTTCATGCCCGGTAGCCGGGCGACTCGCCTCATCTCGGCCACCGCCTCTTCCACGTCATAGAGGGGGATGAGCCCCACCCCGCCCAGGCGCTTGGGATTGGTGGAGCAGAACTCGGACAGGAAATCGTTGTAGGCCCGGCACACCGGCCCGAACAGCTCGGGTTCGAGGTCCACCTGGCGGATGAAGAAAGTCAGGCAGGTGTTGGGAAACAGCACCGTGGCATGGATGCCGTCGATGTCCATGTCCGCCAGGCGCGCATCGGGATCATAGGCGCCCTTGGGGCAGTCCGCCCAGGTGAGCTTGGTCAATTTCGGGTCGCGCCCGGTGCCCGCCAGCACCTGCATGCCGAAGGGCCGGCTGGGTTGGCCCGCCGCGCTCCAGGCGCTGCCGCCGTCAGGCAGCGGAACCAGCCGCGGTCCGCGCTCGCGAAGGTGCTTGGGCAGGCGCGTCTCCCAAAGGTCGGGCGGCTCCTGAATATGATCGTCGGCCGAAATGATGCGGTTGGCCTCGCTCATGCATCGCTCCTCAACGATGTCGCCGGTATTGGCTCCCCAAGTATGACCCGAATCGCCAGTTGAGGAAAAGCCGGCCGAATGGCCCGCAGAAATGAAAAAGGGCTGGAAAATCCAGCCCTTTTTTTGAGGTGTTGCCGCTTAGCGCTTGGAGAACTGCTTGCGGCGCCGCGCCTTGTGCAGGCCAACTTTCTTGCGTTCGACTTCGCGCGCATCGCGGGTCACGAGGCCGGCTTTGCTCAACTGGCTCTTCAACGCCGGATCGAATTCGATCAGGGCGCGGGTCAGGCCGTGGCGCACCGCGCCCGCCTGGCCGGATTCGCCGCCGCCGTGCACGTTGACGTTGATGTCGAAGGTGGCGACGTTGTTGGTGAGCTCGAGCGGCTGGCGCACCACCATGCGGCCGGTTTCGCGCGCGAAGTACTCGTCCACCGGTTTGTCGTTCACGATCATGCGGCCCTTGCCGGGCTTGATGAACACCCGGGCGACGGCGCTTTTGCGCCGGCCGGTGCCGTAGTTGTATTCGCCGATCATGCTTGCTTGACCTCCAGACCCTTCACGTCCAACACCTTCGGTTGCTGCGCGGAATGCGGATGCTCGGCACCCGGATACACCTTCAGCTTCTTGATCATGGCGTAGCCCAGCGGCCCCTTGGGCAGCATGCCCTTGACGGCGAGTTCCAGCGCCCGGCCGGGAAAACGCTGCTGCATCTTGGCGAACGTGGTCTCGCGAATGCCGCCCGGATAAGTAGTGTGCCGGTAGTACTTCTTCCCCTCGGCCTTGTTGCCCGTGACGGCCAGCTTGGCCGCATTCAGGACGACAATATAATCACCGGTATCGACGTGCGGCGTGTATTCGGGCTTGTGCTTGCCGCGCAGGCGGCGAGCGAGCTCAGCGGCGAGCCGGCCCAGCACCTTGTCGGCGGCATCGACCACGAACCAGTCGTGCCGGACGTCCTGGGGTTTGGCGGAAAACGTTTTCATTATTGCAAAGGCCTGAGCAGGCGAAAGGGCGAGATTTTATGGGGGAAAGCCCCCCCTGTCAAACCGCCGTAGGGAAGCCGCCAAGACAAACTGGCGGCACAAAAAAAAAGCGCAACCCCGAGAGGTTGCGCAATATCCACCAAAGGAGGAGGGTGGAGGAGACTTGAATACGATGCAGTTAGTATACAAGCGGTTTTGGTGCAATGCAAGAAATTTTTCGGGCCATCGCGAGTTGCGATACAAAGTCTTATAAATCATATCTCTAATGGCGATGGCCAAGCTCCAATCTGTTGTTTTTATTCATTTATCGTAATCGCAAGCAGTAAAATTGCTGCTTTGCGGAAATCAGCTTGAGGTGGCGATGGACTGTCGTGTGAAATGGATAGAGGGGGGCATGAGCTTCGTGGCCGAAACCGGCAGCGGCCATGCCTTCGTGATGGACGGGGCCCCCGAGGCGGGCGGCCGCAACACGGGGCCGCGCCCCATGGAGACCGTGCTGTCGGGAACGGGGGCGTGCACGGCCTTCGACGTGGTGCTCATCCTGAAAAAGAGCCGCCAGCAGGTCCTGGGCTGCGAAGTCAAGCTCACTGCCGAGCGCGCCGAGACCGACCCCAAGGTGTTCACCAGGATCCACATGCACTTCGTGGTGACGGGGCGCGACATCAAGACCTCGGTGCTGGAGAACGCGCTGCGCCTGTCGCACGAAAAATACTGCTCGGCCTCCGCCATGCTGGCCAAGACGGCCGACATCACTTACGACTACGAAGTCATTGCCGCGTAGAAGCCGCACACCACACAGGACCATTCCGTGCACGTCATCGAAGACTTGCTGAACGCCGAAGAGCTGGCCTGGGTGCGCGCGCTGGTCAAGCGCTCGCGCTTCACCGAGGGAATCGCCACGGCGGGCGGCGCGGCGCGAGAGGTCAAGCGCAACCAGCAGCTTGAATACGGACAGGCGGATGCGCAGCAGTTCGCGCGCCTGGTGTTCGGCGCGTTGAAGCGCAGCGCCAAGCTGCAGCGCTCGGCCCTGCCCCTGGAGATCAGCCAGCCGACCATCAACCGTTACGGCCCGGACATGACCTATGGGCCGCACTATGATTCCACCTTCATGCCGGCGCTGGACGGCCAGCGCATCCGCGGGGATCTGTCGATCACCATCTTCATTTCCGAGCCTGACAGCTACGACGGCGGCGAGTTGTGCTTCGCCAAGGCCGGCGGCGAGCACGCCGTCAAGCTGCCGGCAGGCCAGGGTTTCCTCTATCCCGCCAGCACTCTGCACTGGGTGACGCCGGTGACGCGCGGCGAGCGCGTGGGCATCGTGTTCTGGATGCAGAGCATGGTGCGCGACAGCGAGAAGCGCGCCATGATCACCGAGCTGGATGCCGTGATTGCGCGGTTGGGGGAGAAGATGCCGGGATCGGAGGAGGTGCGCGACCTGGCGGGGCTGGAGTCGAATTTGCTGAGGATGTGGTCGGAGCTGTAGCCCTTCTTTTCGAAGCCGGAACTGTCCGCGCTAGACCCAGTACGACACCGTTGTCATCACGCGGGCGGCCAGCGCCATGGCGCCCTTGACCGGCTTGGGCAACTCGGCCGCGCCCATGTCCCGCGCCATGCGGGCGTGGCGCATTTCGTCGGTGCGCATGCCCGCTACGACGGCCCGCGTGCGCACGTCGGCGACCGGCAGGCGGGCAAGATGGCCTTCGAGGTGTTTTTCGACCTGCTGCTCGGTTTCGGCAAGGAAGCCCAGGTTCCAGCGGTCGCCCAGACGGCCGGCCGCCAACCCCAGCGCCAGCGATCCCCCGTACCACAGCGGATTGAGCACGCTGGTGTGCCCGCCCAGTTCGTTTATGCGCTGGGCGCTCCAGGCCAGGTGGTCCTGCTCTTCGCGCGCGGCCCCGGCGAGCCGTTCGGCCAGCAGGGGGTTGGTGGTGGCCAGCGCCTGGCCCTGGTAAAGGGCCTGCGCGCAGACTTCGCCGCAGTGATTCACGCGCATGAGCCGGGCGGCCAGCCGCCGCTCCTCGGGAGCCTGTTCGGGCTCGGCCATGCCGACGGCGGGACTTGGGCGCGCCGCGCCTGCCACGCCGGCCAGGGTGCGAAGCGCGGTGTCGAAATGGCCAATGAGTTGGTCGAGCATGCGAAAAATGGTACCAGTCCGGCCCGGCGTTGCAAGCCGGTTATTGCAATCAGGGGCCAAGAATCGGCCAGGCAAAAAAAAAAGGGCGCCCGAAGGCGCCCGTGAGGGTGATTCTTCGCGGCCGAAGCCGCTTGTTATTTTTTAGAACACGTGGCGCATGCTCATGCCCAGGAAGCTGGGCTTCTCGCCAGGACGCGACATCGAGCTGTTCACGTTGTAGCCCGAGCCGGTGGTGTCGCTGGTCGCCGCGTTTTCGTTCGCCAGGCCATAGTAGCCGCCGGAATTGTTGTTGATCTTGGCATAGCCGACACCGATCGACGTGCGCTTGGAGAACAGGTAGGCGTAGCCGATGTTCCAGCCGGTCGCCCCGTCCGCGCCGTTCACAGTGCCCAGGTCGCCGCCGGAGTTGTTGGCCTTGCCCCAGGACAGCCAGGCGTAGTGCGGGCCGGTTTCGTACTTGCCGGACAGGATCCACGCAGTGCGGGTGGCAATGTTGGTGCTGCCGGCCACGCCGGGCGCCGTCACCGCCACGCCGGAAGCCGCGGTCAGCTTGGTGCGGTCCCAGCCCACTTGCGCGGTGAAGCCGCCGCCGATGGTCCACTCGCCGAACAGGCGGTCGCCGATGGTGTCGACCTTGGCTTCGCCGATGGCGCCGGCCGCGGAAGCCATGGTCACGCCGCTCTGGATGCCGATGGCGGCAATCGGCGTCGGCACGGCAGCGGGGGCCGCGCCGCCCAGGCTGCCCTTGTCGTCAAGGTGGTTCCAGCCCAAGTTGAACGGACCGCCGTTGTAGCGCAGGCTGGTGTACCAGACATTGGTTTTGCGCTGGCCGGTGGCCAAGTCGGCGCTGCCGCCGGAGGCGCCGTTGCCCACGGAGTAGCCCAGTTGGAAGGTAAAGCCACTGAAGTTGGGCGAATCGTAGTGAATCACGTTGCGCGAACGGGTCGCGAAGCCGGTGGCAACCTGCACTGAACCGGGGGCGTTGGCGTTGACGTAGGTCAGGAACTGCAGCGTGGTGTCGATCGGGCCGTAGATGCCGGCGTAGCCGCCGCCTTCCAGGTAGTACTGGTCGATGGCGCCCAGGCGGATGGTGCCCAGGCTGGTGCTCTCGAGGCCCACCCACTGGTTGCCGGCCGTGCTGCCGAAGCCCATGTTGACCACGCCGTTGGTGCTGCGGCCGCTGATGGTGGGACGAAGCTCCAGTTGGCCCAGGCCATACAGGCCGCCGCCCAGGTCTTCACGCATGGTGAAGCGAACGCGCGAGGGACCGCCGTCTTCAAACGCCAAGGTGCTGGTGTTCAGGCCGGCGCGCACTGCGTGCGGGTTGCCGATCTTGATCTGGCCCACGTCCGCCTTGATGAAGCCGGAGATGGTCACCGTCGACTGCGCCATCGCCAGGCCGGGGGCCGCCAGCGCGCCAGCCACCGCGACCGCCATGAGTTTTTTATTCATCGATTGCAACTCCTCTGAAATTTTGAATTTCCAGGCGGTTGTTCAACCCGCCCGCTCCCCTTTTTCAAGTTGCTGTCAATCCAACTTCAATTCATTGACAAGCATTTAGGGTTGAGAGGATTCTGAGACCCGGGCCATGAATTCTCAAGAGAAACCCCCTTGTGGAAGGGGGGCCGCGGCAAATTGTTGCTTCGACGCAACAACAGTGTGAAATGGGTTCTTTATCTGTTATTTCAATGAGATAGATGAGAAAACCGTGCTCTAACAGCCGCGTGCGGCTATCCCGGCCAGGGCCAACCCAAGGCGGCGGCCATACCTGGAGCGGCCAGGGAACGCGGGGCAAAAAAAGGGCGCCCGGAGGGCGCCCGTGAGGGTGATTCTTCGCGGCCGAAGCCGCTTGATTGTTATTTTTTAGAACACGTGGCGCATGCTCATGCCCAGGTAGCTGGGCTTCTCGCCAGGACGCGACATCGAGCTGTTCACGTTGTAGCCTGAGCCGGTGGTGTCGCTGGTGGCTGCGTACTCGTTGGCGAGCGAATAATATCCGCCGGAATTGTTGCTGATCCGGCCGTAGCCGACGCCGATGGAGGTGCGCTTGGAGAACAGGTAGGCATAACCGATATTCCAGCCGGTCGCCCCCTCTGCGCCATTCACCGTGCCCAGGTCGCCGCCGGCATTGGCGGCCCTGCCATAGGTGGCCCACGCGAAGTGCGGGCCGGTCTCGAACTTGCCGGACAGGATCCACGAAGTACGGGTGGCAATGTTGGTGCTGCCGGCCACGCCCGCCGCCGTCACTGCGACGCCCGAGGCCGCGCTCAGCCTGGTGCGGTCCCAGCCCAACTGCGCGGTGAAGCCGCCGCCGATATTCCACTCGCCAAACAGACGGTCGGCCATGGTGTCGAGCTTGGCTTCGCCAAGAGCGCCGGGCGCCGAAGCCATGGTCACGCCGCTTTGGATGCCGATGGCAGCAATCGGCGTCGGCACGGCCGCGGGAGCCGCCCCGCCCAGGCTGCCCTTGTCGGAAAGGTGGTTCCAACCCAAGTTGAACGGGCCGCCGTTGTAGCGCAGGCTGGTGTACCAGACGCTGGTCTTGCGAGCCCCGGTGGCCAGGTCGGCGCTGCCGCCGGAGGCGCCGTTGCCCACGGAGTAGCCCAGTTGGAAGGTCAAGCCACTGAAGCTGGGCGAATCGTAGTGAATCACGTTGCGCGAACGGGTCGCGAAGCCGGTGGCGACTTGCACTGAACCCGGGGCGTTGGCGTTGACGTAGGTCAGGAACGGCAGGGTGGTGTCGATGGGGCCGTAGATGCCGGCATAGCCGCCCCCTTCCAGGTAGTACTGGTCGACGGCGCCCAGGCGGATGGTGCCCAGGCTGGTGCTCTCGAGGCCCACCCACTGGTTGCCGGCCGTGCTGCCGAAGCCCATGTTGACCACACCGTTGGTGCTGCGGCCGTTGATGGTGGGACGAATCTCGAGTTGGCCCAGTCCGTACAGGCCGCCGCCCAGGTCCTCACGCATGGTGAAGCGCACGCGCGAGGGGCCGCCGTCTTCAAAGGCCATGGTGCTGGTGTTAAGCCCCGCCCGCACCGCATTGGCGTTGCCGATGTTGATCTGGCCCACGTCCGCCTTGATGAAGCCGGAGATGGTCACGGTCGATTGCGCCATCGCCAGCCCAGGGGCCGCCAGCGCTCCCGCCACCGCGACCGCCATGAGTTTCTTGTTCATTAAGAAGTGCTCCTCTGTATGTTGATGCCGTTGTTTGCTTGGGACGCGTGGCGCCCGCTCGAGCTCCTTCGAGAGCTGGCTCGATTCTGAAAAGGTCGGCGACGGCCAACAATGAGCGAAAGATATTTGTATGATGCTCGATGGCAACTTGAAAGACTCTTGTTGCAAGCATGCAACGGCGGCTGTGGGGACGGATGGAATGCCCCCGCTGCAGCGCAAAATCGGGCGCTGGGTAACAACTGTTACAAATGGCCCAGCGCGTCGCTACCATGGATGGATATACTTGCCGCAGCACAGAAGCAAGGACGGATTGAAAACTTCTGCTTTCAAGCTCATGCGCAAGCATTCACTGACAAGCATCCTGTGAGCGGCATACTCCCTTACGTCACCGCGCCAGGCAGCGTGACCAAGGCGCTGGCCGCCATCCAGGCGGCGGCCAAGCCGCCGCGTGTCGGCATCGACTTCATCCACGAAGTGCTCAAGATACCGGGCAGTTCCGGCCGGCAGATCGGCACCTGGCTGAAGCGCACCGGCTTTGTGGGAGTGGACGACGTTCCGACGGCGCTGTACGAGCGTTTCAAGACTCCGGGCGAAGCGCGGGCGGCGGCGGCCGAAGCCCTGCGCATCGGCTATGCCGGCCTTTTTGCCAGGGCGGCCGACGCGCACGAGCTTGCGGACGATCAGCTTCGCAAAATGATCCAGGACGAGATGAAGCTGGGGCTGGGTTCGAACGTCATCACCCTGGTGCTGGCCTGCTTCAAGGGGCTGCGCGCCTATGCACAGGGGGACGCGCAACCGCAGTCGCAGCCTCATGGCGCCTCTCCTCGCGCGGTGGCGCAAGCCTCCGTCCCGCCCGCGGGCGCCACCGTCTCGCCCTCGGTACGCCTGGCGTTCGACGCCGCATTGCGCCAGGCCAAGCCGCCCGGAAAGGTCGAAATCCCGCCGGCCAACCAGGGCGGCCCCACCATCCAGATCACGCCACCTCCGCAGTCGGGCTTGAGCGGCCTGAGGGCCAGTGCCGCCTATACGATTTATCTCTCGCTGCCCGCCACCAGCGACGCCACGGTGTTTTCGGCCATTTTCCAGAGCCTGAAAGACACGCTGCTCAGTTAGGCGTCAGCCTTGAACCGGAACGACAAAGGGGGCCGCGGCCCCCTTGATTTTTGTGCGCTCAGCCCCCGAACAACGCGTCGAGTGCCGCGCCCGGGTCAGGCGCGCGCATGAAGGCTTCGCCGACCAGGAAGGCGTTCACCCCGGCCGCCCGCATGCGCGCCACGTCGCCTCCGGCCTGAATGCCGCTCTCCGTCACGACCACCCTGTCCGTGGGAATCGAGGGGAGCAGGCCCAAGGTGGTGTCCAGCGCGGTCACGAAAGTGCGCAGGTCGCGGTTGTTGATGCCGAGCAGCGGCGTTTTCAGGGTCAGCGCGTGGTCGAGCTCGGGCGCATCATGCACTTCCACCAATACCGCCATGCCCAGCGACAACGCAATTTCTTCCAGTTCACGCATGCGTGGCGCGTCCAGCGCCGCGACGATGAGCAGGATGCAGTCGGCGCCCATGACTCGCGACTCGTACACCTGGTAGGGGTCGATGACGAAGTCCTTGCGCAGGATGGGCAGCTCGCTAGCGGCTTTTGCTTCTGCCAGATATTTCGGCGCACCCTGAAAAAACTGGATGTCGGTGAGCACCGACAGGCAGGCGGCGCCACCCTTTTCATAGCTGCGGGCGATGTCGGCGGGGATGAAGGGATCGCGCAGCAGGCCCTTGCTGGGGCTGGCGCGCTTGACCTCGGCAATGACAGCGGAGCGCCCTGATTTAATCTTTTTCTCGATGGCCGCGACAAAGTCGCGGCAGGGTGGCATCGCCTCCGCTTCAGAACGCAGCGAAGCGAGATTTCGTTCGCCCTTCGCGCGGGCGATTTCTTCCGCCTTGACGGCAAGAATGCGCTGCAGGATATCGGGAGGTTGGTTGCTCATCGAAGGATGTGCTCCCCTCTGCCGGGGAGAGGCTCTGGGGGAGAGGGAAGCCTGCTCTGCACGCCAACCATCATTTAGCCATTACTTTTTGAGTATGTTTGGCTAATTGATCAAGCTTGGTCCGGGCCGCCCCGCTCTGGATGGCATCAAACGCTTTCTCAATGCCCTCTTCAAAACTTGCGGCTTTCCCGGCAACGTAGATTGCCGCGCCTGCATTGAGGGCGACGATGTCACGCGGCGCACCCGGTTTGTTCTCGAGCGCCCCGATCACCATGTCGCGCGATTCCTCCACCGTGGACACTTTAAGCGCGCCCGAGTCATGTGTCGGCAGGCCAAAACGTTTTGGATGGACTGTGTACTCTTCTATGCGGCCGTCCTTCAGTTCGCCGACCAGCGTCTCGCCGGAGATGGAGATCTCGTCCATGCCGTCCAGGCCGAACACCGTCATGGCGTGGCGCGAGCCCAGGCGCTGCAGCACCCGCACCTGTATGCCCACCAGGTCGGCGTGAAACACGCCCATTAGCTGGGTGGGCGCGCCCGCGGGGTTGGTGAGTGGGCCGAGGATGTTGAAAATCGTTCGGATGCCCAGTTCACGCCGCACCGGCGCGGCATGCTTCATGGCCGAGTGATGGTTCGGGGCGAACATGAAGCCCACCCCCAGTTCGTCAATGCAGCGGCCAACCTCGGCGGGCGGCAGGTTGATGTTCACGCCCAGCGCCTCCAGCACGTCGGCGCTGCCCGACTTGGATGAGACCGCGCGCCCGCCATGCTTGGCGACGCGCGCGCCGGCGGCGGCGCAGACGAAAATGGAAGCCGTCGAGATGTTGAAGGTCTGGGCGCCGTCGCCGCCCGTGCCCACCACGTCCACCAGGTTGCCGGAATCGCGCACCTCGACGCGCGTGGCCAGTTCGCGCATGACCTGCGCCGCTGCGGTGATTTCGCCGATGGTCTCTTTCTTGACCCGCAGCCCCACGGTGAGCGCGGCGATCAGCACCGGCGACATTTCCCCGCCCATGATCTGGCGCATGAGCGCGAGCATTTCATCGTGGAAGATCTCGCGGTGCTCGACTACGCGGGTCAGCGCTTCCTGGGGCGTGATGCTCATGTCTCTCCCTCCGGGTCAGGCGGCGGCGGTCAGGCGGAAACCCGCGGCTCGGCCAGAAAACGCTTCAGCATGGCGTGGCCGTGCTCGGTAAGTATGGATTCGGGGTGAAACTGCACACCCTCCACGGGCAGGGACTTGTGCCGCAATCCCATGATCTCGCCGTCCTCGGTCCACGCTGTGACTTCCAGGCAGTCGGGCAGCGAGGCTCTCTCGACGGCCAGGGAATGATAGCGCGTGGCCGTGAACGGGCTGGGCAGCCCGCTGAACACGCCCTGCCTGGTGTGGATGATAGGCGAGGTCTTGCCGTGCATCAGCGTCTTGGCGTGCACCACCCTGCCTCCGAAGGCCTGGCCCATGGCCTGGTGGCCCAGGCACACCCCCAGCAGCGGCACCTTGCCGGTGAAATGCAGAATGGCCTCGATGGAAATGCCGGCCTCGGTGGGCGAGCACGGCCCGGGCGAAATCACGATGCGCTCGGGCCGCATGCGCTCGATGTCGGCGATGCCGATCTCGTCGTTGCGCACCACCCGCACCTCCGCGCCCAGTTCGCCGAAATACTGGACCAGGTTGTAGGTGAAGGAATCGTAGTTGTCGATCATCAGCAACATGGTCTCCCTCCCTACTTGGCCGCGGCCGCGCGGGGGCCGACGCCCGCACCATCAAAACCCTCGGTGGCCAGTTCGGCCGCGCGCAGCATGGCGCGCGCCTTGATGTTGGTCTCGTTCCATTCCGACTCGGGCACCGAATCGGCCACGATGCCGGCGGCGGCCTGCACGTGCAGCACGCCGTCCTTGATCACGCCGGTGCGGATGGCGATGGCGAGGTCCATGTCGCCCTGGTAGCCGAGGTAGCCCACGGCGCCGGCGTACACGCCGCGCTTCACCGGCTCCAGCTCGTCGATGATTTCCATCGAGCGCACCTTCGGCGTTCCGGTCACCGTCCCCGCGGGGAAGGTGGCCTTGAGCACCTCGACGGCGTCGAAGCCAGGCTTGAGGTTGCCT
>Ga0134124_10004337_pt1 | contig 11406 bp, 7 predicted proteins | sample KB304_FD_96880 | JGI IMG/M metagenome (GOLD analysis project Ga0134124, IMG submission 96880) | Terrestrial soil microbial communities without Nitrogen fertilizer from Kellogg Biological Station, Michigan, USA - KB3-0-4 | ecosystem: Environmental > Terrestrial > Soil > Unclassified ... | reverse complement strand
GTTCCGGCTGCGATGTTGGCAATCCGGAATGAGCCGTCTTCTCCCGAGAGGGTGTCGAAGGTTGCTCCAGCGGACACAACCCGCACGGTGACGCCGGGGAACGGGATGTTCAGGTCGGCGTCCCAGACAACACCCATGACCGTGCCGGTAGTGAGGGCGGTGGCGGTGAGGCTGATTCTCCCCACGTTGATGAAATCACCGGCAGAGATGGTCACTGTAATGGTCTGAGCGGCGAAACCGGCGATATTCAGGCTGATCTGCTGCCTGCCGCTGCCGATGCCGGACAGGACGAAGACACCACTGGCGTCGCTGGTGGCGGTGATGGCCGAATTACCGGCCAGAGAGACCGCAACCCCGGCCAGGGGCAGACCGGTAGCGTTATCGACTATGGTGCCCATGACACCGCCGGTGGTAAGTGCCGGAGGTGGTGAAGCAAAGGGATTTTCCGAGTAGTAGAGCGCCCTGATCGCCAGGGCGGTGGCATAGGGATCGTCGTTCCACGAGCCGTTCAGGGATTGCGCACTCGTGAGATAGGTCAGTGCCCTTTGTAGGGGCAAACCTTGTGTTTGCCCGTCTCCAACAAGAGCAACATAGGCAAGCGCTGTTTCGTAGGCTGTGGACACAGGTGTGCCTGAGGCAGTGAAGCCGAAGCCGCCGTCGCTGTTCTGCATGGAGATGAGCCAGGCTGAAGCTCTGGAAACGGCGCTGGCGATGGCAGTTGACTGGGGGAATTGCCGCAAGGTGGCCGAGACAATGGCGGTGACGTAAATGCTGCTGTCGTCACCGGCTGAGAAACCCCAGCCGCCGTCACTGAGTTGGCTGTTGGTCAGAAAGGCAAGAGCGTTGTTACTGACGGAAAGGTCGGGGTAGTTGGAGGATTTGAGGGCCTGGAGGGCAAGAGCGGTGTCGAGCGGAGTGCTGACATACCCGGCACTGAAACCCCATCCTGTTTCAGAATTTGTTGCGGCGACAATCGCATTTACCGATGAAGTTGTGTCAGTACCAACAGCAGCCAAGGCAGTTGCCTTGCGTGACAGCTCGTCAACCGAAGTAACTTCTTGTGTAGTTAGCCAAGTTGCTGCTTTTTGTACACTTGTGTTATTGCCGAAAGCTATTGTGGCATTAACCACTGCGGATGTATCAACAACAGATGTGGACGCATTTGCCCCCCAAGAGCCGTCTGCATTCTGATTTGCCGACAACCAGTTTAGCCCATTTGTAATGCTCATGTTCTGGGCGTAGGAGGGCAATGAAATTGCTAGAACCAACAAGCTGACAAAACAAAGTATACGAAATTTCATATTAATACTCCGAGTGAGTAATATCTATTTCAAGGTAATTTTTCGGACAACCACGCCATCATTCAGGGCGATCATATGATAAATAGCGCCATCGGCATCCATTCTGGACTCTTCATAATATCCCTCGGTGAGTCTATACACTTTTTCTTTACCGTTTCTGCTAACGCGGATATCCCCGGCAAGCTCAAGCACTTCCTTTTTGTCGGTAACACTGTCGAATACTTCTATCTTCGTCAACATGGGTTTCCCCTCACGTCTGGAGGCGCTTAAGGTGCGGATAGAAAAGAACTTACCCTTATCGTCCGTCATGGAGTATCTGCCAGTAACTGATTTAATTACCTTATTACTTTCTTTATCAATGACCATAGTATGCGCTATTGTTCCAGAAGACCTGGTTACTGTTACTATTGGGTTGCCACTGGGACTAATTCCTACAAAATTAACAACTTCACCTTTATTGGCCTTGATAATTGAGCCAACTAACTTGTCTTGCTCGTTTATTGCCAATACTTTTTTTCCACTTGCAGCAACATAGAGATGCCCTGATTTACTATCAGAGAACAAATGACTATATTCTTCCGATTTTGTTGAAATAAAATTTTTACCGAATGATTTAATAAATTTACCTTCAATTGAGTACTTCCAAATATCAATAATTCCATTCTCGCTGTAAAATGGTGGCATGCCGGTTAGCACATATAAGTTATCGTTATATATGCTGAAACCAAATGACAATCCATTCTTCTCCCAAATTGTACTAAGGGTTATAGTACGTTTATAATTCCCATTATTATCAAAGATCTGAATTCTATTGTTCATTGAATCGAGAATGTAAATTTCATGATTTGACACTAACAGCGACAAGTCAAATTCATCCGCTGTTTTACCGCTATAATCGCGGCCAAATTGATCTGTTGATTTACCCCAACCACTATCAATAATTACCTTGCTGCTAATCTTATCATTAGCAATGCATGTCGAAGCTGAAGCCATCATCATCACCACCACTACTAATAATGCTAGAATCACAAAACATCCTGTTTTCATCTTGGCCTCCCGTATGTTAAGAACCTAACACGTCTCCATTCATCTGCCATCATCCCGCTGGGGAACGGTTTCACGACTATGCCTGTTTTCTCTCCTGATGCATGGATCATACTCATGACTTCTCCATTCTGTACCTCTTTAACAATTGCAACATGTGTGACGCCATCATCGCCCGGTCTCTTCAAATCAGCACCTCTCGTTGGATTTGTATTTTTAAAGAAAATGAGGTCACCTTTCATTGGGCCTTCAGCCCCAACCTGAAAGGCAGGGGTGTTTTTTATCATTAAATACATATTGCTTACATTATCTATCCAGCCAAAATGCAATTCCTTTGCTCTATTCCGTAATTTAATCCCTGCAACATCGTACGATATAATTACCAGACCGGTACATGCCCCAATATCTATATAACTGATACCCGCCTTATCTTTTTCCTCAGCGGTTGCAACAATTCTCTCACCTATCAATGATTCTGCTGCCACAGCAATATTTCTTTGCATATATGAATCGAGAGGCACCTTAATATTGGCATACGGCTGTTCGTACAAGAGATTGTACTTCACTATCTTGTCTACACTTGCCGCACCCGCCAATCCTCCGGAAATAATATATGCCCCCGAGCCGCTGGCAGGATCTCGCACTATGTACCCCAGACCATTCCAGTCGCTAATCTGTACGTTGTGCTGCGGCACAATCACTTCTTTGCCGCTATTGAGGGCATTGGTAATGTCCGTCAGGTCTTGCTGGCCGATTTGCAGTTGCGGAACAAACTGGCCCTGATTTGCCGATGTAATCTTGTATACCGCTATGCCATTCTGATTGGCGAACTGAAGCGCTTTGACCGCCGATACCGATGCCACCCCTTCGATTGCCTCAAACGTATAATGTTCATCAAACGAGCTGACCAATCCCGCCAATTCCATGTATTTCTTTTCCGTTTGCAAATTACCATCCCGCGCCACGGCAGTCATTCTCTCCAGCCGCATGTCCATTTCAATGCCCGAGAGGGTGACAGTTTGCGGTATGCCGTTCAGGTAGGTGACTTTGGGGAAGATCGACACGAAGCATCCGGACAGTTGGCGGAATTGAGCAATGTTGTAAAGCTTGGCGGCAGAACCGTACAGTGTATCGTTGATAAAGAAATATGCCATGGCCAACTGGTGCAGGTGCTCACCAATCAGGTCATCGTTAGTGAACGCTTCCGGCGGCAGTGTGGCCATCTTGTTTAGAAATGCCCCATTGCGATTGCCCATGTTTCCGGCGTTGTACCCTGCCGGGTTTATTCCTATTTCATAATAACCACCCACGAGCAGTGTCTTTTCAGTGGTTTCGTTCTCCACTCCCAGCCGTTGCAGATTAAGCGTCAGCTTTTGCATCGTGCCGATGGTCGATGGTTCACCGGTGAGGACAACGCTGCCGTCAACCATAAGCTCTGGCTTGACCTGCAGCAGATAAGCCGGAACATTGTACATTATGCCGCCGTATGTCGCCACCAGGGCCTCGTCGGCGGCTGTGGCCGGACGGTAAGACAGTGTTACCCTTTTACCGGCCAGTTCGGCAGTGGTGGCAGTATATGTGACGGTTGTGTTGTTTTCCGATGTGAGTGTGAGGGTTACGCCATTATGGGCGGATGTGGCTATCGAACTCGCTTTGTTCAGAATCGCAACCGCTTTGTATGGCAGGCTTGACGGCAGGAAATTATACGTCGTCGACTTGATCTGTTTCGCCGCTTTCGCTTCAATGAACGATCTGTCGGGCAGTGCTGTGTCGAAATAATTTTGAATTTGCGCCTGGTAAAAGTGTTGCGGACTCATGGAATTATCGAGGCTTGACAGATAGACATCCTGATTAAATGGTACAGCAGCCGTCACATCAAGCGGTGCGGTAAAGTCGTACGATTTGTATGAGCCATCGAGCGGTACCCATATGGGATTACTCTGGTCGCGCATTGTGCCGCGATAGTTGCCGTAGGGAAGAAATGCCTCCACCCAGACATGTTCAATCCGCACTTTGGTAATGACGCCGTTTTCAATAATAGTATTTCCCGGCGTGCCGCCACTGGCGAAGTAGTCCGACGCCGCTTTAGCGTCGGTAAAGCCTCCGGCCCAATTTTTGACTTTATCAATCGGCAACTCAATGGTTCCCGTTACGTAATGGGCGCTGAAACCGGAAACACGTAAGAGGGCAATAAGCAACGAGGCAATATCAAACGCATTTCCCTGCTGCGAGAGCAGTGTCATGTGCGCCCCCTGCACGGAGCCCCATGTCGGAATGAACTCAATATTGTTGTGTACCCATTCGTAGATTTTTACCGGATTATTTTCTAACTCCAGTGCTTTGGCTCTGATTTCAGCGGTAAACTGCACATCGGGAGTTTCGGACAGGTCGTCAGCTATGGGAAGATTAGTTGAGGCAGCAAGGCCGGTGGTCAGCAAGCCGGCCAGCGATCCGGCTGAAGCGACCTGTATCCGCTTCTGGCTTTTCCAAGCTTGTTTGTCTTTTTTCAGATCGCGATCAAAATCCTCCTTCTTCAGTCGTGGCTCGCGCTTGATTACTTTAGGCTTGCCATAGTGAAGATTGTTCGGATCAAGTATTTGATGAACCACTGGCGCTTTGACCCGCTTCAGGTGAGCATGAACACGCTGCAATTCAGTTTCAGTCTCGGCGGTGTCTTTGGCGTTCTCAACCCTGGCGATATTGCCTTTCAGTTCATTCAGGTTGTCATCGTAATGTTTGACGAATTTGCGATGGCGCTCCAGGATGGCGGCAGGGAGTTTGGCGGCCGTGAGCCGCTGCTCGGTGGCGGCAAACTGGGCAAGCATTTCGGTGTCGAGTTTGAGGATCTCGTCACGACCGGCCTTCAGGCGTGTTGTTTTGCTGGCAGCATCCGTCTTGGTATCGGCAAGGGTGTTCTCCAGCTCTTCGGTGATTTTGGCAAAGCGTTCTTCCGGGCTGGCCGGTTTCTGCTTTTGTTGTACCGCCACAGGCTTCGGTTTCTTTGCCTCCAACTGCGCCGCATGGGCTAGGCTGAATACTCCTCCCGAGGTCCAGGTGAAAAAACAGACTACTACTGCGGCAATAACCCTCGAATGCTTGCGGAACATTTACCCCTCCATAGCTTGCTATATGTTTGTCACTGTTGGTTTGAAGTCCAGGCCCTCTCCATGACTACCAATAACAAAAGGCCTATCATCGAAATGGCAGGCCTTATCTTTGACCACTTCGACAACCCCTCTTTCCAGCTCAAGCTGGACAGGTGGCTTTGCGCCCCCAGGTTACCCTTGGGTTAGCCTTTTCGGTGCATTTTGTTATTTCAAAAACAAAAAAAGCCCATTTGCGATCGTGCTTTAGCCGATAGAAAATGGACTCCGTTATCCTCTCCTTAACATTTCATTAAAGCAAAACCGATTAATTAAATAATTCAATGATTCGGCATAATATATTTTTTTAACTAGATGTCAATAATATCTTTCAGCTCCTCACACAAATCTGTGCATGGAAGTACAGCTGCGCCCGCACCACTTCCTCAGCCGCAATCCAGTTGATAATAACATTTGCCAAACAAGCTGACCTTGTTAAAAGGCCGGAATATCCTCCGGCCTATGGTCATAGCATCTGCCTTGTAAATGATGTTGCTTCGAACAGAGCTTCATAGGTTCAACTGCAGGAAGAAGATACGTGTCAAAGATCCTCCCTTGCACAAGGGCATACTGCCTGGAGACGATCCCGACCGGCATAGGCACTTCACTTGAGTTGAGCGGTTGGCGGACAATAACATCATAGAATGGGTTAAAGCCGGGCTGATTGATGGGAAATAGTACGTCAACAGGCCCCACCGGAAGCAGCTCCGGACCGAATGTCCGCCGTTCAGGGATCTAATCACGAATCTGCTTAGCCGAGTCGCTGTAGGTGGTAACCGGCAAGGATTGCCACTTGTAGCTGTCTGTCATGATGCTCAACGTTGTCTCGGCCGCCATGATCTTAACCTCCTGAAGCTTAAACGAGTAAGCTATTAGCCCTCTGGCCTGCAAAATGTCACCAAATGTCGCCATTTATTCTTTCACGGTACACCTACCATAACAGCAATATATGACAGCATGTGTTGCAAAATAATTACTTCAAATCTTTCTCTCTTTTTCTTCTTTTTTTGGATCTCAGGGGGCTAATGCTATGGGTTAACGCCGCACTGGTATTAGGTTTTATTAGGATAGTTCCGGATAATTCCGGTAAATTCAGAGCAAACGGACTTCATCAGCAAGACCACGTTAGCAATTGTCAGCAATTTGCAAACGGACGTAGGGAATTGTAGTGCTTTTCCCAGTTCAGATCTGTGATGCTGCTTCCCTAGCGATTTAGCCATTTCAACTCCATTGCTCAGACGCATAACGAGGGGAACGGATAGATTCTTTCGTTTGATTTCGTCTTTTCCGCTTTAACCGTCTCCATATGTCTTCTTTTTTCACACTACACTTAGGGGATCTCAAGTAATTTCCATTCTAAAAGTCCAATGAGGCACTATCGGTTGCCAAATGTTTCCAATTTGGCGATTCAGGATTGAAGGTCAAGGGGGAACTCCTAGGCCTTATCTTTTCCCGAGTTGGGAAATGTTGGGTAAGACCTCAGCCCCATGTCATTAGCTGATACTAATCTACCAATGCCACAATTACAGCAAGATTAATCTTGATGCAAAAGGATAATAATCCTACAATCAGGACATAGAAGTTTCATATTGGACATAGTCATTATTTTCCCACATTGGTGGAAGTCAGAAGTAAAGGTAGAAGTAGAGGCATGATGCGACATGCAAATTCATGTCGCATATGCCATCCACAAAAGCGGTTTTCCTAGTTTCTGCGTTTTGCATTATTTGCTTCCAAAGTCTGGAGATACTGTTCCCTGAACTCATGCTGCATAAGATAATTACTGTCATCTGCTTCTACCAACAATCCACACTTCAAGAGCACCTGCTCCAACTCTTCCCAAGCAGGTTTATCCATACCGAGCTTCTTTGCTATAGCGCCTGAGTGCCTGACTATTAGCCCTTTTTCCTTTGCGAACAGATGAATCAACAACCGCCAAAATTGACCCTGCTGTTCTCTGTTCAAGGATAGGTAGCGATCATCTGACAATACCTGCTCTGATACGACCTCAAAATACGGTAATGTTCTCTCATCAGCGCGCTGGATTGAGCACTCTTCAATCGATATGTCCTTTATTCTGTTTTTAGTCACTCGCTTGTAATTCTTGATGGTACATGTCCTAAACATAAGATCCCCCTCTCCCATTAAAGCAGTTCAAGACTGCGTCTTTACCTTCTTCCAGGTATAAATCGTTAAAGTCAGTTCCTCGACTGGTGAAATCTGAAAAATGAGGCACAATCATCTCTCCCCCAACCGCCTCAGCAGCCATCCATGCTTTGGTCATCCCTGGATTGCCTTCAGTGAACCTATCATCATCTGCACATACCAAGAGTAGATACTCAGGAAAAGCGCTCCGCAGCACTTCCGCAACTGGCCTCAGATTGCCTGAGTCAAAAGCAACTGCAACGGCATAACCTGTTAACTCGTGGATTGTGGCCGCGGTTGCGAAACCTTCAGCGATGCACAAAATGTTGTTGCTGGGGGTACCAATAAGGTAGAAGTGACCGACCTTGTCTGTGCCATACGTAAAACGCTTACTCCCATTTCGATAGATCCGTTGCAAGCCGTGAATCTGCCCGGCAAGATCCATGACAGGTATGAGTAATGCCCCTTTGTGGTAACGTATTTCATATGCTTTTACTTTTTTCATTTGTTGGTATCCATGCTGTCCATTCGGTAGTACTGATTCAGCCAAGATCTTCGTCGCCCTTCTTTTTCCTTCTTCGTATTTCCCTGCAAGTACATTCCGAATCATGGCCAACCGCTGAGCCATCAGATCAGAACTCCGTGATATATCTCCTGTCCACGTTTCTTTAATCCCACGCTTCCAACAGCCAAAAGCACCTGCCGTCGGAAAATCTGGATAGAGCACATACCAACCGTTTCTTGATCCTGGCCTATCAAGCCAGTCTCGGAATCGGTGCAAATTGCCATCGGCGACGATGATACAGTCGGGCTCGAATCCGGCTCGTTGCATTGCTGATAAGAATTGTTCTTGGATGTCAATTCCGGTCATGACCGAACCTCCTCGCTATTGACGCCGTTCTCACACAACTCACGGATTGAAGAGACGGTCCATACGGTAATCCGAGGGCCTAACTTGGTTGGTTTTGGGTAACGGCCGTTTTTCACTCCGGCCCACCAGGTGGATTTTGAAACGGGGATTACTGCGGGAATAGGCGGATCTGCTTTGGGATTGCCGATGATCTGGGGAAGCCGGACATAGCCGGTTTCAGGTAAGCTGCTGGACATAATAAAACCTCCATACGATAGATTGGCCTTCTGTGGCCGTTCTCGCATGGAGGCTTTCCTTGAAATTGAGATGTGAGATTCCTACTTCTCAATATGAGGGAAACTATTTTTGCTTATTGCTCGGCCATATGTCGCGGTGAATCTTGCGTAACTCTGACAGAAGCCTGCTTACGTCAGCCCTTGAGTATGGCTTATTCATGCGACTATTCTGGCCTCTTACGACTCGCGGTTTTTGCATCTTGATGCAGGCAATTTCGATTGGTTTTACCCATTCAACCACCTCTCCGAAAGTAGTTACTTTATCCTCCATCTTATCAAGTCCCTGTACGCGTATTTTTAGACACTTGAGAAACTCAAGAGTGTTACCAGGCCGGAGAATCTCCAAGTTTCCTTCAGCCATCAGTTGATTAAAAATGGACTTGATGACACGGGTAAAGTCCTCTTCCTTGCGCCTCTCTTCTTTTGGGACTTTCAAACCTTTTCGATCTGGAAGATTTGATTTCTTTTGCGTCAACGTTGCCTGATTCTCGCTGGTTTCAAGCTTGCTTGCAGTTGATAGCAAAGTTTCAAAACCCTCAAAGCAAAGGCTTCGTACTTCCGGCCTTATATATGCGTTATAAATTAAAGTCCGTGCGTCCGGATGTTCGCCTGACCATTCGCAATAAAACAAATAATGAAACTTCCAGAGAATATCCAGATCATGTCGCCAAAGAAAAACACCTGGAGGTAATATTTTTGTAGCTTTCAGGCTCCACTTAGGACGAAGGGCACCACGTACCCCTATTTTCTCTTCTTTCTTTCTCATTACAGGTTCAAGCATGGATATGTCATGATAGATATCATCCCATTCAACAGGCAGCATCTTGACCGGTTCACCATCGTTAAGGTGATAGGCAGACACCTTGATGTCTTTAAGGCAACGACTGGACAATCCCAGAGTTTCTCTGCTGACATTGGCAAATTCACCATCTACTTCAATTTCCACAGAATCACAAGCCGGATCAGCTGGAAATCGATCGACCCTTACTCGGTTTGCAAGTATTCCCGGGAGGGTTTCTTGTCCAAATGTGCCATGGGTGATTATGGGAATGAGTCGGACTGGAACTATTTCGTTCCCATTGATCGTTGGTAGCTTCATCCTTCCACCCTCCTAAACGGGAGCACCTTCGCTCCTTGTTTCAGGCCATCAAGATAATCCGCCCATACCTGCATCATCTTCCGGCGTTCTGGAAGATGGGATGTCCGATTATAAGCCCTGCCGTTCGGGTCTTTGACCGCATGCGCAAGCTGGTGCTCAATTATATCAGGACGGAAACCAAGCACTTCGTCAAGGATGGTTCGGGCTATGGCGCGAAAACCATGCCCAGTGATTTCTGCTTGGGTATCAAAACCCATCCGTCGGAGTCCGGCATTTACGGCCGCATCTGACATCGGTTTCAACGGTGATCGGTGGCAGGGAAAAACATACCTGCTGTGGCCCGTTACCTGTTTCAGCTCCTTCAATATCGCCACTGCCTGTTTCGACAAGGGCACAACGTGAGCACTCTTCATCTTCATCTTTTCAGCCGGGATGCCCCACTCTGCCACCTCTAGGTCAATCTCTGACCATTCAGCGTGTCGCAGTTCGCCAGGACGGACAAAAAGGACTGGAGCGAGCTGCATAGCACTCTTGACTATAAATGAACCGGTAAAGCCGTCTATGGCACGCAGTATCGGCGCAACCTCTTTCGGGTCGGTCGGTGCCGCCATGTGGGTATGCTCGATCTTTCGCAACAGCCCCTTGGTATCGCCCAGAGGGTTCTGGGTAATCAACTCAAGCTGAAGGGCATAGCGGAGCATCTGATTGATGGCAATCTTCAGACGATGAGCTGTTTCAAGAGTACGAATACTGACAGCCTGTAAAATGGTGGTCAGATCTTTACGGCGAACTTCAGCTATAGGCTTATTGCCAATCTGGGGGAAAACATCTGCCTCTAAACGTCGCATGAGTCGTATTGCATGATTTTCTGACCAGTTAGCCTTGTGATCTTCAAACCACTTACGGGTTACAGCCTCAAAGGTATTGAGAGCTGCAAGCGCCTTGGCCTGCTCCTGCTGTTTTCTATCTTCGGAGGGATCTACACCATTTGCGAGCAATGCCTTTGCATCGTCGCGACGTTTGCGAGCGCCTGAAAGGGATACTTCAGGATAGGAACCAAAGGAAAGGGTGTTGCGTTTGGAATTGAAGCTGTAATCACATCGCCATAACTTGCCGCCGGTAGGAGTGACCAGGAGATAGAGACCTTTCCCGTCAGTCAGCTTGTACTGCTTATCTTTCTTCTTCGCAGTCCTGACTGTTGTATCAGATAACCCTACAACCCGCTTAGGCATTGGCTACCTCCCCTTTTACGGTATCCTATTTTATATTCTGGGCGCATACCGCAAGACATACCGTATCAATTTGTGGCTTTTAGCCTATCAGACTGGATTGCGTTGGACAATAGAAAAAGAAAAAGCCTTGATTTCTCAAGGCTTTTTGTACTGCTTTGGATTTAATTGGACTATCTAGTGGTGCCCGGAACCGGAATCGAACCGGTACAGCCTTGCGGCCGAGGGATTTTAAGTCCCTTGCGTCTACCAATTCCGCCATCCGGGCCTGCGGGAGACATCCTCGGGAGCTAGAGAGT
>Ga0134124_10004336_pt1 | contig 11406 bp, 9 predicted proteins | sample KB304_FD_96880 | JGI IMG/M metagenome (GOLD analysis project Ga0134124, IMG submission 96880) | Terrestrial soil microbial communities without Nitrogen fertilizer from Kellogg Biological Station, Michigan, USA - KB3-0-4 | ecosystem: Environmental > Terrestrial > Soil > Unclassified ... | reverse complement strand
GACGACGCCGTCTCCCTGCGCCGCGAGGGGGATAATTTCAGGCTCTGGGTGTCGATTGCCGATGTTTCCCATTATGTAAAAAAGGAGAGTCCGCTGGACCGGGAGGCGTACCTGCGCGGCACCTCGGTCTACTTCCCGGACCGCTGCATCCCGATGCTGCCGGAGCGGCTCTCTAACGGCATCTGCTCGCTCAACCCGCACGTCGACCGGCTGACGATGACGGCCGAGATGCTCTTCGACCGGAGCGGAACAATGCTGGACTCCTCCTTCTACGCCAGCGTCATAAAGAGTACGGCCCGCCTGACCTACACGATCGTGAAACAGATTATCGTCGACGACGACCGCGAGCTGGCCGACAAGCACCGGCCGGTGGCGCCGATGCTGCTGGAGATGAAGGAACTGGCCCTGATCCTGATGGCGATGCGCAAGAAACGGGGGAGCATCGACTTCGACCTCCCGGAGCCGGAGATCATCATCGGCCTGACCGGCCTGACCGAGGGGATCATCCGGGCCGAACGCAACCTGGCCCACCAGTTGATCGAGGAGTTCATGCTGGCCGCCAACGAGGCGGTGGCGCACTTCATCACCAGCCGGGACATCCCCTTTCTGTACCGGGTCCACGAGAACCCGGACCCGGCCAAACTGCAGACCTTTCAGGAATTCGTCTTCGGCTTCGGCTACGAATTCAAGCTGGTGGAAGAGAAGGTCAAGCCGTCCGAACTGCAGCGACTGCTGGCCCAGGCCGACGGCCGCCCCGAGGAACGGATGATCAACTACTCCCTGCTCCGGTGCATGAAACAGGCCCGTTATGCCGCCGACAACGTCGGGCACTTCGGGCTGGCGTCGGACTGTTACTGCCACTTCACCTCCCCGATCCGGCGCTATCCCGATCTGGTGGTGCACCGGATCCTTAAGGCTGCACTGGCCCTTACGGCGGAAAAAGAGGGGAAGCGTCCCTCCAAACAGCTGACGCTTGCCACCGAACGGCTGGCGGAGGTCGCCGAGCATACCAGCAAGCGTGAGCGGGTCGCGATGGAGGCCGAGAGGGACGTGGTGGAGATGAAGAAGCTCCAGTACATGCAGCAGCATGTGGGGGATCAGTTTGACGGCTACATCACCGGAGTCACCCCCTTCGGTTTCTTCGTCGAGCTTGAAGAGCTGTTCGTGGAGGGTCTGGTACATATCTCGACCCTGACCGACGACCTGTACACCCATGCGGAGAAGCAGCACTCCCTGATCGGACGGCGCACCGGCACGGTATTCCGGATAGGCGACGCGGCGCGAGTCACGGTGGCGTCGGTGTCCCCGGCCACGCGCCGGATCGAGTTCGTCCTGGCGGCACATACCGCCTCCACCCCCGCCACCCGGCCGGGTGCCGGAACGGCCGGAGCGGAAGAATACCCGCGCATCCCGCTACGGGGCAAACGGCTGACCGGTCTGCAACCACGGGGTGACGGTCGTGACCTGAGTGGCAAGGGCGGAAAGTCAGGACGAAGCGGAACGTCCGGCAAAGGAAACGGTGGAGGCAGGAAGCGCCGCTGATGAGCTGAAGCCACATGTTTATTAGCTAATTATTCAATCGGGTTAAGCCCGACAGGCACCCGGCCAATTTCAAGAGAGTATCGTCAAAATGGAGAATTTCGTACTGATCGGCGTTTTCGTCATGTTGGGGATATTGCTGCGGCGTATCGAGGCTTTCCCCAGGGATACGCCCCAAGTCCTCAACATGTTTGCCCTTTATGTTTCGCTGCCGGCCTTGATTCTCCTCAAAGCGCCGCATATCGCCTTTTCCCGCAACGACATGGTTGTGGCCCTGGTCCCATGGGGAATGCTTCTCTTTTCCATGGGACTGGTACTTGTGGGGGGACGCCTGTGGCACTGGCCGCGCTCCACCATCGGGGTGCTGCTGCTTGTCGTCCCCCTGGGAAACACCTCCTTCATGGGTGTACCGGTGATTCAAGCTTTCTTCGGTACGGCTGCCCTGTCTCATCTTATCATCTACGACCAGGTGGGCACCATGCTGATCTTCGCCACCTACGGCTCGGTCATCCTCTCCCTGTATGGCAGGGGCAGTTCCCTCAGTCTCCCCACAGTGGCCCGGCGGATGCTGTTATTCCCCCCCACCATCGCTCTGGTTATCGGACTCGCATGCCGTCCCTGGCTGACTGCGGAGAAGGTGGCCCAGTCTCTGCAAAGTGTTGCCTTGACCCTTGTCCCGCTGGTGATGACCGCCATCGGTTTTCAACTCCGGGTAAGGCTGCCGCACAGGGTCATGGCACCCCTCGGGTTCGGTCTGGGGATAAAACTTATCGCCGCCCCTCTTGCGGTCCTGCTGACCTGCCGCCTGATCGGTGCCACGGGCCAGGCCGTTGATGTCTCCATCGTGGAAGCCGGCATGCCGCCAATGGTAACCGCCAGCGCTCTTGCCGTGATTGCCGGCATGGAGGCCGAGTTGGCCGTGGCCCTGGCCGGAGTCGGCATAGTTCTTTCCTTTGGCACCCTTCCGCTTCTGTACTGGCTGATACGATTTGCCGGCAGCTGAATGACAGGGGTGGAACGTTAAAGCCTGGATTATGGCTACTAGCTGATTTCAAGCTGATGGAGGAGAACAACCGATGCGATCAAACAAGACAAGCAGCAGGTTTGGTGACGATTACGGAATGTTCCGGACCCGGCGCCCAGTGCACACCTATTCCATCATCGCCCGCGATCCGGCTACCGGTGCATTCGGGGCCGCGGTCCAGTCGCACTGGTTCGCTGTCGGGACGCTGTGCCTCTGGGTCGAATCGGGTATCGGCGCGGTTGCAACACAGGCCTTCGTAGATCCCGGGTATGGAAAGCTCGGCCTCGAATTGATGCGGGCGGGAAAGAGCGCTCCTGACGCGCTGACAGGCCTGCTCGCTGCAGATGACGTCCGTGAAGCCCGACAGGTCGCCATGATCGACGCGACGGGCCTCGTCATGACCCATACCGGCGGGAAGACCATTCCTGCCGCGGGGCACCATGTCGGAAAAGAGTATTCGGTGCAGGCCAACATGATGCTGAACGACCGGGTGTGGCCCGCGATGGCGGAGGCGTTTGAAACGGCAACGGGCGACCTGGCCGGCCGAATGCTCGCTGCGCTCGAGGCGGGACAGGCCGCGGGAGGCGACGTGAGAGGCCAGCAATCAGCCGCTCTGGTCGTTGTCACGGGCAAGCCCACGGGACGCCCATGGGCGGACAGGACCTTCGATCTGAGGGTGGACGACCACCCCGCTCCCCTGGAAGAATTGCGCCGCCTCATTCAGCTGCAGCGGGCGTACAACCATATGAATGCCGGTGACAAGGCCCTGGAGCGCAGGGACCACCCGCAGGCCCTTGAGGAGTATGTGACGGCCGCGAGGCTTGCGCCCGGGAATGTTGAGGTCGTCTACTGGCATGCCGTTGCCCTGGTGAACATGCAGCGCATCGATGACGCCCTGCCGCTCTTTCGAAGCGTCTTCGCACGGGACCGGCGCTGGGTCACGCTGACACCGCGCCTCGCAGAAGCGGGGCTGCTTCCCGATGATCCGCACCTGATCGAACGAATCTGCGAAGCGTGAGACAACGTCGCAGCTGTTTCATGTTGCCAGCCGGTACGCCACTGTGATAGGAAGACGACATGAGCGATGAGAGAGCAATCCCCTTTATTGAACATCTGGTTGAACTGCGCAAGCGGCTGGTCGTCATTGTGATCGCCGTGGTGGTCGGAATGGGCGTGGCCTGGAATTTCTCCGGCGATCTTCTCAAGTTCATCGAAAAACCGTTGACCGGCAAAACCTACCTGACCGAGATCAAGAAAAATGTGTATCTCAAGGTCAAGGAACTTGCCCCGACAATGTACACCCACTACAAACTTGACCAGGAGATCAACACTCCGCAGAAACTGCACCCCCTTAACTACAGCGCGCCGCTTGAACCGTTTTTCATCCAGTGCAAGATTTCGATGCTGGCCGGTTTCGTCATTGTCCTGCCGATCGTTTTCTTTCAGATCTGGTTGTTTGTCGCACCCGGCCTGACCAAGCGCGAACGAATGCTGGTGGTCCCGTTTATTACCGTTGCCACTCTGACCTTCTGTGTCGGCGCCATGTTCTTTCTGATCATCATCTGGCCGGTAATCATCAATTTTTCACTGTCGTATGAGGCCGAAGGGCTGCAAAGCTGGTTCAACATCAGTGCCTACGTTAATTTTTGCCTGCGCCTGATCCTGATCTTCGGTCTGATCTTCGAACTGCCGGTTCTGACTCTGCTGCTGGCGCGGTTCGGAATCGTTAATTATCAGTTTCTGGCCCCGAAACGGAAATACGCACTGCTGGCCAGTTCAATCGTCGCCGCTTTTCATGCCGATCTGATTACCATGTTCGTTATCATGATCCCGATGTACATGATGTACGAGATAAGCATCTGGGTGGCGCTGATCTTCGGCAAGAAGAAGCTCGCGAAAGAGGACGAGATCCCGGGTCAGCCGGCATAGACACCACGATAATACAGTTGACAAGTCCCGGCAAAACCCCTAAAAGGATAGAAAAAGTCTTTTAGTACGCTGGAAGTAATTTTCTGCCGGAAAAGCAGGGCATGACTTCGTAACGCACGTATCCTGTTTATCAGGCAAGGGGTTTTGTATGATGGATCTGACTCGCAAAGGTGAATATGCAATCAGGGGTATCGTGTATCTGGCGGGAAAACCGATTGACAAGGTCTGCCTGCTGAGTGATATCGCCGCTGCCGTTGATGTTCCTCCCACGTTTCTTGCCAAGATATTCCAGCAGTTCAGCAAAATAGGGCTGGTCAAGTCGTTCCGGGGCACCGGCGGCGGCTTCATGCTGGGACGCCCCCCTGAAAACATAACCCTGCTGGAAGTTGTTGAGGCGGTTGAAGGACCGATAATTCCGAACCGCTGTGTCGTTACTCCTTCGGATTGCGATCGCTCCGGGACATGTAACGTCCACCCTGTGTGGCAGCGGGTTCAGGGTGAGGTTCGCGGCGTACTGGAGAGAGTAACGCTCAAAGAGCTGGCTTCAGGGAGATCAACAGACTCAAATCATTGATATTGTTTGTTTAAATCAAAAACAAGTTGACTCCTGCCGGTTGGTGATCTATTGTCCCGCTACATTGTGCAGAAACGTGAAAGTCCCGAAAAACGGGATTTTCGCATTTTCGGGACAAAATAATCCAGAAAGGAGCATCCCGCCGGAGATACGCCCTCGCAGCTTGTGGGCAACGACGCCGCTCCGGCAAAGCCGATACAACTTCCCTACTCTATTATTATGCGAAAAAAACTAATCTATCTGACGTGCATGCTGTTCCTGACGGCATGCGAAAATGCGCCGTATAAACTGGCGGATATCCAATCATCCAATTCGCTGGTCACCAAACCATCCATCCTCGACAGCAACAGCATCTCCATTATCCAGCGAAAAAAACAGCAGGCGGTTATCGAGGCTGCATTCTCCCGCAGAACGTCACTCGAACGGGCGCATCAACTGGCGGTAATCTGTTATGAAAAGACTGCCGGCACGGTCTTCATGCCCTTTGATCTGGCGGAGATCGCCCTGGCTGAAACAGGCGGGCATCAGCTCTCCTCCCGGGCAGTTTCTACACAGGGAGCACGTGGAGTCTGGCAGTTGATGCCGTTCCGCGCCCGAAGCCACGGCTATTCGGCCAGCGACATGCAAGACGATGGTAAATGCGCCGAAGCCGCCGTCTGTGAGCTCTACTCCAAACTTGACATGGCCCAGGGAAATCTTGAACGCGCCAAAAAGTACTATTGCGGGCAGGGCCCCCAAGCAGACGCATACATGAAAAAGATCAGAATGATCCGGCGGGAGATGCTGTCGGAGCTTCACCTTCAAAGCGATAAACTGGCATTGGCTGACACGACATTAAGGGCCCGTTGACGGGGTGTTTTTTCTTGATATAAAAGCAGCCGCTCTGCTATAGTCGGGCGGCTTTTTTTGTACATGTTATCTTATCGGTAAATGGAGTTATTTGTGGAGAGAGGAACGTCATCAAACGGTTCGACCGGACTCAACCTTCGCACCAAGATGGTGCTTCTTTCCGCGGCGGCTTTTGTCGGTATCCTGCTGGTTGGTTCCATCAACCTGACTATGTTGAATGAAGTAAAAATCGGCGGGATCACCTACAAGAATATTCAAAAAGACCGGGACGCCCTCGAAAGCATTGCCCTGCTGAAGGCGGACCTTTTTCAGATCAACAGCGAAATGCAGAACTTCATGGCGGCGAACGATGCCGCCACCGCCGATAGGAACAGCGCCGCCATAAAGAACCTCGCGGACGACATCGAACTCAATTTTGGGATTGCGCTCGAGTCGGTTAATTCACCCGGCAAGCATGAGGCCATAAACAAGGCAAACGCGATCTGGAAGGAATACCAGAAAACTTTGCAGGAAGAGGTGCTGCCGGCCGCCGCGAAAGGCGATGTGGCCAAGGCCAACGCCCTCATGGCCGGAATCCAGGCGCAGCGCTTCGGCATGTTCAGCAAGTCCGTAGTGCAGATGGTAGGCCAGATCCGGCAGGATGTCAGCGGCTCCGAGGAAAAGGCCGCAGAAAGCATCAGGGCAAAAATCGCCACAACTGCCGTTGTTACGACCATTGTCGTCTGCCTCATCGCCCTGTTTTCATATCTTATCACAACCTCGATTACCAAGCCGCTCAGAAGTTGTGTCGAATTTGCCAAGGCAATGGCCGGCGGCAAACTGGATGCCCGACTTGATGTGCGCGGGAGTGGAGAATCGGCCGAATTGGCGCAGGCGATGAACATCATGGCCGAAAATCTTCATAGTATGGTTTCCCGCATCAGTTCTACAACTGAAGCACTCACCTCCATTGACAACAATCTCGAAAATGCCGCCCGCCAGGTTGTAAATTCAGCGCATACCCAGGAAAAATCCGTTCTGGAAACTTCACAGGCTGTTGTGAAAATCAACGAATCCGTGCGCGAAGTATACGTAGGGATCGATAAACTTTCGGCGTCTGCCACCGAGACGTCTGCCTCGTCGCTTGAGCTGGCTGCAACAATCGAAGAGATCGCAATAAGCGCGGAAAAGCTGGAAGAAGCCGTTGAAGAGGTCAGTTCTTCCGTCACGGAAATGGTCTATTCAATCAAGGAGGTCAGCACAAGCATTGTCAATTTGCTGGATGCTTCGACTTCGACCGCTTCATCAATTGCCCAGATGGATGCTTCAATCAGACAGGTCGAAAAAAACGCCATGGATTCGGCCTCAATTTCCGAAACAGTCCGAAGTGATGCAGAGACCGGTAAAACCGCCGTTCTTGAGGCGATTGCCGGCATGCAGGCGATCAGGGCTTCATCGCAGATCACTTCGGAGGTCGTTGAAACACTCTCGTTGCGGGTAAACGACATCGGCGCCATTCTTTCCGTTATCGACGAAGTTGCGGAGCAGACCAATCTCCTGGCGCTCAATGCCGCGATCATAGCAGCCCAGGCGGGTGAGCATGGCAAGGGATTTGCCGTGGTGGCCGACGAGATTCGGGAACTGGCCGAACGTACCAGCAGCTCAACCCGGGAAATTGCAGCGGTCATCAAGGGTGTTCAGGAGGAGACGCGGCGCGCAGTTGATGCGATCAGCAGGGCCGAAGAAAGCATTGCCACGGGCGAGAAACTGTCGCAACGTTCCGGCACCGCACTCGAGAAGATCGTTACCGGCGTTCAGAAGGCGGGAATCCAGGTAAGCGAGATCGCCAAGGCGACGGTTGAACAGGCGCGAGGCAGTCAAAATATTCGGGAAGCGATGGAAAGCGTTGAAAACATGGTCGAAAATATCGCCAGCTCCGCTCATGAGCACTCCCGCGGCACCGACATGATTACGGCGGCGGTTGAGCGCATGAAGGATCTTACCATCCATGTACGCACCTCGACCCGTGAACAAAGTCGCGCAAGCAACCTGATTGCCCAATCCGTGGAAGATGAAAACGCCATGGTGGACCAGATTCGCGAAGCGTGCCGTTCGCAGGTAGACAGCTGTGCCACGATTTCGAAATCCGTCAACATCATAGAAGATGCGACGCTGGCAAACAGCCATGCAACAAAGACCATGAATGCGGCAGTCGAAGGCCTGACACACCAGATTGATCTGCTTGAGAAGGAGATGGCCGGTTTCAAGATATGACCGGTTCAAGTGACAGCGATTATGAGCAGACTTGCGGCACACTTCAGCACACTTAAAGCGGAACATTCAAAGGCCCTGGTGACATTTATTACCGCCGGTGACCCGGACCTGCCTGCGACCGAAGAAATTATTCATCTTCTTGAGGAAGCCGGTGCCAACATCATCGAACTCGGGGTCCCGTTTTCCGATCCCATGGCTGACGGGCCGACGATTCAACTCTCCTCCGAGAGAGCTCTGGCCTCCGGGACGACACTCCATGGTATTCTGGAGTCCGTAAAGAGGGTGCGTACCCGTTCCCGGATTCCGATTATCCTGATGGGATATCTTAATCCTGTTCATGCCTACGGCTACGACGCTTTCTGCCGGGATGCGGCGGAAGCCGGGGTAGACGGTGTGCTCCTGGTGGACATGCCTCCGGAAGAATCGCGCGAGCTGACCCTCCCGGCGAAGCGCCATGGGCTGGATGTGATCTTCCTGCTGACTCCGACCTCGGATGACTCGCGAATAGCTGCCGTAAATCGGCTTGGCAGCGGTTTTGTCTATTATGTCACGGTAACCGGGGTAACAGGAGCCAGGAGCTCTGTTTCCGGGACGCTGTCGCAGGAGCTGTCCCGGGTGAAACAGACCATTTCTCTTCCGGTCATGGCCGGGTTCGGGATATCTACCCCTGAACAGGTCGCCGAAGTAGGTGGACTTGCTGACGGGGTCGTTGTCGGCAGTGCGATTGTAAAGCTGTTCGAACAGTGCAGCGGAGAGCAACTGAAGCAAAAACTCCGACGGTACGTCAGTGATTTGAAGCGAGCCCTGGCAGGGTGCGGACGCTCTTGACAGCGCTTCCGGATTCTGCTACCAGGCATTTTATTCGTTCTTGCCTATTACATGATTACGAAAGATACGAGGTTACTTATGAGCTGGTTTAATAAGGAAAGAGTCGGTATAGAAAAATCGGGCGGCAAGAAAGTCACAATTCCCAACGGCATGTGGGTCAAGTGCCCTGGCTGTTCAGAATCACTGTTGGGCAAGGACATCGAAGCCAATCTGCAGGTATGTCCGAAGTGCGGTCACCATTACCGGATTTCCGCGCGAAAGCGCCTTGAAGCCCTGCTCGATGGCGGTGTCTGGCAGGAGTTTGATGCCGGTGTGACATCGATTGACTTTCTTGAATTCAAGGATGCCAAAAGCTATCAGGAACGTATCGATGCAGCACTCGCAAAAGGCGGGTCAAAGGATGCGGTAATTTGTGTCGAAGGGGCTATTGAAGAACTGCCGGTGCAGGTTTCCTGTTTTGATTTTTCCTTCATGGGTGGGAGCATGGGGAGCGTGGTCGGCGAGAAGATCACCCGTTCCATCGAACGCGGCCTGCAAAAACGCCAGCCGGTAATCATCATCTCCGCTTCCGGCGGGGCTCGCATGCAGGAGAGCATCCTCTCCCTGATGCAGATGGCCAAGACTTCAGCTGCCCTGGCAAAACTCAAGCGGGCCGGTATTCCGTTCGTGTCGCTGCTGACCGATCCGACGACCGGAGGCGTAACCGCCAGCTTTGCCATGCTGGGAGATGTCAACATCGCCGAACCGAAAGCGCTGATCGGTTTTGCCGGTCCACGCGTCATCGAACAGACGATCCGCCAGAAACTGCCCGAAGGTTTTCAGCGGGCGGAATACCTGCTCGATCATGGCATGATCGATGCCATCATCCCCCGTACCGAAATACGTACTAAACTTGCTTCCATCCTGAAGATGCTGCATCGTCCCATCGCCTGACATGCCCCTGACAGATGCGCTGGAAAGGCTCTACGCCCGACGGCGCTTTGGGATACGGCCAGGCGTCGACAGGGTCGTCAGGCTGCTGGCAAATCTGGGCAATCCGGAAAAACAGTTCCGCACCATTCATGTCGCCGGCACAAACGGCAAAGGCTCGACAGCGGCCTTTCTCTCATCCATTCTCCTCAGCGCGGGGCACACGGTTGCCCAGTTCAGCTCCCCTCACCTGGTACGTTTCACCGAGCGGTTCAGAATAAACGGCAGGGAATATTCGGCTGAAAAACTGGCAAGCCGAATGAATACCGTGCTGGAGGCCGCCCCGGAGGAAGCGACTTTTTTCGAGATAACTACCGCTCTGGCGGCCCTGGTTTTCAGCGAAGAGCGGGTTGAACTGGCCGTCATGGAGGCCGGAATGGGTGGCCGTTCGGATGCGACCGCCGCTTTTGCCGGCGAGATGACCCTGCTTACGCCGATTGCCCTCGACCATACCGGCTATCTGGGTACAACCATCGCGGAGATCGCCCGGGAAAAGAGCGGGATCATCAAGCCCGGTACGACCGTTATCTGCGCGGACCAGCCCGATGCAGTCCGGGTGGCGGTAGAAGAGCAGAGCCGTGCCGGGAGCTGCATCCTGAAAAGCCTCGGCGAAGATTTTTCGATCGGCTGGAACAGCGACCGGACCCTCGATTACCGGGGCATGAACAGAAAACTGACGCGGCTCAGGCCAGGTTTGCCCGGCCGCTATCAATCAGGCAATGCCGCTGTTGCGCTTGCTGCGGCCGAGGCCCTTGAAGCCGGCGGAACGAGTATCGGCACTTCGGCGTTCATTCAGGGTATTGCCACGGCTTACTGGCCGGGCCGCATGGAACTTGTGCCGGGCTCCCCGCCGCTGCTGCTGGATGGTGCCCACAACCCGGCCGGCGCTGTCGCTCTGGCGGAAGCTCTGGGAGAGTATTCCTTCACACGGCTGCTGCTGGTGACCGGGGTCTGCGATGACAAGGATATCGACCGGATATATGCACCACTGTTGCCGCTTGTCGATGCCGTTTATACGGTGACACCCGCTGTGGAACGGGCTGTTAGTGATGAGGAACTTTCACGTTTTTTTCACAAAATGGGAATCGCCGCCCAGCCATGCGGCTCCGTAACGGCGGGAATCAGCACGGCTCGCAGCCACGCTGCCGAAGGGGATCTTGTTCTGGTGTGCGGATCGCTCTTTGTGGTAGGCGAAGTCAAGGCATGGCTTGAACAGGAATGCTATACCGGAATCAGAGGCTGATTGTTTTGATGATGCGCATTTACTATCTTCTTGTATTTTACATTATCTGCTGCCTGGCACCCGCTGCCCGGGCTTCCGAGTTACCTCTTCCGGATGAAAACATACATATCAACGCCGATCGCATGAGCCAGGTCACGTCCGACGGGGTCTACACCGCTGAAGGGAATGTCGTCGTCCTGAAGCAGGGGATGAAACTGG
>Ga0134124_10004334_pt1 | contig 11407 bp, 9 predicted proteins | sample KB304_FD_96880 | JGI IMG/M metagenome (GOLD analysis project Ga0134124, IMG submission 96880) | Terrestrial soil microbial communities without Nitrogen fertilizer from Kellogg Biological Station, Michigan, USA - KB3-0-4 | ecosystem: Environmental > Terrestrial > Soil > Unclassified ... | reverse complement strand
TCGCTTGCTTGCATTCGTTGTGGCGCGTGTTTGAATGCGTGTCCCGTCTATCAACAAATTGGTGGTCATGCATACGGATCGGTCTATCCAGGTCCAATCGGTGCGGTGATCACTCCACAGTTGATGGGTTTGGAAAAGACTAAACAGTTGCCCTATGCATCAAGTTTGTGTGGCGCGTGCCGCGAAGTTTGTCCTGTTAAAATTGACATTCCGCGGTTGCTACTGCATCTGCGAGGTGAAATCACCGAGAACGCTCCGCCGGCGAAGGGCAGAAGAGGTGAGCGTTATGCATTCAAAATCTGGCGAAGTACTATGAAGCGTCAGTGGCTTTATGAGTTGAGTGCGAGGGTCGGAAGGATCTTCCAGGGATTAGTTGTGAAGAACGGAAGTATTGGAAAAGTCAAAGGTATACCGCCGTTGAGTGCCTGGACTGGTGGACGGGATCTTCGGCCGATTGAACGAGAGAGTTTTCGTGAGTTGTGGCGAAAAGAATTAGCGCACAAGAAGAATTAAGTGGAAAATCGTTACGACAATCGGGCGTCAAGAGAATCGATCTTTCAATCGATTCGCGCAAACCTCGCCTCAAGTGTGTCGCTTGATGCGATCGAACATGAGCTTCGTCATGAAAAGCATTCACAGCCGATGGCCGCTCCCGCTCCGCTGCTTGATCTGTCGTTGACTGCATTATTCAAAGCAAATCTTGAATCAGTAGATGCGCACTGCGTTGTCGTTGGTAGCGAGATAGAGGTTGCGAATGCGGTCGGCGAGATCATCAGGAAACTTCAAAATACAAAGCTGCTGGCACGGCGCATTGCCATCTCAGATGCACCTGGGCTTGAGCAGTTAGTGAAGCAAAGTGGATGTGATGTTGACGAAATTGCTGTAACGCCTTCGGCCTCAGAAGTCTTTCGCTTCGATGTAGGTATCAGTCAGGTACAAGCAGGTATCGCGGAGACTGGCACACTGCTTTTGGATTCGTCTCGCGAACGACACCGGTTGGTTTCGCTTGTGCCTCCGGTTCATATTGCACTGCTCGATCGCCGTCAGATTGTGGGCACACTTGGTGAAGCGCTGTTGTTGTTGCGCAAGAGTGAACAGGTGAGTCCAATCGTTACGCTCGTAACTGGCCCGTCTCGAACTGCCGATATTGAATTAACATTGGCTATTGGCGTGCACGGACCGCAGGAGCTGTTTGTGATCGTTAATGAAAGCGCGTGAAACGATCTCAGATCTCAGAGATGTCCGATAAGCTTTAGCTTGTCGAAAAACGCCCAAAGACCCAAGACGAAAAACCCAAGACCTTCCCATGAACATCATCTCTTTCGCAACCACAGAATCTGACTGGAAGAAGCCGCGCCTGGGAATCATCCTGCACGACGGCACGCGTGACCTCGGGTACCGACTCGACTGTGAACGCTTGTTTGAGCCGAGTCATCGTCCAGCGAATCCACTTTCATGGTTTGATATGGATGGCGAATGGTTTCAACGTGCAAGCCAAACTTGTAAGGAGTTAGTCAAAGACGACGCAGCGCTGGAACGAGCGAAGGCGAATGGGTTGTTGGTTAGTAGCAAGGACGCTTACTGGTTTGCGCCCGTGCCTCGTCCAGGAAAACTGATTTGCATTGGACTTAACTATCGAGATCACGCTGCCGAGAGCAATATGCCCATTCCCGAACGGCCGGTGATCTTTTCCAAGTTTCCGACGTGTGTGATTGCCCCCGGTGAACCAGTAGTAATTCCCTCGACCAGTCATCAAGTCGACTACGAAGCAGAACTGGCTGTGGTAATAGGCCGGCGTGCGAAGAACGTTAAGGCGAGTCGCGCGATCGATTATGTTCTTGGCTACACGGCATTCAACGACGTGAGCGCGCGAGACTTTCAGTTTGCTGACGGACAGTGGCAACGCGGAAAATCCTGCGACACATTCGCACCTATGGGCCAAACCATTGTCACGACTGATGAGATCACCGATCCTCACAAGCTTTCAATCAAGCTGGTGCTGAATGGACAGACGATGCAGGACTCCAATACAGATCAGTTGATCTTTGGAGTGCCTGAATTGATTGAGTTCCTTACCGAGAGCATCACGCTTGAACCGGGTGATGTAATTGCGACCGGAACACCGCCGGGAGTTGGCTTCGCGCGCAAACCACCCGTGTTTTTAAAGCCGGGGGATCAGATGGAAGTGTTAATTGAAGGTATCGGCGGTTTAGGAAACCCCATCGTGGCAGCCGAAGAATAGCGACACGTCTGGTTTGTAGGGGCGGCACTCCGTGGCCGCCCAGCGTATCCGAGGCAATTAACTTGATCATTCTCGAGGGCGGCCACGGAGTGCCGCCCCTACAAAATCAAATAGTCGACTAGGAACACTATGCAAAGAATCCTCCTCGCATTCACAGCAATTGTGCTAATAAGTTTTGTAGGTTGCACGAAACCATCCGGCCCAGCGTCAAGCGGCAAAAAGTTAACCATCGCCGTGATTCCCAAAGGCACGACTCATGAGTTTTGGAAAAGTATTCATGCGGGCAGTAACAAAGCCGCAGCGGAACTGACTTCGCAGGGCACACAGGTTGAAGTTATCTGGAAGGGACCCTTGCGCGAGGATGATCGCGAGCAGCAGATCCAGGTTGTCGAGGGGTTCACGACGCAGGGAGTGAATGGCATTGTACTAGCGCCATTAGACGATCGTGCGTTGGTTCGACCAGTCGAAGACGCCAAACGCGCCACTGTACCCACGGTGATTATCGACTCTGGTTTACAGACCGACTCGATAGTTAGCTTCGTGGCGACGGACAACAGAAAGGGCGGTTCACTTGCTGCCGATCGACTCGGAGAGTTGCTCAACGGGAAGGGAAAGGTTTTGTTGTTGCGTTACGCCGAAGGCTCCGCGAGCACAACCGAACGCGAGGAAGGCTTTCTCACTGAAATAAAAGCCAAGTTCCCAGGCATCGAACTGGTTTCGACAGATCAGTACGCAGGTGCAACTCGTGACACTGCAAAGCGTGCCTCTGAAAATCTTCTCAACAGGTTCGGTGAAGACGTCCAGGGGATCTTTACACCAAACGAGTCTTCAACCGCGGGCATGTTGCTGGCCTTGCAAGACATCAACAAAGCGGGAAAAGTTTCTTTCGTAGGTTTCGACGCGAGCCAATCATTCATCGACGCGATGCGCGCCGGGCAACTGCACGGAATCGTCGTGCAGAATCCTTTCAACATGGGTTACCTGGGAGTTCGTACGATGGTCGATCATCTCCGGGGCAAAAATGTTGAGAAGAAGATCGACACGGGCGTGATGTTGGTGACGAAAGAAAACCTGGAAACTCCCGAAGTAAAAACCTTGCTTCATCCACCACTTGATCAGTATTTAAAGTAGTGGCACAGACTTCAGTCTGTGTTGCTTTCCAAAGCCAGTGCCACAGTTCAACAAATGCACAGACTGAAGTCTGTGTTACTCAAAATTCACAGACTAAAGTCTGTGTCACTCTATGGTTGCTGAGGTAAAGCAAAATCGAGCACCACTGACTTCGGCTGTGCTCCATAACTGGCTGAACCGGCTCGGTCCGGTGCTCGGTCTCGTGCTGGTCATCATTGTCTTCTCAATTCTGATGAAGACACCTGAGCGGTTCCTGTCGCCTAACAACCTTCGCATTGTTCTCTCGCAAACAGTAATCGTTGCCATCGGCGCGATCGGCATGACGATGATCATCATCAGCGGTGGCATCGATCTCGCCGTGGGTTCAACGATCGCGCTCACGGGAGTGATAACTGCGCTGGGGATCCACTCGGGCTGGTCACCCTTGATGGCATTGGCTGCGGGAATTCTTGTCGGTGGCTTGGTCGGTGTCGTCAATGGACTTGTCATCACAAGGTTGAAAGTGGTGCCGTTCATCGCAACGTTGGGCATGCTCGGAGTTGCTCGTGGAACTGCCAAATGGGTCGCGGGGGAACAAACCGTAAACATGGCCGACACGTGGCTCAACGGATTGCTTGTCATGTTTCCGAATCCTTCATGGCTGCTGGTAGCTCCGGGAGTTTGGATCACAATCGTGTTGGCAATTTGTGCCGCTGTTGTGCTTCGCAACACAGTCTTTGGCAGACGAGTGTTTGCTCTCGGATCAAACGAAGCAGCCGCGCGAGCATGTGGAATCGCGACGGACCGGCTGAAGATTTGGATTTACGGCCTGGCAGGATTGCTTTTTGGATTAGCGGGTGTCATGCAGATGTCGCGCTTACGGCAGGGCGATCCCACCGTAGCTGCGGGTTCAGAGTTGGACATAATCGCTGCCGTAGTTATCGGCGGCGGCAGTCTTAGCGGTGGCGAGGGGACGATTCTCGGCTCGATGATTGGCGCATTAATCATGGCCTTTCTTCGCAATGGCTGTCAGCAAGTCGGTTGGCCCAACTACATTCAGGAAATCATCATTGGTGCGATTATTGTTGTGGCAGTTGCCGTAGATCGTTGGCGATCAACTGCTGCCGCGTCCTAGTCAAGATTCAGCATCGAAATAAAAGCCGCGTCGCTTGTCCTTATCAGTACCCAAATGGTGAGGGGTGGAAGACAAACGGTCGAATGCGAGGAGCTAATTAAAAGATGACGAGATTCATTGGAGTATTTGGAATTTGTTTTATGTTTGCGGTGGGAGTGTTTGCGCAGGGCGAGCAGAAGCAGCCCTCAAAACCGATCCGCCCGTTTGTTGTTACGCGAGCGCAGTCAGTAGCAGACCTACAAAAGAAGCTGCAAGGCGCAAACAAAGCCGAAGATCTGATTGGTGGCCCCGGCCTGGAGTTGCGCGTGGCGGTGCAACATGAGAAAGACACGACTGCAGCCAATGCCGAAGTGCACGATGCTTCAGACGATGTCTATTACGTGTTGGAAGGAACTGCAACACTGACGTTAGGTGGAACGCTCGACAGTCCTAAAGAGGTCGAGCCCGGCGAATGGCGTGGATCAAAGATTATCGGCGGCCAGAAGGTGGAGATCGCAAAAGGTGATGTAGTCATAGTTCCGCGCGGCACGCCACATCATCGGAGTACAGCGAACCAGGACTTCACTATGCTCTTGATTAAGGTGTGGGAAGATCCGCGACCGGCCGCACCGCCGAAGTAAGTGAGGTAGGTTATTGGTCAACCCCAACCACAAGTCACAAAGTCACTAAAAATACTTCGTAGCCTTTGTTTCTTAGTGCCTTCGAGTCTTCGCGGTGAAGTTTCGTTCTTGTAATTGAACATGAGAGATAAAAGTCGAGGAGAGTGACATGTTTCGTATCTTTCCGATTGCTCTGATGGTGTTGTGTGGAATCTCAGCCAATGCCCAATCTCCGGCACCGAGTCCTGCTGATCCATGCTCCGAGTCAAAGACGCGCGCTGAACGCGCTGAGACGCGATTGAAAGATTGGCCTGCCCTCGGTCGTTACCACGACGACAATACGAAGGTCGGATTGCCGGCGAAGGATCAACAACGAGTCGTGTTCATGGGCGACTCGATCACCGACGGATGGGATTCGCCAAACATGGGTGGCTTCTTTCCAGGCAAGCCTTACGTCGATCGTGGCATCAGTGGCCAAACAACTCCGCAAATGCTTATCCGATTTCGGGCGGATGTGATCGATTTGAAACCAGGAGTAGTTGTGATCCTGGCTGGGACTAACGACATTGCAGGAAATACCGGACCCTCAACCCTGGAAGCAATTGAAGCGAACCTGACGTCAATGGCCGAACTGGCTCGCGCCAACGGCATTCGTGTTGTCTTTTCTTCGTTGCTTCCGGTCAGCGATTACGAACTTCGCGATGGCAAGCCTATCATCCAGACTGTGCGACGACCGCCTGACCAAATTATTGCGCTCAACAATTGGATGAAAGACTACGCCGCCAGGAACCATCACACATACCTCGACTACTTTTCCGCAATGGTCGATGCAAAAGGTTTTCTGAAGGATGAGTTGAGTAATGATGGGCTACACCCGAATGCACAGGGTTACGCAGTTATGAACCCACTGGCCGAAGCAGCAATCAAGTCGAGTCTTAAGCACGCTAAGTAGAGTTACCCTCAATGCCCACAACTCTGGAAGATATCGCGCGTGCACTCAAAGTCTCGAAGATGACTGTGTCGCGGGCAATTAATAACCATCCGGAGATCAGTTCAGAGACTCGAGCGCGTATCCTCGCTGTCGCGCAAAAGATGAATTACCGTCCGAATCAGTTTGCGCGGGCTCTGACAACTAATCGCTCGTACCTGATAGGCATTGTCGTGCCTGACCTCATGCACTCTTACTTCTCCGAGATATGTCGTGGCGTTGAATCGCAAGCGAGATCAGCTGGATATCAAAATCTCATTTGCAGTACAGACGAAGAATCTCGCAAGGAGATGGATGAGATTGAAGCGCTACGTTCGCGGACTGATGGATTGATCGTCGCTTCGGCGCTGGCCGACAGCGAAGTTCGATTTTACCGTCAACTTTTGAAAGACGGCGCAAAGATCGTTTTGATAGATCGTCTGTTGAATGGGTTGAAATGTTCGTCAGTTATTACAGATGATGTCGAGGTTGGCAGACTGGCTACAGAACATCTCATCAAGCTCGGTCACAAACAGATCGGGCATCTTCGTGGAACGACTGCATCGACTTCACTGGACCGTTACAAAGGTTATGAGTTGTCACTTGAAGGCGCGGGCTTACGTTTACGCAGCAGCATCGTGAAGGAATGCGGGTTCACCGAAGCTGATGGTTATGCCGCGATGAAGCGCTGGGTCGAAGAAGGTAGTCTTCCATCCGCTATTTTTGCCGCCAACGATCCCGCGGCGATTGGAGCAATGTCTGCGCTACATGATTCGGGTGTCAGAGTGCCGGAAGACGTGGCCATAGTGGGGGCCGGACGCATTCACTACGGCGATATGCTGCGAGTACCGTTGACGACTGTTTCCTGGTCGACGATGGAGATGGGGCAAGCGGCGGCGAAGCTTTTACTCGAATCGATTGAAGAGAAGTCCAAGGCAGCAAACCGGCAGGTAATAGTTAAGCCTGAGCTGGTCGTCCGCCAATCCTGCGGTGCCAAACAGGTCTAAGAATCCATCCGCAGATTACGCAGATTTCTTTGGGAAAACTGGTGCTAGCCCATTGGGTTCCTGTGAATCTGCGTAAGCTGCGTAATCTGCGGGTGGTCATTCTTTCATCTCATATTTATCCCACCAGCTTCTAAAAAGTTCTTGACGCCCAACGGCCGACAGGAGTATATGTTCGGTGTTTAGACAAAATCCTGTCAGGCAGCATTTGGTGCTTGCGGACCTAAATAGTCAATTATCAGTTCTCACGCCGATAGTTCGGCAAGTAAAGTAAACAACAAAACGCTAGTTTTCGATCAGAATCCGGGAACCCTAAGTCCGGGGTAACAGCAGGAAATAACTGACTTAAACCAACTGAAATACTACTTGGTGCGGCTCGCTGATTAAGTCTTAACAAAGAACAATATCGATGCGAAAAATCAATCCGCACGACTTCAAGGTGGCGCGCCGGGGCACGAGCCGCGAGATTAATCGCCAGATTGCCTTGAACCTCGTACGGGCACATCAGCCAATCTCTCGCGCTGATCTTGCACGGCTCATGAACGTTAGACGCGGAGTCGCCAGCCTGCTCGTTAGTGAACTGCTCGATGAAGGGTTGATTTTTGAAGGCGCCGTAGGCGAGGCCGTGGGACGCGGTCGCAGACCGACCTTTCTATACATCGATTCGCGTCAACGCTGCGTCGTCGGCGTTGATGTTCGAGCTTCTCGAACCTACATCATTATTACTGACCTGATGGGCCACCAGCTCGGCACTGTAAGCAGCTTTCAAACCAGCAAAGAAATTGATGTGCTGATTCCTGACCTGGCGCGGCGTATAAAACAAGTGTTGTCGGATTACAAAGAAATCGGAGCCTGCGAAGGTGTTGGCATTGTCGTACCGGGCATGGTTGACCTGGCGGCCGGTCGCGTACTGCACGCACCGACACTCGGCTGGCGCGATGTCAACCTTAGAGATCTGTTAGCCGCCGCCGTTGGCATTCCAGTTCACATTGAAAACTCAGGTAAGGCATGTGCACTTGCACAGCTCTGGACTACTCGAAGTGATGTCGTCACGACAGGCAATTCGGTATTCGTGAGCATCTCGGACGGTGTCGGTACCGGCATTGTTATAAATGGAGAGTTGATGCGCGGCCGCCATAACACGGCAGGCGAGTTTGGGCACGTGCCTTTGAGTATTGATGGCCCACGTTGTTCGTGTGGTGCTACAGGTTGCTGGGAGGCGTACGTCTCAAACCTGGCAACGCTGTCGCGTTATTTCGGACGTGACTTGTCTGAGCCTGGTCCGCGAGATGTCGAGACTTCCAATTTCAGTATCGAGGATTTGATTGCTCGCGCTCGCGCCGGCGACGCCAAAGCGCTGGCTGCGATCAATTCAACGGCCCGCTATCTCGGACTTGGCCTTGCCTCAATTATTAATGCTGTTGACCCGGCACGCATTTACGTGGGCGGTGAAATAACGACAGCATGGAGTTTGATTGAGCCGATAGTGCGCAGTGCCCTGCGCGAAAGAACACTTACAGAATTTGGCGGTAACACGGAGATTCACGTAGTGCCAGCGGAAGAGCATCCGCGCCTCCGCGGTGCGGTTGTTCTTGTTGCTGCGCCAGCCTTCGCAGCGCCTATGGTTGCGTAAATCGTTCAAGGGTTTCAGTTCCTTCCAACGCTCTTAATAGTCCCTGAGGGTGCACGGTGAAGAATTCACTAATTGCCGTTTGGTCAAAAAGCCGCACCAACAGTAACCACATTTTGGAGGTATCACGTCGATGCAAGAACTAAGAAATTTTCGCCTTTCCTTTTCCCCGCTACTGCGAATCTTTTGCGTAGTGTTAATCGCAACGTTCGCTTGCATCAGTATCAGTGGGCAAACGATCTTTGGACGAATTTCCGGCACCGTCATTGACTCGACCGGCGCTGTTGTCCCTGATGCTGTGGTTACTGTGACTAACGGCGCAACGAACGCAGCGCGAACAGGCACGACAGACGAGAGCGGTTTCTACACGGTCACGAACCTTCCTGCCGGTACTTACACGGTTACAGTGGAACGACAGGGATTCAAGAAAGCAAACCAAAGCGACAACGTCTTGGCCGCTGACACTCGCCTGACTGTTAATTTCACACTTGAGGCAGGAAACGTTTCAGAGACAGTCGAGGTTTCGACCGCGGCAGGTGAGACGGTTAACACTACTTCAGGTGAAGTCGCGAGAGTTGTAGATAAACGCCAGGTGCAAAACCTGGCTCTCAACGGTCGCAACTACATGCAACTGGTAACACTGATTCCTGGGGCGGCCATTCTCGATGAAGACCAATTGGCCCTCACAACGAGTTTGAGTATCAGCCAGGCTGCTATCAATGGAAACCGTCCCAACTACAACAGTCTTACCGTTGACGGCGGCTCAAACATGGACTCGGGAAGTAACAACAGCCAGATCAATAACGTCGGCATCGACTTCATCCAGGAAGTAAAGATTCAAACATCAAACTTCTCGGCTGAGTATGGGCGTAACGCCGGAGCTTCAATCAACGTAGTAACTCGCGGTGGTGGTAACGATTACCATGGCACTTTTTTCGAGTTTCTCCGCAACGACAAGCTCGATGCTCGCAACACCTTTTCTCCAGTTAAAGCTAAATTGCGATTCAATAACTTTGGTTGGAACTTCAACGGACCAATCATCAAGGACAAACTCTTTTTCTTCGGTGGACAAGAGTACAAAAAGATTCGACAGGACGCACCGCCAGTGCGACGTACGTTGCCGACGCGAGCCGAGCGACTCGGCGATTTCAGTCTGCGCACTGGAACGCTAAATATTCCGGCTGGATACACCGCTATCAATCCTGCAAACGGACAAGTAGTAGCCGCTGGTCAACCCATTCCGGGTCGAAATCTCGCGAACTTGAGACTAAACGGCAATCCTGTGGGCGTGACTCCGAATGGGGCCGCTATCGCTGCAGTGTTTACAGCCATGGAAGGACTGGCGGTTGGTTACTCAGATACTACAACTGCGAATAACGCGACTTTCCAACAACCAAGTCCGTTTGACTCCAGAGAAGACAACATCCGTATCGACTACAGAATCAACAGCAAGCACAACGTGTACGGTCGATATCTACACGATATGTATGACCTGATCGACCCCTTTGGCACTTTCATCACTTCGCCGTTGCCGACGATACCAACGAATCGACTTCGCCCCGGGTCCAGTTACCAGGTCTCGTGGACATGGCTGATCAGTCCAACGTTCATCAATGAGGCCAAAGTAAATGCTGCATGGAACGGACAGCGCATTCCGCCCGTAGGCGAATTCTGGAAACGGGAGACTTTCAAGTTCACGTATCCACAACTTTTCAGCGGCGGCCGTTACGACAACGGCATCCCGAATACAACGTTTGCTGGAAATGGTGCGCCTGCTAACTTCAGCGGACCCTCGGGTTCATTGCTGTCACCAACGACTGACATTGCTCTTAGTGACAACATCACGCTAATTCACGGCAAGCACTCGCTCAAGAGTGGCTTTATGTATGTCCGCAATCGCAAAGATCAAAATGGTCGATCTGGTTACACCGGGACGCTGGCATTCAATACAAACGGCACTGTCACAACAGGGAACTCGTTTGCCGATGCGTTACTCGGAAACTTCAGGACCTACAGCGAAGCTAATGACGATCCGATTGGCTTCTTCAGATTCAATCAGACGGAAGCTTTTGTCTCCGACAGTTGGAAAGCGAGACGAAATCTGAGCATCGAGATAGGCGCACGCTTCTATCACTTTGGGCCGACCTACACCCAGGCGAACAACATCGCTAACTTTGATCCACATCTTTACAACCCGGCGCAGGCAGTAACTGTTCTTCCAAATGGCAACATCGATACGTCAAAAGGTGGAAATCGCTTCAACGGACTTGTTCGCGCCGGTGGTGGTATTCCTGCTGATGAAAGAGGCCGCGTTAGTGTCAGCGATGCGGCGCTCGCATTAGTACCCGCGGGTGCTCCACTAGGTTTTTATCAACCTGCAAACAAGGTTGCTCCTCGATTTGGGTTTTCTTACGCTCCTTTCAACGACGACAAGACGTCAATTCGTGGCGGCTTTGGAATGTATTACGACAAAGTCGAAGGAAACTTGATCTTTTCGCAGGTTAACCTGCCTCCGTTTGTCGCCACGCCGAGCTTCGATAACGGCAACATCAGCAATCCATCGGGCGGTACTCCTGCAAACGCAGCCCTGCTCGGAGGTATCAGCGCGATCGATCCGAATCTCGATATTGCGTACTCGATGAACTTCAGTCTTGGCGTGCAACGCGAACTACCGAAAGGCTTCTTTGTCGAAGCTACCTGGGTAGGTAACCTGGGCCGCC
>Ga0134124_10004331_pt1 | contig 11410 bp, 8 predicted proteins | sample KB304_FD_96880 | JGI IMG/M metagenome (GOLD analysis project Ga0134124, IMG submission 96880) | Terrestrial soil microbial communities without Nitrogen fertilizer from Kellogg Biological Station, Michigan, USA - KB3-0-4 | ecosystem: Environmental > Terrestrial > Soil > Unclassified ... | reverse complement strand
TGGCAGCAGGTGATGCAGGCCGTCACCGCCATGAGCCGCAACGAGCAGAAGGACAGCGCCTGGATCTACTGGAAGGCGCGCGCCCTGAAGGCACTGGCGCGCGACAGCCAGGACGGCGAGGCGCTGCGTGAGCAGGCGCGCACGCTGCTCGAGGGCATCGCGAGCCCGCTGCACTTCTACGGCAAGCTCGCCGCCGAGGAGCTCGGCCAGCCGCTCGCCTTCCCGCCCAGGCCCGCCCCGCTCACAGCCGAGGAGCGCGTCGCGTCGCTGGAACAGCCGGGCCTTCGTCGCGCGCTCCTGCTCATCGGCATCGGGCTGCGCAACGAGGGCGTGCGCGAGTGGAACTACTCGCTGCGCGGCATGGGCGAGCGCCAGCTCCTGGCCGCCGCGCAGCTCGCCTGCGATCGCCAGGTCTGGGATCGCTGCATCAACACCAGCGAGCGCACGCGCGAGCAGGTGGACATCGAGCAGCGCTTCCCGCTGCCCTTCCGCGCCGAGGTGCTGGCGCAGGCGCAGGCGATGAACATCGATCCGGCCTACGTGTACGGCCTCATCCGCCAGGAGTCGCGCTTCGTCCCCGACGCGCGCTCCGGCGCAGGCGCCTCGGGGCTGATGCAGATCATGCCGAGCACCGCCAAGTGGACCGCGCGCAAGCTGGGCATGAGCTACGTGCCGGCGAGCATCAACGAGCGCGACACCAACCTGCGCATCGGCACCGGCTACCTGAAGCTCGTGCTCGACAGCTTCGAGGGCTCGCAGGCGATGGCCGCGGCCGCGTACAACGCGGGGCCCTCGCGGCCACGGCGCTGGCGCGAGGGCCCGGCGCTCGACCCGGTGGTGTGGGCAGAGAACATTCCCTACCCCGAAACGCGGGACTATGTGAAGAAGGTGTTGTCCAACGCGACCGACTACGCGGCGATCATCAGCGGTCAGCCGCAGTCGCTGCGCACGCGGCTCGGCCTTCCCATCGGCTCGCCCTCGCCCAGCGCGGCGGCAGCGGAAGATCAACTGCCCTGAGGCCGTGCGGCACTGATGCCGCCCGGCTCGCTCACATAGGAGTCGGACATGGTCGCCCACGATTTCCCCCGCAACCTGCTGGTGCTCGGCGGCACCGGCTTCGTCGGCAGCTCGTTGTGCGAGCAGCTCGTCGAGCACTCGGGCGGCGGCAGTGCGCGGGTGTGCGTGCCCAGCCGCCATCCGCAGCGCGGCAAGGCGCTCATCACCCTGCCCACGCTGGAAGTGGTGCGCGCCAACGTGCATGACGACGCCGATCTCGCGCAGCTCGTCGGTGCGAGCGACGCGGTGGTGAATCTCATCGCCATCCTGCACGGCAGCCCGGACGAGTTCGAGCGCGTGCACGTGGAGCTGCCGCGGCGCATCGCGGCGGCGTGCGAGAAGGCGGGCGTGCGGCGCGTGGTGCACGTGAGCGCACTCGGCGCCTCGGCCGACGCGCCCTCGCACTACCTGCGCAGCAAGGCGGCCGGCGAAACGGTGCTGCGCTCTGCAAAGCTCGATCTCACCGTGCTGCGCCCCTCGGTCATCTTCGGCGCGCGCGACCACCTGCTGAACACCTTCGCGCATCTGCAGGCGCTCTTCCCCGTCATGCCCCTGGCCTGCGCCGGCGCGCGCTTCCAGCCGGTGTGGGTCGAGGACGTGGCGCGCGCCCTCGTGCGCTGCCTCGGCGACCGCGGCACGGTGGGCAAGACCTACGAATGCGCGGGAACGCGCGTGTACACGCTGCGCGAGCTGGTGCATCTCGCCGGCACCCTGGCGGGCCACGCGCGCCCCATCCTCGCCCTGCCCGACTGGGCGGCCCGGCTGCAGGCGGCGGCGATGTCGCTGCTGCCGGGCGAGCCGCTGATGTCGAGCGACAACATCGACTCCATGCGGGTGCCCAACGTCGCCACCGGCATGCCGGGCCTGCCGGAGCTGGGCATCTCGCCCGCGCCGCTGGACCTGGTGGCGCAGGAGTACCTGAGCCCCGGACAGGGCCCCGCGCGCATGGACGTCTGGCGCCAGTTCGCGCGACGTCGCTAGTCCCACTCGCGGCTGCGGCGCATCAATCCGATGCGCCGATTTCATCCCTCGGCGCCGCGGCGCGTCCTAGCATGCGGGCCTCTTCACACGTGGCGCGGGGGGTGTGCGATGAAGCTCTACATCGGCAACAAGAACTACTCGTCCTGGTCGATGCGCCCGTGGGTGCTCATGCGCCAGACGGGGATCGAGTTCGAGGAAGTCCCCATGCGGTTCGACGGCTTCGAGCCCGAGTCGCAGTTCAAGCGGGCGCTGGCGAAGGTGACGCCGGCCGGGCGCGTGCCGGTGCTGGTCGACGGCGACCTCGTGGTGTGGGACACGCTGGCCATCGCCGAATACCTCGCCGAGACGCGCCCGACGCTCGGGCTGTGGCCGCGCTCCGGCCATGCCCGTGCCCGCGCGCGCAGCGTGTGCGCCGAGATGCACTCGGGCTTCGGCGCCCTGCGCGAGCACTACCCGATGAACATCGAGTCGCGCCTGCCCGAGATCGGCCAGCGCGTGCTCGAGACCCGGCCCGAGGTGCGAAGCGATCTCGATCGCATCGTCCAGATGTGGGGCGAGCTGCTGCGCGTGCACGGCGGGCCGATGCTCTTCGGCGACTTCAGCATCGCCGACGCCTATTTCGCGCCGGTATGCATGCGCTTTCGCACCTATGCGCCGCCGCTGCCCGAGCCGGTGGCCGCCTACGTCGAGCGCGTCGCGGCGCTGCCAGCGGTGAAGGCCTGGATCGACGGCGCGCTCGCCGAGCGCGACTTCCGCCCCTTCGAGGAGCCGTACCGCACCTCGCGCTGAAGGCGCGCGCCAGAGGCGCCGCCTAAACTCGCGCCGCATGAAGCCCTATGCGGTCTATGAAGTGGGGGGTGCGGTGCGCGACGAGCTGCTCGGCCAGCCGGTGAGCGACCGCGACTGGGTCGTGGTGGGTGCCACGCCGCAGCAGCTCATCGATGCCGGCTTCATGGCCGTGGGCCGCGACTTCCCGGTGTTCCTCCACCCGCAGACGAAAGAGGAATACGCCCTCGCGCGCACCGAGCGCAAGACGGCGCCGGGCTACCGGGGCTTCAGCTTCCACGCCTCTCCCGAGGTCACGCTCGAAGACGACCTGCGCCGGCGCGACCTCACCATCAACGCCATCGCCCGCGATTCCCAGGGCCGGCTCATCGACCCCTACGGCGGACAGCGCGATCTCGCGGCGCGCGTGCTGCGCCACGTGTCCGAGGCCTTCTGCGAGGACCCGGTGCGCATCCTGCGCCTGGCCCGCTTCGCGGCGCGCTTTTCCGATTTCAGCGTCGCGCCCGAGACGGTCAAGCTCATGCGGCAGATGGTGGCCTGCGGCGAGGTCGACGCGCTCGTGCCCGAGCGCGTGTGGCAGGAGCTCTCGCGCGGCCTGATGGAGCCGCGCCCCTCGCGCATGTTCGAGGTGCTGCGCGAGTGCGGTGCGCTGGCGCGCCTGCTGCCCGAGGTCGATCGGCTCTTCGGCGTGCCGCAGCGCGCCGACTATCACCCGGAGGTCGACACCGGGGTGCATCTGATGATGGTGCTGGACATGAGCGCTCGCCTGCAGGCGCCACTCACCGTGCGCTACGCCTGCCTCGGCCACGATCTCGGCAAGGGCACCACGCCCGATGACGTGCTGCCGCGGCACCTCGGGCACGAAGGGCGCAGCGTCGAGCTGGTGCGCGAGGTGAGCCGGCGGCTGCGCGTGAGCGCCGACTGTGCCGAGCTCGCCGAGGCCGTCGCTCGCGAGCACGGCCACGTGCACCGCTGCACCGGGTTCGACGCGGCCGCGCTGGTACGCCTGCTGGAACGCTGCGACGCCTTTCGCAAGCCGCAGCGCTTCGAGGAGCTGCTGCTGGCCTGCGAATGCGACGCGCGCGGGCGCCTGGGCCTCGAGGAGGTGCCCTACACGAGCGCGCCGCGCCTGCGCGTGGCGCTGTCTGCTGCCGCCGGCATCGACACCGCGACGGTGTCCGGCGATGCAATGGCGCGCGGCCTGAGCGGCGAGGCGGTGGGGCGCGCGATCCACGACGCGCGCATCGCCGCAGTGCGGGCCGTGCTGCCCGACGCCAACGCAAGCTGATCGCTGCCGGAAGACACCCACGCCGTCAAGGCCGCGTTCACGCGTGTCCTGGACGACGCAGATGGGGTGTTGCCTGAGTGGGACAGATGAAGGATCTGTGTAAGCTTGCGCGCACATCGCCGGCAGCGCCGGCGCAAAAGGAAGCGAGTGCGCATGGGGGGGGAGCCTCACGACATCGCCGCTGGCCCGGGCCGCTCCTGTCGGAGCCAGCACTCTCTGGCGCACGAGGGGAACGTTGGCGCCCGTCCGCCGGGCCGCCCCAAGGCCCGGGTGCCATCCCCTCGGGGGATCGGCTCACGTACTCGTGAGACGAGGGGCCGTCGTTGCTGCGCCCGTCCGCCGGGCCGCCCCAAGGCCCGGGCGCCATCCCCTCGGGGGATCGGCTCACGTACTCGTGAGACGAGGGGCCGGTGATCGCGCACACCAGCACCCAGCAGGCCGTGCGGCGCGAGCTGATACAGCTCGGATTGGCCAATGCCTCGCGCAGCGTGGCGCTGCAGATCATGGCCATCGCGGTCATCGTGATGCTCGGCGAATACGAGGGGCTGCGCGCCGCCTCGATCGCCACCGCGGTGCTCGGGCTCGTCGCCGTGACCTGGCGCTACTTCCTCGCTCGCCACCACATGCGCACAGGGCTCGAGCGCGAGCGCGACATCAACGCCGCCGAGCGCGCGCTCGAGCAGAACTCGGCCTTCACCGGCTTCATGTGGGTGGTCGCGACGCTGGGCATCTATGCGCACCTGGACGGCATGGGCGCCACCAGCTACCTCGTCATCGCCTGCGGCTCGGTCTCGATCGCGGCGCTGTTCATGTCGCTGGTCGGCAACTCGTTCATCTACCTGGCCGCGCCGCAGCTCGGCGCGGTCGTGATCGCGAGCCTCATCGGCGACACCACGCATTCGATTCCGCTGGCGGTCCTGGTGGCGATCTTCGGCCTGACCATGTTCCGGGCGGCCCACCACTACTCGCAGATCGCCACGCAGGCCATCCAGCATCGACTGGAGACCGACGAGGCCTATGCCTCCCTGCGCATTGCCAAGGAAGCGGCCGAGGCGGCGAACCTGGCGAAGTCGCAGTTCCTCGCGACCATGAGCCATGAGATCCGCACGCCGATGAATGGCGTGCTCGGCGCGCTGGAGCTCTTGCGCCACTCGCGCCTGGACACCGATCAGCGCCGGCTGGTGCGCACCGCGGCGTCCTGCGGCCACTCGCTGATGAGCATCCTCAACGACGTGCTCGATCACTCGAAGATCGAGGCCGGCAAGCTCACGCTCGTGAAGGCGCCGATGTCCCTGCACGCCATGGCGACTTCGGTGGGCACCCTCTTCGCGCCCAATGCGCAGGCCAAGGGCCTGGACCTGGACTTGCGCATCGAGCCCGAGACGGCCGACTGGGTGCTGGGCGACGCGCAGCGGGTCAAGCAGGTGCTGCTCAACCTCGTGGGCAATGCGGTGAAGTTCACCGAGCAGGGCAGCGTGTGCATCTGGCTGGGTCCGTGCGAATCGGCGCGCGGCTCGGTGGGCGTGGTCTTCGAGGTGCACGACACCGGCATCGGCATCTCGGCCGAAGCCGCGCGCTACCTGTTCGAGCCCTTCCATCAGATCGAGGGGTCCAAGGGCAGGCGACGCGGCGGCACGGGGCTGGGCCTGGCCATCAGCCAGCGCATCGTCGAGGCGATGGGCGGGCGCATCGACGTGCGCAGCGGCCCGGCCGGCGGATCGCGCTTTCGCTTCGCGCTGCAGTTCGACCCCGATCCCTCGCCCGCGCCGCGCACGGTCACCGACTCGGCGCTCGGCGGCCTGGACGAGCCCGAGTGCATGCCCAGCGGCACCGTGCTCGTGGTGGAGGACAACCTCGTGAACCGCGTGATCGCGGTGGAGCTGCTGCAGTCCATCGGCGTGCAGGTGCTGGAAGCCGAGGACGGCGCGCAGGCGCTCGACATGGTGGAGGACCAGCCTGTCGACCTCGTCCTGATGGACTGCCAGATGCCGGTGATGGATGGCTACACCGCCACCCAGCGCATCCGCGCACGCGAAGCCGCCATGGGTCGCCCCCGCGTGCCCATCGTCGCGCTCACGGCCGACGCATTCGACGAGGACGTGGCCCACGCCCGCGCGGCGGGCATGGACGCGCACCTCGCGAAGCCGTACACCCGGGATCAGCTTCGAGAATTGCTCGTGGAGTGGCTGTAGTTCATCCCCACTCGGTGATGCCGGTGCGTTCCTCGCCCCAGGCGGTGTCGAGCTCGATCCTCTTGATCTCCTCGACCGCGCCCTCATCGGCGCCACCCACCTTGCGCACCTGAGCCCGCGCAAGACGCTCCATCAGGCGCAGATCCCGATCGGTCAGCCCCAGGGCCCGATGCGCCCACTGGTCGATGATCGCCAGCAGCGATTCGTGCGTGATCGGCGCGGCGAAGCGCTGGGCCTGCAGCGCCGCGAGCGTGCCGGCCAGGCGCGAATCCACCGTGCGCACCGCCTGCATGAGCGCGGCTTCGCCGCCGCCATCCTCGACCACCATGTCCACGAGGCCCCGGCGGTGAAGCTGCTCGGCGGTGTAGAGCCGGCCCGACAGCACCATCTCGTTGGCCACCGCGAAGCCGGACTTGCGGATCGTGTAGTTCCACGCGCCCATGCCCGGGAAGAGGTTGAACAGCACCTCGGGGAAGCCGGCCTGGGCGCTGCGCTCGAAGATGACCTTGTGAAAGGGCAGCACCGACTCGAGGCCGCCGCCCAGGGTGTCGCCCTGCACCAGCACGGTCGTGTGCACGCCGCGCGGCGCGGCGTTCTCCAGCCACCACACCAGCTCCACGCAGCGGCGTCCATACAGGCGCAGCGACTCGAGGTCTCGCGCGCGCACCAGCAGCACGAACAGCGCCAGGTCGCCGCCGAAGTTGAAGACGCCGGTGACATCGGAGGTGAGCACGAGGTGGCGCACGAGACCGGGGTTGGCGGCGATGTCGTCGAGCACGCGCTGCATCTCGGTCAGGCCGGCGAGGCTGTAGCACTGGATGGGCTTGACACAGGTGCGCACGCGCAGCATGGCCAGCTCGACGTCCCACTCCAGGCGCAGGTACTTGTAGCGGCGGTTCAAGGGTTGCGGCACGCCACCCACGGCCTTGTCGTGGTTCATACGGTTTCGATGATCCGGGTGAAGTGATGGAAGTTCAGGCTCGCCGAGCGCACCACCGCGTCGCGTGCGGCCGGGTCGTCGATCGTGTTCAGGATCTCGCGCAGCGCGACCATGTGCTGCGCATCCAGCGTCGCGTGCGAGTTGATGAACGAGATGCCCCGCTCGCCCTGCAGCAGCAGCGACTCCCGGATGGCCGAGGCGAAAGGCCCGCCGTAGACCGAGGCGATCACTTCCAGCGCATACAGCATGCCCAGCGCCGAGCAGGGATGGCCGCGATCGGCGGCCCAGTAGTTGAAGCCGTTGAGCGCCAGCGTGAACTCGCACGGCTCGTGCGAGCGCGTGTGCGCCGGCTCCACGCCGATGGCCTCGAGATCCGCGAGCACCCATTGCTCGTGGCCCGACTCCTCGTGCATGTGCTCGTACAGGAAATAGCGCACCGCGCGCTGCGTGTCCGGAATGCGGCTGGCCGCCGCCGCGCACACCGGATTGAAGTGCCACACCACGTGATAGAGCTCCAGCAGCAGGTGCTGGTAGCGATCCACCGTCAGGCCGTGTGCCACGGCGTCCAGGACCACCGGGTGCGTTTCGAATGCGCGGCGAGCCTCGTCGGTGCGCAGCACCAGGTCGCCGAAGAATGCGGGCATGCGCTTCCCCCAACTGTTTCTTCCGGCTCGTCTCGGGCGGGTTTGCGTTGCTCGCGCAAGAGCCCGCCGGCACGGTCAACACGCAAGGGACATGCCATGCGGGTTCCGTCCTGGCGACTTGTTGGCGTCGCTTGTTGAGCCGGTTCGGCGCATCGTGTCAGAACTTTCTACATCGCGCACTTCGGAGGAGCGCGATGCGCGCACGACGTTGCAAGCGCGCCGCGTGCGACGCGTCCGCGAAACCCACGGGCAGAATCCGGCGATCCCTCCGCTGCATCGGCCCTTCGCACGGCCGACCCTCGCGATGCGTCTGATCCTGCTGACCCTCGGGTTCGCGCTGGCGACGGCTGCCTGCGGCCCCGCCCTGGGCAGCGAGCGACTCGTGGTGGGCTCCAAGCGCTTCACCGAGTCCTACATCCTGGGCGAGATCGTGGCGCAGACGGCCCGCGCGAGCGGTGCGCAGGCCGAGCACCGGCCGGGCCTGGGCAACACCGCGGTCGTCTACGAGGCGCTCAAGGCCGGCGCCATCGACCTGTATCCCGAGTACCTGGGCACGATCGACGCCGAGATCCTGCGCCACGCAAAGCCCACCGACCTCGCCACGATGCGCCGCGAGCTCGGCGCGCTGGGGCTGGGCGTGGCGGTGCCGCTGGGCTTCCAGAACGGCTATGCGCTGGCGATGCGCGATGAAACCGCGCGCCGCCAATCCATCGCGCGCATCGGCGACCTGGCGGCGCACCCGGACCTGGTGCTGGGCCTGTCGCACGAGTTCATCGGCCGCGCCGACGGCTGGCCGGGGCTCGCGAGCCACTACCGGCTGCCGCAGCGCCCCGTGGGCATCGACCACGGCATCGCCTACGAGGCGCTGGCCACCGGTCGCATCCAGGTGATGGACATCTATTCGACCGACGCGAAGATCGAGTCGCTGCACCTGCGCGTCCTGCTGGACGACGCGAACTACTTCCCGCGCTACGACGCAGTGCTGCTGTACCGGCTCGACCTCGAGCAGCGAGCACCCGTGGCCTGGCGCGCCATCGCGGCGCTGGAAGGCCGCATCGACGCGGCGCGCATGGTGTCGATGAATGCGCAGGCGGAGTTGCAGGGGCGGCCTTTCGCCGACATCGCGCGCAACTTCGTCACCGGGCTGCGCGGCGGCGCGGCTTCCGCCCCGCAGGCCCGCGGCGGCTTCATCCAGCACCTCTTCGCCGACGACCTGGGTCGCCTCACCCGCCAGCATCTCGCGCTCGTGATCGTGGCCGTGGGCGCCGCGGTGCTCCTGGGCGTGCCGCTGGGGGCGCTGTCGGCCGCGGTGCCGCGCCTGGAGCAATGGGTGATGGGGCTCGTGGGCCTCTTGCAGACCGTGCCCTCGCTCGCCCTGTTCGCGATGCTCATCCCGCTGCTCGGGAGGATCGGCACCGTGCCGGCGCTGGTGGCGCTGTCGCTGTATGCGCTGCTGCCCATCGTGCGCAACGTGAGCACCGGCCTCACACAGGTGAGCCCGGGGCTGAAGGAGGCGGGCACGGCGCTGGGCCTCACGCCGGCGCAGCGCTGGTGGTCGATCGACCTTCCCCTGGCCGCGCCCGTGATGCTGGCCGGAGTGAAGACGGCCGCAGTCATCACGGTGGGCACGGCGACGATCGCTGCCTTCATCGGCGCGGGAGGCTTCGGCGAACGCATCGCCACCGGCCTTGCGCTCAACGACCACGACACCCTGCTCGCCGGCGCCGTGCCGGCCGCGGCGATGGCCCTGATCACGCAGGCGCTCTTCGAGGTGCTGGAGCGGATGCTGCTGCGCCGCCACCGCCCGGCAGCGGCCGAGCCCTCGAAGCCTCAGGCCTGAACGCGCAGCTGCGCAGGGCCCGACTCCATGCGACCGATCACCGCGGCCGCGCCGAAGCCCGAGTCGCGGAAGACGCGCAGCACCTCGTCGGCCATCTGCGGCTCGCAGCTCACGAGCAGACCGCCGGAGGTCTGCGGGTCGGTCAGCAGGGATCGAACGACCTTGTCCAGGCTCGGGTCGAGCGAGACGTCGGCGCCGTAGCCCTCCCAGTTGCGAGCGGAGGCGCCGGTGACGAAGCCGCGCGCGGCCAGCTGCGCCACGCCCGGCAGCAAGGGCACGCTGCCCCAGTCGATGACCGCGGTGAGCTTCGCGCCGCGCGCCAGCTCGAGTGTGTGGCCGGCCAGGCCGAAGCCGGTGATGTCGGTGAGCGCATGCACGCCGGGCATGTCGGCGAACTGCGTGCCGGGCTTGTTGAGCTGCGTGGTGGTCTTGATCAGGTCGGCATAGCCCTGCGCGGAGAGCTCGCTCTTCTTGAGCGCGGCCGACAGCACGCCCACGCCCAGCGGCTTGCCGAGCACGAGCACGTCGCCTGCCCGGGCGTCGGCATTGCGGCGCACCTTCGAGGGGTGCACGAGCCCCATGACCACGAGGCCGTAGATCGGCTCGACGGAATCGATGGTGTGCCCGCCCGCGATGGGAATGCCGGCCTCCTCGCACACCGACTGGCCGCCGCGGATGATCTCGCCGATGACCTCCACCGGGAGCTGGGCGATCGGCATCGCCACCAGCGCCAGCGCCATGATCGGCCGCCCGCCCATGGCGTAGACGTCGCTGATCGCATTGGTCGCGGCGATGCGCCCGAAGTCGAACGGGTCGTCGACGATGGGCATGAAGAAATCGGTGGTGGCGATGAGCGCCTGCTCGTCGTTGATCTGGTAGACGGCCGCGTCGTCGGCGGTCTCGATGCCCACCAGGAGCTGCGGCGGGATGAGCCCCGCGGCGCTGTTCTTGAGGATCTGCGAGAGCACCCCCGGGGCAATCTTGCAGCCGCAGCCGCCGCCGTGGGAGAAGCTGGTGAGCCGCAGGGCAGCGGGCGAGGACGAGCTGGTGTCGGTCATGGCGTGGGGTCGGTAGGGGGCGAGGCAGATGATTCTGTCAGCGAGGCGATGCCCGCATCGGCATCGCGTGCGGCGGTGAGCTCGGCAAGCAGGCGCCGCACCGCCGCCCGCTCCAGCGCCGGCGCGAAGCGCGCCTCGCGCGCCTGGCACTGCGCGCGCAGGTGCTCGGCGAAGGCGCTCTCGCGCGCGAAGCGCCGCATCAGCGCCGCAAGCGCGCCCGCGTCGCCGCAAGGGAAGTAGCCGTCGTAGTCGGCCCCGAGCAGGCCCAGGTTGCCGTCGATGCGGCTGGCGAGCACCGGCGTGCCGCTGCGCAGCGCCTCGATGACGACGTTGGCACCGCCTTCCATGCGGCTCATGTGCACGAGCGCGTCGGACGCCGCGATGCGCCTGCGGGCGACGCGCGCGGGCAGTGCACCGGCCCAGTCATACAGGCTGCATTCGGCCGCCGTGGCGCGCGCGGCCTCGCCCAGCTCCGGTTCGAGCGCGGACCCGATGTGCTCGATGAGCAGGTCGGCCTCGCCCGCGAGCAGGCGCGCGGCCTGCATGAGCGTGAGCGGGTCCTTCACCTCGCGCAGATGCCCGACCGCCACGAAGCGCGTGCGCCCGTCCTGCACCGCGCGGTGCG
>Ga0134124_10004328_pt1 | contig 11414 bp, 8 predicted proteins | sample KB304_FD_96880 | JGI IMG/M metagenome (GOLD analysis project Ga0134124, IMG submission 96880) | Terrestrial soil microbial communities without Nitrogen fertilizer from Kellogg Biological Station, Michigan, USA - KB3-0-4 | ecosystem: Environmental > Terrestrial > Soil > Unclassified ... | reverse complement strand
GAAGCTGGACGGCTTTGCGCGGCTGTACGTTCTGCCGCAGCGAGGTCATGGCCTGCAGGGTAATTCCTATACCTTGACCGGCACGGGCAAGACGATTCCCGCCGCACCGCTTCCGAGCCAGTTCGATCGCCTTGCTATGCTGCAGAAGTGGGTGGAGCAGGACACAGCCCCCGAAAAATCGGTGGTGGTGGGCGGAACAGCTGGCGCCAGCGGATTGATGTGCAGCTATCCGCAGCATGCGCATTACACCGGCGGCTCACCGGACCAGGCGACGGCATGGCAATGCCGGTAACCGGCAAAACGGCAGGAAAACACGCATGAAAATCGGATCCGGCAGATGGCTCGCGGGATTGGCTCTGGGTGTCACGGTTGCGGGCTCCGCACCAGCGGCGCAAGCGCCTGCCAATGCATCGCCCGAGCAGCGTTGTACAGCCCTCGCGGGTCTCAGCGCGCCGGGCTACGAGGTGAGTGCAGCTCAGTGGGTGGTGGCATCGCGACAGGAAGGCCGCAATGGAGCACCAGCCGCGGACATTCCGGCGCACTGCCTGTTCCGCGTCACCATCGGTGCGCGTGAATCGCATATTCCGGACATGAAGTTTGGCACAGGCATTGAGCTGCGCCTGCCCGCGGACTGGAACCGCCGGCTGCTCTTTCAGGGCGGCGGTGGATTGAATGGCGTGCTCAATCCTGCATTCGGCAACGTATCCGGATTCGCATCGGCGCTGGCGCGCGGTTTTGCCGTGGTCTCCACGGACAGCGGACACCTCGGCCGCAATAGCATCGATACGCGCTTTGCGGTGGATCAGCAGGCCAAACTGGATTTCGCCTATCAGGCCGTGGAGCGCACAACCCATGAGGCCAAGGGGCTGCTGCAGCGTTTCTACGGCCGCAAGCCGGAGTATTCGTATTTCATGGGCTGCTCCACCGGTGGTCGCGAGGCCATGATGGCCGCACAACGACTGCCGCTCGAGTTCGACGGCGTGGTGTCGGGCAATGCCTCCTTCAATCTGACGCGCGTCGCGGCGAATCAGGTCTGGAGCCTGCAGACGGTCAACCGCATTGCACCGCGTGATGCGCAGGGTCGTGCGCTGCTGCACGAGGCTTTCACTGACGTGCAGCTCAAGGCTGTTGCGGACGCGGTACTGCAGCAGTGCGACGCATTGGACGGATTGCGCGACGGCATGATCAACGACTACAAGGCCTGCAAATTCGATCCGCGTGGCATGGTGTGCAAGGCGGGAGATGGCGCTGAAGGTCGTTGTCTGACGCAGGTGCAGGCTGATGGCCTGCGTACCATTTTCGGCGGTGCACGTAATTCTCGCGGTGAATCGCTGTACGGCAACTATGCCTACGACACCGGCATTGCGATGCCAGCGTGGCGCTCGATGCACCTGGGGTCGGCAACCAGCCCGCCGGCCAATGCCACGCTGGGTCGGGATACGCTGCGTGAGTTTTCGATCACCCCCGCCGATACCACACTGGACCCGCTGAAATTCGATTTCGATCGCGACATGGTGCGCACGGCCGAGACGGCGGCCATCAACGATGCCGTCGCCACGCTGCTGACCAGCTTCGCCGGGCACGGCGGCAAGATGATCGTGTATCACGGGCTCTCGGATCAGGCGATGGCCACCGGCGCGCTGACCGACTGGTATGAGCGCCTTACACCACGCCAGGCGGAAGGCCCGCAGGACTGGGCACGCCTGTTCCTGATCCCGGGCATGACGCACTGCGCGGGTGGTCAATCCACCGACCAGTTCGACATGCTCACTGCCATCCAGGACTGGGTGGAAAAGAATCGCGCACCCGATCGCGTTGTCGCATCCGGAAAGGCATTTCCCGGGGTGACGCGTCCGCTGTGCCCCTATCCGAAGGTGGCCCGCTATGACGGAGGCGATGAGAAGGCTGCAAGCAGCTTCTCGTGCCGCTGAATGCGTTGATGCACGGTCTGCACACTGAAGTATCGCGGGAGGAGTCATGATCAGACTTACACTTGGGATCATTCTGCTGACTGGTGGATTGGCGGCGGGGATGACCGCTGTGCACGCCTCCGATACAGCGATCAAGGAGGATTTCAAGCCGTCAACATTGAATCAGCCGGGTCAGCTCTATCCGCAGGTGAATTCGCAGGGCTATGCGCGCTTTCGTATCGCTGCGCCAGAGGCCAAGGCCGTCACGGTGAGCCTGGGTCTGGGAGGCGCGGGCGGCACGCCGCTGATCAAGGGTGAAGATGGCGCATGGACGGGGACAACCGCCGGTCCCATGGATGAGGGATTCCACTACTACCACCTCACCATTGACGGAGGCGTCTTCAACGATCCGGGGACTTTGAATTTCTACGGTTCGATCCGTTGGGAAAGCGGCATCGAGATTCCAGCCCGCGACCGCGATTTCTATGCGCTGAAGGATGTACCGCATGGACGCGTGCAGCAGGTGCTGTTTGCGTCCAAGAGCACCGGCACCGTGCGCCGTGCATTCGTCTACACGCCGCCCGACTACGAGAAGAATCGCAGCAAGCGCTATCCCGTGCTGTATCTGCAGCATGGCTGGGGAGAGGATGAAACGGCATGGAGCAATCAGGGTCACGCCGACCTGATCATGGACAACCTGCTGGCGGAAGGGAAAACCAGACCTTTCCTCATCGTGATGACGTACGGCATGACGAACGATGTGAAGATAGGCGGGCTGGCGAATTTCGATGTGAATCATTTCCAGCGGGTACTGGTGGACGAACTGATTCCTTACATCGACGGCAACTTCCGCACCCAGGCGGATCAGAAGCACCGCGCCCTGGCGGGTCTGTCGATGGGTGGCATGGAAACGCGCTGGATCACGCTCAAGAAGTTCGACGTGTTCTCGCATGTGGGATTGTTCAGCGGCGGGTCCATCTCCGCCGAGGACGCCAACAGCGCGCCGGGGTTCAAGGACAAGATCCGGCTGGTCTTCGTCAGCTATGGCAGCCGCGAATTGAGCGGCACCGGGCCGCTGCGTGCTGGAAATCCGCGCGAGACCGCCGACGGTCTGCAGAAGGCCGGCGTGAAAAGCGTTTTCTATGTGTCGCCGGACACCGCGCACGAGTTCCTGTCGTGGCGCCGCAGTCTGCGCGAGTTCGCGCCATTGCTGTTCCGGGATTAGTGCTGCACCATCCGGGTTTCGAGCCGCAGCGGGTACTGTCCGGTGCCTGCTGCGGCTGATCTGAAACAGGAGCACGAATCTTGACTGCGATGAATCTGCAGGGAACCAGCTTTATCGCTGGTACGAGAGGCCCCCTTGGTGGCCGCACTTTCAGCACCGCGAATCCTGCTGCAGGTGCAGCGCTGGCGCCGGATTTCCACGAAGCGTCTGATGCGGAGGTTGCGCGCGCAATGGAAGCCGCTGCCGTGGCATTCGACGACTACCGCAATCGATCCTCCTCGCAGCGTGCGGCCTTTCTGGATCGCATCGCCGACCGCATTGAGGAGCTGGGCGACTCACTGATCGAACGCGCGAATTCCGAAACCGCGTTGCCGGTGGCGCGTCTGACCGGTGAGCGCGCGCGCACCTGCGGACAGCTGCGCCTGTTCGCACAGGTGGTGCGCGAAGGATCCTGGGTGGATGCGCGCATCGATACGGCGTTGCCCGAGCGACAGCCCGCGCCACGTCCGGACATCCGCCGCATGCTGAAGGGTCTGGGTCCCGTCGTCGTATTCGGGTCGAGCAATTTTCCACTGGCGTTCTCGACTGCCGGAGGCGATACAGCCTCGGCCTTTGCAGCGGGCTGTCCGGTGGTGGTGAAGGCACATCGAGCTCACGCAGGCACTGCGGAGATGGTCGGCCAGGCCATCGTGCGCGCGGTTGCAGACTGCGACCTGCCCCCGGGGATGTTCTCGATGCTTCACGGCGGTGGCGCGACCATCGGCATGGCGATGGTCCGGCATCCGGCCACTGCGGCAGTGGGATTTACCGGCTCGCGCGCGGCGGGACGCGCGCTGTTTGATGCGGCTGCGGCGCGTGAACGTCCCATACCGGTGTTCGCGGAGATGAGCAGTCTGAATCCCGTGTTCCTGTTGCCACAGGCCATGCAGGCAGGCGCCGAATCCATCGCGCAGGGCCTGTTCGGCTCATTCACGCTGGGCGTGGGCCAGTTCTGCACCAAGCCCGGCCTGATCTTCGCACTGCGCGATGCAGCCACCGACCGCTTCGTCGCCGCACTGACGAAGCTGGTCGATGGGGCGCAGGTCGGCACCATGCTGACTTCAGATATCCGCGCGGCGTTTGAAAAAGAACGTGGGCACGTCATGTCGATGACAGGCGTCAGTCGCCTCGCTCAATCCACGGCCGAAGCGATTGCCGCGAAGACACAGGCTGTTCCCAGCGTTGCCGTGACCGATGCGCGCCGCTTCATTGCCACGCCGGAACTGGCGACGGAAGCTTTCGGTCCATTTTCACTGCTGATTCGCGCCGACAGCATGGATGAAATGCTGGCCTGTGCGCGTGCGCTGGAAGGGCAGCTCACCGCCACGCTGCAGGCCGCGCCCGCCGATCTGGCGCACGCGGCAGAGCTGCTTGACGTTGTCGAGCGTTGCGCAGGAAGGGTGGTCATCAACGGCTTTCCTACTGGCGTGGAAGTTTCACCGGCCATGAATCATGGCGGACCGTATCCGGCTACGACGGATGTGCGCTACACCTCGGTGGGGACCGCCGCGATGCTGCGTTTCGCAAGGCCGCACTGCTACCAGGGATATTCCGATGAGCTGCTGCCGGCGGAGCTGCGCAACGCCAATGCACTCGGTATCGAGCGTCTCGTGAACGGCCGCCTGACCCGAGAGGCGATCTAGCGTTTTACGGTGGCCAGCTTCATGAGCCGCTGGTACGCCGGTTTCGGTCGCATCTGGCGATCGAACAGCAGAGGGTAGTTGGTGCGGCCGCGCACCGGGAAGTTGTTCTTCCAAGAAATGCCGTCGTGCAAGCCCCAGAAGGTCACGCGTTCCACACTCTTGCGATAGCGCAGCAGGATCCTGAACAGCGCCTCATAGCGATCGGCGAGCTGTTCCTGGATGTTGTCGGGCAGACCCTGCGGCCAGGGATCGATCTCGCGGGAATAGGCATTGCGGTTCGCGACGTCGGCACCCGTGTCGGCGGGCGGTGGCAGAACATCGACGTCCAGTTCGGTGATGTGCACCTTGAGCCCCAAATCTGCGTAGGCGGCAATGCTGTGTTCCCATTGGTTCAGGTCCGGGTAACCCAGGCCCACGTGGCTCTGATTGCCAACGCCGTGGATGGGAACGCCGCGGGCGAGATAATCCTTCAGTACGCCGGTGAGGAACGCGATCTTGCCCGGGTTGTGCATGTTGTAATCGTTGTACAGCAGCTGCGCCTTCGGATCCGCGGCATGCGCGAACCGGAATGCACGCTCCATGAAGTCATCGCCGATGATTTCGTGCCACTGCGAGCGGCGCCAGCCCTTGTCCTCATCGATGGCTTCATTGACCACATCCCAGGCCCAGGCGCGCCCCTTGTAGCGTCCCACCAGCGTGTCGATGTGCTCGCGCATCTTCGCCAGCAGCGCATCCCGGGTCAGCGGTCTGCGCTCCGCATCGACGAAGACACTCGCCGGAATCTGCGAGTGCCAGACCAGCGTGTGCCCCAGCAGATCCATCTTGTGCCGGTGGGCGAAGTCGACGAGGCGATCAGCGCGCTCCCACTGCCAGTTCACTCCATCGGGGCGGATCACTCCCCACTTCATGGCGTTCTCGCCGGTAACGGAGTTGAACTCGCGCGCAATCAGGTCGAGCTGCGGGGCGATCTGCTGGTCGAGCGCCTCGTTGCTGACGGCCACCCCCATGCGGAAGTCCTTGCGAAATGCACGCGCCAGCCCCGTGCTCTGCAGTGCGGCGGCAACGGCGCGACGTTTGGCCGTGGCCAGCAGGCCAATGGCGGCGAGCTTGCAGAGTACCGAGCGGCGGGACATCGGGAGTGGCGAAGAACTATTGGCGGAACTCTTGCGAGAGGGCATCGATGTTCTCCTTTCGGCGTGCGTGTGCGGCACGGCAATACTTGAGGCTATGCTAGCGCGAGTCCAGTCCGTGAGGGTCATCGATGAGCGTTGCCGTGGAATGCGTATGGCCGTTGGCAGCAGTGCTGGGCGAGGGGCCTTTATGGTCTGCCACCGATGGCGCGCTGTGGTTCGTGGACATCAAGGGCAGTCGCATCCATGCGTTCAGTGAGGCCACCGGCGCAACGCGCAGCTTCGTCACGCCGGCGTTCTCCGCATTCGTCTTCAGGGACCGCCGTGGCGGAATGATCTGCGGCCTGCGTTCCGGCCTGTATCGCTTCGATCCATCGGAGAGTCGTTTCGAGCCGATCGTACAAGTAACCGATGCGCGTCCCGCAGACCGCCTGAACGATGGATACGTGGATCAGCTGGGTCGGCTCTGGTTTGGAACCATGGACAACGACGAGCGCGAAGCCACGGGAGTGCTGTACCGGTTCGCGGCCGGTCGACTGGAACGGATGGACGACGGCTATGTCATCACGAATGGGCCGGCCATGAGCGCGGACTGCCGGGTTCTGTACCACGTCGATACTGGACAACGCTGTGTCTATGCTTTCGATGTCGACTCGCGCGGAGCGCTGTCGGGCAAGCGGCTATTCGTGAAGGTGGAGGAGCCGGGCGTCTATCCGGATGGGCCGACCGTGGACAGTGTCGGCAATGTGTGGGTAGCGATGTTCGGCGGCTGGAGTGTGCGGTGCTACTCCCCGCGCGGGGAGCTGCTGCGCAGCATTGATCTGCCCGTGGCGCAGTGCACGAAGGTGGCCTTCGGCGGCGTCGATCTCAAGACGCTGTACATCACGACGGCGTCAGTCGGATTGTCCGATGCCCAGCGCCTGCAGCAGCCACTGGCAGGCGGGCTGTTCCGCACACGAGTGGAGGTGGCGGGGTTGCCGGCGAACGAATTCGCCGGCTAGCCCACGTGCTACTTGCGCTGACTGAAAGACAGGTTGCGCCCGAAGAAAGGCAGCATGTAGTCCTGCACGCGGAACGCCACGTGACTGGTGTGATCTCCCTGGTACACCTCGAACGTACTCGCAATCCCCAGTGCGCGTAATGCCTCGTGCATGCGACGGGTATCCTCGAGCAGCGTGTCCTTGTCGCCCACATCCAGCGCGATAGCGCGATACCGACGGACCTTCCACGCGTACTGATCCAGGAAAGCCAGCGGGGCGTTGGCGATCCACTTTGCCAGAATTTCCGGCCGCTCCTTGCCGGAGGCATCGACCGGAAGGTCCACAAACAGCGGAGAATTGTTTGGATTCGGTGACCACGCTGAAGCCAGTGCCAGCGTGCCGCGCAGCCCGAACGGCAGGCTGCTCGAGGCATCGGCTGACGATAGCCCCTGAATTTGCTTCACCTGCTCAGCGGTCAATCCACGGGCGCCGCTCGGTGACTGGCAACAGGGCGACATCAGATACAAGGCGCCATAGCGTTCGGCGCGTCTGATGCCGATTCTCGAAGCGCCGTAGCCGCCCATCGAATGACCCACGAGGCCACGGCTCTCTGGTCTGGCCAGCGTTCGATAATGCGAATCGATGTAGTCGATCAGTTCATCGGCAATGAAATTCTCGAAGTTCCCGGTGGCCACCGAGTTGGAGTAGAAGGCGCCGTTGTAGACGTTCTTGCTGTTGGGCAGTACGAGGATCATCTCCGGCGTGCCCTTGGCAAATGCACCCTCGGCGGTCTGCGGCAGCCGGATTTCCTTGGTCCACTGTTCGGCGCTGATGGAATAGCCGTGCAAGGCGTAGACCACCGGATAGCGGCGGCCGCGCTCGCGGTCGTAGCTGGGCGGCAGCACCACGATCACATCCCGGTCGGCCTGCGTACCGAGCAGATTGCCTTCGATCTGGCGCGAATGGACCTTGATGGATTCCATGCGCGCCTTGGCGGCGCCCGGCACTTCGGGAGGCGCCAGTGTCTGGACCTGCGCCTGGGTCATGCCCGCGGTGAGCGCGAGAGCTGCAGCTGCGAGAACGGTATTCCACTTGTTCGTGTTCATGGCTGTCTCACGGAGAAAGAACGATCACGCTCACGGATTTCGGCTCCAGCGTTACCTGCAGACGTCCGGCATTCACGGTCGCATTCAGGGGCTTCGGCTGCACGGTCTTCGGTGCGTCGAAGGTGTTGATGCTGTCCACGCGTGGGGCGGTGAGCGTCTCGCCAGTCGCCGATTTCGCCGCCATGCCGGCGATCGATACATCGATTTTGGCGGCGCGGCTCGGATCCACGTTGGTCAGCGAAAGCAGCAGGCGGCCACGCGCATCCCTGGCGGCGATGGCATCGATGCGTGGCAGTGTGATGGCGCCATTGGTCCAGGTTCCCGCGTCCACTTTCACAGGGATGTAAGTCGAGTCCTGGAACGGCACGTACATGCGGAACACGTGATACGTGGGCGTCAGCAGCATCTTCTCCTTGTCGGTGAGAATCATGCCCTGCAGTACATTGACCATCTGGGCGATGTTGGCCATGCGCACGCGATCGGCATGCCGCGCGAAGATGTTCAGATTCAAGGCTGCCAGCACCGCATCGCGCAGGCTGTTCTGCTGCACCAGGAATCCGGGATTGGTGCCGGGCGAGGGGGCGTACCAGGCGCCCCATTCATCCACCGCCAGCAGCAGCTTCTTCTGCGGATCGTACTTGTCCATGATGGCCTCATGCTGTGCGATCAGGCCGTCCATCTTCAGAGTGGTCTGCAGGATCTCGGCGTATTCCTTCAGATCGAAGCCAGTGGCCAGATGCTTGTGTTCCCAGTCGACCACGGTGTAGTTGTGCAGCGAGATGCCTTCGATATCCCAGCTCCACTTGCGGTCCTTCCAGGACTTCATCACGGTGTCAGTCCATTCGAGGAAGCGCGGCTCGCCACCCCCTGGTCCGACAGCAATGCGCAGCATGTGGTTGGCCTGCTGCTGCTGCGGATGAAAGTTGCGCGCAAAGCGGCTGTAGATCTTCATCTGGCTGGCGTAGTACTCCGGCGTCATGTTGCCGCCGCAGTCCCAGCTCTCGTTGCCGAGGCCGAGAATGGGGATCTGCCAGGGCGCCGCATGACCGTTGGCTGCGCGCTCTTTTGCGAGCGTCGTGGGCAGGGCGCTGGTCATGTATTCCAGCCAGTCAGCCGCTTCCTGCGGCGTGCCGGAGCCGATGTTCACCGAAATGTACGGCGCCGCGCCGATCTGTTCGGCAAAGTCCATGAACTCGTGGGTACCGAAAGTATTCGGCTCCGTCACGCTTCCCCAGTCGGGATTCAGCGTGACCGCGCGGCGCGGACCGATGCCATTGCGCCAGTGGTAATTGTCGGCAAAGCAGCCGCCGGGCCAGCGCACGTTGGGCACGTGCAGGGCCCGCAGCGCGGCCACCACGTCGTTGCGGATGCCGCGGGTATTGGGTATCGGGGACTTGGCACCGACCCAGACGCCCTCGTAGATGCCACTTCCCAGGTGCTCGGCGAACTGACCGAAGAGATGACGGTTGATGGTGGCCCCGGGCTTGGCCGCATCCACGGATATGGAGATGCTCTCGGGCTCCGCGCCTGCAGCACCAGCCGCCCAGAGCAGGCCCACTGTGACGATGGAAATGATTCGCAGCATGATGTCCTCGCGGATAGCTCGAAAGTCCTGGGTTTGAAAAATGCTGACTCACACCTCGGTCAGGCCGAGGTCTGAGCGTGCTCCACATACTCGAAGAACTCGAAGTCGGCTGGCTGTCGCCTGCCGCTGATGTCGTGACAGGCCATGCCGACGAACGCACCTGTAAAGCTCTTCGTAAAGCCTCTGCCGGCCTCGTCGGAAATCAGTGAATAGTCCAGCTCGCCTTCGTGCGAGGTCCAGCGTTCACCGTCCAGTGACCAGGAGAAGCGCAACCCGGCGAAGTTCACCTCGGCGCGCAACCAGACGGCCAGTCCGCGCGGCAGCGCAATGAATCGCGCCGACTCGATGGGACAGGTCAGGTTGAAGCGCTCCTCACCGAGACAGCTGATGATGGCGAGGTGCTTCTCCCCCGAGTCATTGCAGGTGATGTTGAGGTAGTGGAATTTCTGCGCGTTGTAGTAGCAGATCAGTCCGGCGCATTGCTGCAGCGTATCTGGTTCGAATTCCACGCGAGTAGTCGCGGTAAAGCAGAACGCCTGCTGGCGCCGGGCGATCAGCGACTGCCGGAACCACGAACCGAATGACTCGGCGCCGAACAGCCGCAGCCGTCCCGGGCGTGCCTTCAAGGAAAACAGGCTTTCGTCCCAGGGATAACGCAGCCACTGGAAATCGACGGGCAGATGCCCGGTGTCAAAGAGGGTCTTTGTCGGTGCTTGTGGCCAAGGATGAGGCGGCAGATCCGGCGCGGGAGTGTGCATGTCCGGTGTGTTGTTGCCACTGGCCAGCCTCAGCCAGCCATCGTCCGTCCACAACGCCTTCTGGATCGCAGTCTCCCGGCCCAGCGGGCAACGCTGCTGATCCGACTGCGAATGCAGAGACAGCGGGCGGCCGCACAGGTGCACCAGGTAGATCTCGCCCCTCTGCGTCTCCACCCAATCACCATGGCCTGCGCGCTGCAGCGGCAGACGGGGATCGTCCTTGGACGTGACGATATGCTTGATCGGATCTACCTCATAGGGACCTTCGAGCTGCCTGGCGCGCGCCATCGTCACGGCATGCGTATAACCCGTTCCACCTTCGGCGGTCAGCAGGTAGTAATACCCGTTGCGCTTGTAGAGATGCGGACCCTCGGTCACCCGCAGCTCCGTGCCGCGGAAGATGTTGCGCACCGGACCCACGAGGCGTCGCGCCACGTGATCGTATTCCTGCAGCAGGATGCCGTGAAACGGATGCTGCTGCGGACGGTAGTCCCATTCCATGTTGACCAGCCACTTGCGGCCATCGTCGTCGTGGAACAGCGAGGCGTCGAAGCCACTGCTGTTCAGGTACACCGGGTCGGACCAGCGCCCGTCGATGGTGGCGCAGGTGGTCAGGTAGTTGTGCGTGTCTTTGAAGCTGCCCTCATGCCGCTTCACATCCGTGTAGATCAGCCAGAACAATCCATCGGCATGGGTAAGGCAGGGAGCCCATATGCCACCGGAGTCCGGGTTGCCGCGCATGTCCAACAGCTCGGTGCGATCCAGCGGGTGCGCAATCAGGCGCCAATGCACCAGGTCACGCGAATGATGGATCTGCACACCGGGGTACCACTCGAAGGTCGATGTGGCGATGTAGTAGTCATCGTCCACGCGCACGATCGAGGGATCCGGATTGAATCCAGGCAGGATGGGATTGTGGATCACGGCCTTCATGGCGTTGTCTTCACGGCGAACCGGCTCTGCCAGCCGCGCGTCAGCCGGTAGAACTGCAGGCAGGCCAGTACCAGCAGCGCTGCAGCAATGGAGCTGCCCGCGAAG
>Ga0134124_10004327_pt1 | contig 11414 bp, 11 predicted proteins | sample KB304_FD_96880 | JGI IMG/M metagenome (GOLD analysis project Ga0134124, IMG submission 96880) | Terrestrial soil microbial communities without Nitrogen fertilizer from Kellogg Biological Station, Michigan, USA - KB3-0-4 | ecosystem: Environmental > Terrestrial > Soil > Unclassified ... | reverse complement strand
TGCTGTCGCCAATGGTTCTAATGTCTGGTGGCAAGTCAGGAGTACCAATGCCTTGGGTAACAGCCCCTACAGTCCTGGCGTTACATTTACCGTAAGAGTTCTCCCGGCAACCCCGACCATCGTCACTCCGACAGGCGGGTCTGCAGTAGCCTCCACAACTCCGACTTACGTCTGGAATGCAGATGCCAATGCTACCAGCTATACCCTGTTCACCAGCATTGGAGGAGTAGCAAATACCGCCACCTACTCCGCTGCTGCTGCCGGCTGTGCCTCTGGCACCGGCACCTGCTCGGTAACCCCGGTTGCAGCTGTCGCCAATGGTTCTAATGTTTGGTGGCAAGTCAGAGGGACCAATGCCTTGGGTAACAGCCCCTACAGTCCTGGCGTTACATTTACCGTAAGAGTCCTTCCGGCAACCCCGACCATCGTCACTCCAACCGGCGGGTCTGCAGTAGCCTCCACCACTCCGACTTACGTCTGGAATGCGGATGCCAATGCTACCAGCTATACCCTGTTCACCAGCATTGGCGGGGTAGCAAATACCACCACCTACTCAGCTTCTGCAGCTGGTTGTGCATCGGGTACCGGCACCTGCTCGGTAACCCCGGTTGCAGCTGTCGCCAATGGTTCTCATGTTTGGTGGCAAGTTAGAGGAACTAATGTTGTGGGTAACGGTGTTTACAGTCCAGGCATCACGTTTACAGTAACACAGCCTTGATATCTGATTAATGGTGATGATATAAAAGAAGTAGCAGTTAAATGCTCCTGACCATTGAAACCCCTGTTTTCCCGAACAGGGGTTTCATTTTTGGGGTCAAGAGATTATCCATAAATATTGTCTGTTTTTCTTTGACAAGGGGTACTAAATCAATTTACGCAGAAGCGGAGAAGTATAATGATAGATGCAAACTGCTGGGTGATGATTTCCTCGAAGAGGCTGATGTGATAAGATCTAGACTTGGGCAGGAAATTGCCGAGGAATTATTTGAATGAAAAACAGCTCTAATTGGTTGCCGAGTAAGTATATATACAAAAATGGTGTATTGAAAGGCTCAAGAAATCCGAACGAAGTTGGTATAGCTTCCAGATTGATTACCGATCTAATCGCAATCTGCTATGATGGGATTTTTAAATCTCATGCTAAGGGGAAGCTTCTTGATTTGGGCTGTGGAAAAGTTCCTCTATTCGAGGCATACAGGGATTATGTGTCAGAGATTATTTGTGTCGATTGGGAAAATACGTTACATAAAAACGAATATTTAGATTATGTATGTGACTTAACAAAGACACTGCCTTTTAGTGATGGCGAATTTGACACCATAGTACTATCTGATGTCCTTGAACACATTCCTGAGCCGGAAATGCTGTGGAAGGAAATGGAAAGGATTTTAGCATTTAACGGCAAGATAATAATGAATGTTCCTTTCTTTTATTGGATACATGAACAGCCACATGACTACTATAGATATACAGAGTTTGCGTTACGTCGCTTTGTCGAGAAGTGCAAGTTGAATATAGTCGAGTTGTTTCCTATTGGTGGAGTGTTTGAAATTTTCATCGATCTTTTTTCAAAGTGTGTTGTGAGGCTTCCAGTAATCGGTGGTGCATTGGCAGAGTTTTCACAGTGGGCTGCATTTAAGCTTAATGTGACGAAGTTCGAGACAAGGTTATCCAAATCTACTAGTGCAAGTTTTCCATTGGGATATTTTTTGGTAGCCGAGAAAAAAATTAGAACCTTTGGGAAAACGAATTGACCCTCAAACAAAAAACCTTCTCAGCAGTTCGCTGGACGACCTTTTCCATGCTGACCAAGGCGGTGCTCACACTCTTGCAAATGGCAGTGTTGGCTCGGTTGTTGACACCCACAGATTTTGGCTTGATGGCGTTGGTGACCGCAGTAATTGCCTTCGCGCAAATCTTTTCTGATATGGGCATCAGTAATGCCATCATTCATCATCAGGAAATTAGTCGAGAAGAGCTTTCCAGTCTTTTCTGGCTGAATGTGCTGTCGAGTACACTGTTGATGGTGTTTTTGATGCTGATTAGCCCTTTTGTGGCAACTTTGTATCATGAGCCACGTATGCAAGCAATTTTGATACTCGTTAGTACGTCGTTCTTGATTATCGCGATGGGACAGCAGTTGCGAGTAATTGCAGAGAAAAATCTACGCTTTCAGCAACTGGCCGTGATCGATGTGACATCATCATTCTTGGGTTTCTTTTTGGCAGTGATTGTTGCCTTGGCTGGTGGCGGTGTCTATGCCTTGGTGGCAGGAATGCTTACAGGTGCACTTGTTGCGACAGTATTGTCTTGGTGGATTTTGGCAGACGGATGGCGACCTTTGTGGCGTTTGCGTTTGGGGGAAATCAGGGAATACTTGAGTTTTGGTGCCTACATGGTCGGTTTCAGTCTGACCAATACCGTCAATATGCAGGCAGATGTTCTGATAGGTGGACGGGTACTGGGCTCTTCCAGTCTAGGAGCTTATAGCCTCCCTAAAGATGCTAGCTTGCGTTTGGCGATGATAATTAACCCGATTGTGACTCGTGTCGGATTACCTGTGATGGCTCAGGCACAAAGTGACAGGTCATTGCTCAAATCTATTTATTTAAAAACATTGTTGATGACGGCATCGGTCAATTTTCCGCTCTATTTGATGATTGCTGTTTTTGCTCGGGAGATTGTGGCAATCATGTTTGGTCCCCAGTGGAAAGAATCTGTTCCAATACTGCAATTATTGGCTTTATGGGGGCTAGTACGCTCAACAGGAAATCCTGTGGGAAGTCTCTTGTTCGCATTGGGACGAGCGAAGTTGGCCTTTTGGTGGAGTTTTGGTCAGATGATATTTTGGATACCAATTTTTTGGGTTGGCGCAAAGCACGGTACGCATGGCCTGTCGATTTCTTTGCTCATATCAGTGGTTCTCAGCGCTACACCTATGTGGTACGTACTTGTTCGCCCATCATGTGAGGCAACATTTTCTGAATATTTTAAACAATTTCTAGTTCCATTCGTAATTTCATTATTTGCAGCTGCCACAGGCTTTGGGGCGGCGTTGCTATTTGAGATAATCGTATTGCGTCTTTGTGTCGGATTAATTGTTGGGGGTCTTGTTTATCTAGTGTTGAGCCGTTGGTTTAACCGCACTTGGTTTGCAGCGATAACAGAGCTGTTGTTGGGGCGAGTGCGAAGTGCTAAGATTGTTTTCTAACTCAAACATCTAAGGCGCTAATTTATAGATATGAAATCAGCATGAACCAACTATTAGAATTCTTCACTCGCTTACCTAGTCGAATGAATGGTCGTATCCAGAGCCGCATTGTGCCCAGTTTGCTGGCATGGAAGATCACGCTAGGTTTTTTGTGGCGGCGTGCAGCTAAACCTCATGGTTTGCCTTCACCTTTGATTGTTTCGTTAACATCCTATCCTGCGCGTTTTAGCAAACTACCACTCACTCTTAAATGCTTGTTGTCACAAAGCATGGCGGCAGATCGGGTGATTTTGTGGATAGCACGTCAAGACAAAAATGCACTCACTCCAGCCATCCTGGATTTACAAAGGTCTGGTTTAGAAATCTCATATTGCGACGATCTTCGTTCCTACAAAAAAGTCATTCCCACCCTGCGGAATAATCCTGACAGCTTTATCGTTACTGCTGACGATGATTTGTATTACTGGCCTACCTGGTTGGAGGAATTGGTGTCTGGCTACCAAATGGGGGCTAATGACGTAATATGTCATAGAGCTCATCGCATATGTTTGGGCGCGGAGGGGTTACCATTACCCTATGAAAAATGGGAAATTAATATACAGTGGGTAGATGCATCTCCACTAAATTTTCAAACCGGAGTAGGTGGTGTTCTTTACCCACCTAATGCCTTTCATGCCGATGTCCTAAACGACCAAATGTTCATGAAACTGTGCCCGCAGGCAGATGATGTTTGGCTATATTGGATGATGCGTCTAAATGGGATGATGGCAAGGAAAACACCTGTCAGTAGAGCTATTTGTTGTTGGGCAGGTACTCAACAAACTGCCCTTTTTCACAACAACGTAGCTGGCGGTGGGAATAGTGAACAAATCACGGCAATGATACAAGCATATGGTTTCCCTATAAATCTCGATAAATTGAAAGCATGAAAATAAGGAGGCTATTCAGTATTATCTATAAGCAACCGCTGAGTAGCGGCTCGCGATATTTATTTCTGTGCAAAACCGATTTCATGGCTTAATTTATCTGAATGGAGATAAACTTGGATAATTCTTTATTCAAAGCAGAGCAAAAAAGAGCGCCAATTGCTCTGTTTGTTTATAATCGTCCGATACATACACGCAGAACGGTGCAGTGCTTAGAAAAAAATGAAGGAGCACAAGAATCAGTACTTTATATTTTTTCCGATGCGGAAAAATCGGTTTCGGATAAATCTTCAGTCGAAGAAGTCCGAAAGTTTATCCACGAGATCACTGGCTTTAAGCAAGTGTTCATTATTGAACAGACCGAGAACCTTGGTTTGGCCAGGTCCATTATTAATGGTGTGACGTGCCTATGCGAAAAGCATGGCAGCGTTATTGTTCTAGAGGATGATCTAGAGACATCTCCGTATTTCCTGAATTTCATGAACGAAGCCTTGGGCTTCTACGAAAACACGACGGAGGTCATGCACATCTCGGGTTGCAGGTATCCTGCTGAACCATTTGGAAAAGATGACACTTTCTTTCTTCAGGTGCCGCTATGCTGGGGCTGGGCAACATGGCAACGCGCGTGGATTACGTTCGATAAGAATATTTCGGTAATGAATCGTTTCAATCGCACGATGATTAAGCGTTTTGATTTCGACAATACCTACTCGTATTGGAAGCAATTGGAATTGAACCGCACAGGCAAACTCAACACTTGGTTTGTGTTTTGGTACGCGAACTTGTTTTTGCGCGGAGGATTGTCGCTCTTTCCAGCACGATCATTGGTCTCAAATATTGGATTCGATAGCAGTGGCGAGAACTGTGGCAGCAACTCAGATTTTATATTCAAGTTAAGCGAGACTCCGGTTAAGGTTGCTCCGATACCAATTGTTAATTCCTCAACTGGTTTTGAGCTTCACAAGAAATTTTTTCGTAAAGTCAACCCTAAATTGATTGGCAAAATATTGCGAAAAATAAGCAGGCTTGCCACTCGCATAGGCCATATGAATTGAGGATAACTTGGGGAGTCGTATGACAGCTCTAAAGCACGTTTTGTTGAATCCGTTTTCGCTCTGGATAAAGAGAGCAATAGTGAATTGTTACTATGAGATTAAGTACTCCTCTCAAAATCTTAAAATTGGCTATTTAGCACATTTGACCAATTGCAGATTTAGTAATTACAACTCCATTCAACCGGGAGCTGTGCTGTGCAACGTTACTCTGGGCGACTTCAGCTACGTAGCTCAAAACAGCAGGCTGGCTAATGTTGTCGTTGGTAAATTTTCGTCTATAGGACCCGACGTACTAATGGGTTTGGGAGTCCATCCTTCTGACGTGTTCGTATCAACTCATCCTGTCTTTTTTTCACCGAATAATCACTCTGGGCTATCATTTACAAAGACTGCATTACTTGAAGAGTACAAAACGATTAATGTTGGGAATGACGTATGGATTGGGGCTAGAGCGATTGTTTTGGATGGCGTTTCAGTTGGTGATGGAGCAATTGTTGGCGCTGGCGCAGTTGTGACTAAAGATGTGCCCCCATACGCCGTTGTAGGCGGTGTACCGGCAAGAATCTTGAAATATCGTTTTGAGCCTGCAGAGATTGAATATTTATTGCAATCACAGTGGTGGAATCATGACATTGAATGGCTAAGTACAAATTCCGATAAACTTAACGACATCAAAGAATTATCCAAACTTAATCTGGCCGACTGAACGGTCAGATTAATTAATTTGCGCGGATTACTATGAAAAATATCCTGGCTTTCTTGGTTTACATGATGCTCATTTTGTCATCAGGTGCAATCATTCAGCCCATTAAAGATGGTGGTGCCAGAATTCAAGGGTTTTATGATGCTGTTGAATATTCAGGACCGCTTAACTATCTACCCATATTTTGGCAAGTGTCAGTAGCTATGTTGATTTACCTTGTGTTTTGCAAAGAGAAGTCGCTTTATTTTCATTTCGATTTTGTTTGGGGCGGGTTGTTTGCTATGTGTTTTGCATCTGCTCTATGGGCCAGCTACTCGAAAGTCGCGTTTTCCCTTTCCGTTCTGTTATTGCTTTCCTACTCACTTGTTAACCTGCATGTTGTAATTTGCGGGTGGCAAAAAGTGCTTGAGTCTCTCCATTGGTTTTTCATTTGCATTCTGATGTTGTCTCTAGTGACGGTTTTCTTGCTACCAAGCTATGGCATTTCAGTAGGTGAACATGCCGGGAAATGGCAAGGAGTCTTTGATCATAAAAATGGGCTTGGCAATTTTGCGGCACTGATTTACGTTTTCTATATTTGGTGGTTAACTATTGAGCGGTCAATAGTGAAGATAGTTGGCATTATGCTATCGCTTCTGCTGGTTATTGGGAGTGGCTCTTCAACAGCATTAATCAATCTTTCTATTTGTACTTTGCTATACGGGTTGCTTCGCATCCCTCTCACCAAAAGACTGCTCTTTGCCAAACGATTTATCATTGTTGGCGCCCTTGGGTTGATTGTCATTTCTACAATGGCCATTTCTCTCGATAGCAGCGGATTTGCGATTATTGACAAAGATACATCGTTTTCAAATCGTAACCTGATTTGGGCATTATTCTTAAAAGAAATTGAATCTGCTCCGTGGGTTGGGCATGGTTTGAGTCAATTTAGCGCCGGACTATCAGTTAATGAGCGTGACATCCTTTCGAACGTCGGCTTTGTAGTTGGCACGGCTCATAACGGCTTCTTAGAGTGTTGGCATGCCATAGGAGTAGTTGGCCTTGCTCTATCTCTAGCTGCAATTGTGCAACTTTTGCGATTTAAGATTGACGGTCATCCATCTGAGTTAGCTTTTCTTTTTCTATTCTATTTTGTGATTCTCAACACATTTGAATCTCGGCTTATTGGTTTTAATTTTTACTTCATTGTGCTCATGTATGTAGCAAGTTTGACAAAAGCGATGTCACAACAGCATACTTTGCAAGCGCAGGTCTAAAATATTTCCTCTTTAACACAATTAAATCATTGGATGCAAAGTCGGGGCGTACTCGCTAATTCTGACAACCGATTGTTTAACAATCCTGCCTTCTCGGCAAGGTTCGGAGGATAATTGATGCTAGTTTCTGTTGTTACACCTACCTATAACAGTGCTGCAACAATTACTCGTTGTATTGATTCAGTTAGAGCTCAGGATTATTCTCACATCGAGCACCTTGTGATTGATGGCGGCTCTACTGATGGTACTGTTGAGTTGCTAAATCAAATGGGGGTTCGTTACCTATCGGAGCCTGATGCCGGGATCTATCACGCCATGAACAAAGGGGTTCGAATGGCAACGGGTGAAATTATTCACATTCTTAATTCGGATGACTGGTATTCAGCTAACGATGTCGTTTCTACAATGGTGAGTTTTATGGAGTCAGGCAAGTATGACATTTGCCACGCGTACATTGCTCAAGTCAATCCTGAAGGTGATGAGATTTGCATCAACGGTGCAGATGTCAGCAAAGCTCAGTTGTTAAATAAGATGAGAGTTGCTCACCCTTCCTGTTTTGTTCGATCTGCTGTTTATCGACGTTTGGGTGATTTTAGCCAAGGTTTTGGAATCGCCGCTGACTATGATTTTGTCTTGAGAATCTGGGCGAGAGTAAAAGTGGGTTTTCTGCCAAAGCGCGTCGTTCAAATGCAACTGGCCGGGGCTAGCAGTGGGAATCCTGTAAGAAGCTATAAAGAGTCGATGGCAGTTTCTCTTGTGCATGGCAAAGGAGTGATCCCTGCACTGGTAATTTTTTGCTACGAGTGTGTGAAGCATTATTTAGTCCTGTTTGCACGTAAATTTGGCTATAGAAACCGTCGTTAATAAGGAGTACGTCAACATGATAATGTCAGAACGGTTGACTTTAAGTGATCAGGATTCAAATCACAAATACTCGCTTTTCCAGGATTGGCTGGTTAACAAAGGTAATGCTAAAGGGCGTGCAATTTTGGTGGCCTTCCGTGCGGCAAACTTTTTTTCACATGTGCCGATCCCATTTCGCTATATCGGGTATCCTTATCTCATATTATACCGCGTGCTCGTTGAATGGATTTTGTGTGTTGAATTACCTTGGAAACTTTCAATCGGTCCTGGCCTACGCCTTTACCATGGTCAGGCACTTGTCGTAAATGATCGTGCCGCTATTGGGAGTAATTGTGTGTTGCGCCACTCGACTACCATAGGTGTAGCTGTTACTTCACCGACTTATGGTGGTAGTGCTCCAGTCATTGGTAACGGTGTTGATATAGGCTCCAATGTTGTCATTTTGGGGAACATAAAGATTGGTAATGGTGCGGTGATTGGCGCAGGTAGCGTGGTGGTAAAAGATGTGCCGACTGGTGCTGTGGTGGCAGGTAATCCTGCGAGGGTATTACGTATTATGACCCTAGATGAACACCTAAGTACGTAGTGATGCAATGAAAACCAAAATTCTCGCAATCGGTTTAAGGACCAATCAAAAGAACAATATTTTTTCCGGCCAAGCCATGATGTTTGATGCTTTGGTAGATTTTTTAATAATCAATAATTTCAATGTTAACGTAGTTGATTTAACGTCTAAATATACCAATATTGAGGTGGGGAAATTTGATATAAAACGTACACTGGAATATATCGCCATCATTCTAGGGTCCATAAAATCATTTATTGGCTGTAGAGGCGGATTGCTATACATCACTACAGCTCAGACAAAAGCAGGCTTTCTCAGAGATCTCGTTTTCATAAATCTGGCTTCATTTTTCAACTTTAAAATTTTGATGCAGCAATTTGGTTCAAATTTCGCCAATTTTTACAACGACCTTTCACCGTTGATGAAATATATAGTGAGGACCACTTTCAACAAAGGAAATTACATTATTGTTGAAGGAGAGCTCACAAAGCAGCAGTTTTCAATGATAGATGATTATGCCCACAAAGTGGTGCCGATAACCAATGGGCTTCCAGAGAAGAATCTTCTTAGTTCAGACAAAGGAAAGACCTATAGTTCAGATCAACCATTTAACTTAATTTATTTGAGTTATATGATCGAGAGCAAAGGGTATTGGGATGTACTTAAGGCCGTACGGATACTTGTTCAGGAGCATAAAAAAAATGTTCATTGTGTGTTTGCCGGCGCCTTCAAACACTCTGTTGATTCTGAAATGCATGCGAATGAAGTTGAGGCAGCCAATGCATTTAAACAATATGTGGCCACCAACAATTTACAACGGAACGTTACGTATTACGAAGGATTGATGGGGGAGGCAAAGGCACATGCTTTCCTGAAGGCACATGCCTTTTTATTGCCTTCGTATTTCAAATTTGAGGGGCAGCCGGTTTCAGTACTTGAAGCAATGGCATACGGCGCGGTACCTGTTGTAACTAAATACCGCATGATTCCTGATATGGTTACCAACGATGTCGGGTTGTTTGTTGAACCGAAATCGCCGGAGCAAATTGCAGAAAGGATTTTGTTTTTAATGGAGAATCCTGCTAAGTATGCAAGCTACTCACAAGCCTGTGTAGATAGATTTTTAGCAAACTACACATTGGATAGGTACAGCCAGAATATGTTGCAAGCAATTAAAAACATAATGAGCCAGAAAGAATGTCCATAAATAACGATAGAATATTAATCACAGGTGCTTCCGGATTCATAGGGACTAACCTGGTTGACTTGTTAGTGGCTCAAAATTACACGATTCTCAATTTTGACAAAGCAAAGCCCAATAAAAAAAGTCATGAGCCATTTTGGCATCAAGGAAATCTGCTGGAACCAGCTGATATTGAAAAAGTTATTCATGTGTTTACACCATCAGTTGTCATCCATTTAGCTGCGCGCACTGACACCCTGAGCAATAAGCTGGCAGACTATATCGATAATACAAAAGGCACTGAAAATCTAATAAGATGTTTGGAGCAAGTGGCTCTTGTAAAGCGTGTCATTATTACATCAACACAATATGTGTATAAGTCGGAAGACGTACCTTTACCAATTCATGATACTGATTATGCACCACATACCGCTTATGGCCAGAGCAAGGTCATTACCGAACAATTAACCCGTGAGTCTAAGTTGCAGTGTTGCTGGACTATCGTTCGTCCTGCCAATATCTGGGGGCCGTGGCATCTTCGTTATCCCGTCGAATTATGGAAGATCATTGATAAAGGGTTATATGTTCATCCAAGCAAAAATGAAGTTATACGGACTTATGGATATGTTAAGAATGTGGCATATCAGCTGTTGCAAATAGTACAAGCCGATTCTTCTCGTGTAGACAAACAGACTTATTACTTGGGTGATATCCCCATTGATTCATATATTTGGTTAAATGCAATATCAAGAAGCTTAACAGGCAAGCAGCTCAAAAGAGTACCTAGCTATTTGTTTACTATCCCAGCTTTATTCGGTGACCTACTAATAAAAATCGGGATTCGATCACCTCTATATTCAGCACGTTTCAAAAACATGATCGAAAATTATCCTGCGCCTACAGAGAAAACGATTGCGGCATTTGGTGCATCACATCCGAATTTAGAGGATAACGTCAAAGAAACTATTGAATGGATAAACACTGAAGGTAATGAGTTGTTTGATTATTGGAGAAACAAACGGTTGTGAGAGCACTGCCGTAATGGCTTTAAAAGATTAATGGGCTCAGAGCATTTGCTCTGAGCCCATTAATCCGAAAACTAAATGGTATTGGTTTAGTATCGAGCTACTTTTCTATAAGAATAGGTGATGGACCGATTTCCAGCTGAGTTACAGAAGCTATATTTGAACTATTTCCTGCAAGATTTTTCATCGACTTTGCATTCCACTCTTTGGGAAGTTCCATTCTTAGGGCTCTGTCAGCATTCCAGACGATCCATGCTGTATTGTTATCGGCCTTTACTAACCTGATTACCCACGTTCCCTGACTGTTTTTCCCACAAGAAATCATTTTAGCGCCGTTAAGCCAGTTGTAAACCTGTGCATATGCCGCAGCCGGGGCTTTAACCGTTTTACCATCCTTCTCCACTAACCCCATATTTGCATTATCCCAAGCATACCAGAAGAAGCGATTAATACCTCTTGCCCAATTCAAAACATATGAGCGGGCAACATATGCGGAGGCTTCGCTGTCTGTAAGCACTTTGCTGAACCTGCTCCCTTCCGGTGCTACGGTGCTGTTGTGATTTTCTATATACCAACCGGATTCTGTGTTCCAGAAAGGTTTGCTGCCAACATTGTAGTTAGTGAGG
>Ga0134124_10004326_pt1 | contig 11417 bp, 13 predicted proteins | sample KB304_FD_96880 | JGI IMG/M metagenome (GOLD analysis project Ga0134124, IMG submission 96880) | Terrestrial soil microbial communities without Nitrogen fertilizer from Kellogg Biological Station, Michigan, USA - KB3-0-4 | ecosystem: Environmental > Terrestrial > Soil > Unclassified ... | reverse complement strand
CCGGTGATCACGCTGTGCACGGAGAAGCGCGGCACGCAGACCAACATGCACTACTCCGCGCGCCACGTGGTCATCTCCTACGACCTGCCGCTGAACGAGGTGGTGCTCGATTTCTTCGACCGGCTGAAATCGATGACCCGCGGCTACGGCTCGCTCGACTACGAGTTCAAGGAATACCGCGCCGCCGACATGGTGCGCCTGGACATCCTGGTGAACGGCGACAAGGTCGACGCGCTCTCGAGCATGGTGCATCGATCCGCCGCGCAACATCGAGGAAGAGAATTAGTAACCAAGCTAAGAAGTCTCATACCGCGCCAGATGTTCGATGTGGCGATCCAGGCCGCGATCGGCGGCCACATCGTGGCGCGCGAGAACGTCAAGGCGCTGCGCAAGAACGTGCTGGCGAAGTGCTACGGCGGCGACGTCACCCGCAAGCGCAAGCTGCTCGAAAAACAAAAGGAAGGGAAGAAGCGCATGAAACAGGTCGGCTCGGTCGAGATCCCGCAGGAGGCGTTCCTCGCGGTGCTGCAGCGGGGCGACACGTGAGGCACGTCCCATGAGTTTCGCGCTCTTTCTGCTGCTCCTCCTGGTAGTCACCGGCGCGGTGTGGGCGCTCGAGGCGGCGTGGCTGCGCCGCGGCCGCCCCGCCGGCGAGAAGCAGCCCTGGTGGGTCGAGTACTCGGTCAGCTTCTTCCCGGTGATCCTGATCGTGTTCCTGCTGCGCTCGTTCCTGGTCGAGCCGTTCAAGATCCCGTCGAGCTCCATGGTGCCGACGCTGCTGGTCGGCGACTTCATCCTCGTGAACAAATTCACGTACGGCATCCGCCTGCCGGTGTGGAACAAGAAGGTGATTCCGCTGCACGACCCGCAGCGCGGCGATGTGATGGTTTTCCGCTATCCCGAGGATCCTTCGCTCGACTACATCAAGCGAGTGGTCGGGGTGCCGGGCGACCGCATCGAATACCGTAACAAACGTCTCACCGTCAACGGCAGTCCGGTGCCGGAGAAGCAGGTTGACGACTACCTGTCGAAGGAGCGCATGCAGTTTTCCAAGCGCTTCGTCGAAACCCTGAACGGAGTCGAGCATCAGATCCTGATCGAGGACGACGCGCCGGCCCTGATGACGCCGTCGCGCTCGTTCCCCCACTCGGCCAATTGCAACTACAATACGAGCGGCCTGGCGTGCACGGTTCCGCCGGGGCATTACTTCATGATGGGCGATAACCGGGACAACTCGAGCGACAGCCGGGTCTGGGGGTTCGTCCCCGATGAGAATATCGTCGGCAGGGCGTTCTTCATCTGGCTGAACCTGAACGAGCTGGGGCGCTTCGGGTCGTTCCGATGAAAGGAGAACAACAATGCGCGAGCGCGCCGCCTGGAAGACCGCTGTCCGCTGCCGGGGCGTCACCATCACCGGCCTCATCATCGTGCTGTTCATCCTCGTCGTGGTCGCGACGTTCGGGATGAAGCTGCTGCCGGCCTACATCGAGTACGGCACGGCGAAGAAGGCGATCAACGCGATCGCCCGCGACGGCACCGGGGCGTCGACGCCGCAGGAAGTGCGCCGCAATTTCGACGCCCGCGCGCAGATCGACAACATCGAGTCGTTGAAGGGCAGCGACCTCGAGATCCGCAGGGAGGGCGGCGGCATGGTGATCGGTTTCGCCTACCGCAAGGAAGTGCCGCTGGTCTCGAACGTGGGCCTGTACATCGACTTCGCGGCCAGCTCGTCGGGCCAGTAGACGCTTTGGCGCGGCCCGCGGCGCTCGAGAAACGGCTGGGCTACCGGTTCAACGACCCGCGCCTCGTCGAGCAGGCGCTTACGCACCGCAGCCGCGGCGCCGAGAATTACGAGCGGCTCGAGTTTCTGGGCGACGGGGTGCTCGGGTGCGCGGTGGCCGACGAGCTCTACGCCCGCTTCCCGCAGCTCTCCGAAGGCAAGCTCACGCGCCTGCGCGCGAGCCTGGTCAGCGAGGCGGCGCTCGCCGAGGTGGCGAAGGCGCTGGGGATCGGCGAGCATCTGCGCCTGGGCGAAGGCGAGCTCGCGGCGGGTCCCGAGGCGCGGCCCTCGATCCTCGCCGACGCGCTCGAGGCGGTGCTCGGCGCGGTGTTCCTCGATGGCGGCTACGACGCGGCGCGGAAGGCCGTGCTCACCGCCTTCGGTCCGCTGATCGAGCGCCTCGACCCGGAGCGGCCGGCGAAGGACGCCAAGACGCGCCTGCAGGAGATCCTCCAGGCGCGCCACCGCCGGCTGCCGCAGTACCGCGTCGTCGCCGTGCAGGGCGAGGCGCACAAGCAGTCCTTCGAGGTGGAGTGCTACGTTTCCGAGCTCGAGCTGCGCGTGCTCGGGACCGGCACCTCGCGGCAGCGCGCCGAACAGCAGGCGGCCAAGGCAATGCTTGATAAGCTCGAGGCATGATTTTTCTTGATTGCCCCCCTGTTAAGGGGGGAGCGAGCGTGTTTTTCGCGAGCGGGGGGTTTTGTTTTTCGAAAACCAAACCCCCCGCTCGTTTCACTCGCGACCCCCTTCACAGGGGGTCGGCATCGCGCAGATGACTCACCGCTGCGGAACGATCGGGCTCGCCGGCCGGCCGAACACCGGCAAGTCCAGCCTGCTGAACCGGCTGGTGGGCCAGAAGCTCTCGATCGTCTCGGGCAAGCCCCAGACCACGCGCCATCTCGTCACCGGCATCGTGACGCAGCCGGGCTGCCAGTTCGTGTTCGTCGACGCCCCCGGCCAGCAGGCGCGCTCGCGAAGCATGCTGCACCGGACCCTCAACCGGCGCGCGACCCAGGCCGCGCGCGATGCCGACATCGCGCTCTTCGTGGTCGAGGCGCTGCGCTTCGGACCCGACGACCACGCGGTCCTGGACAAGATTCCTTCCGAGCAGCGAGTCATCGCGGTCGTGAACAAGGTGGACACCGTCGAGCGTCCGTCCGACCTCATTCCGTTTCTCGACCGCCTGTCGAAGACGCGCAAGTTCGAGGCGCTGGTCCCGGTCAGCGCGAAGACCGGACGCAACATCCCCGAGCTCTTCAAGGCGCTGCGCGAGGCGCTGCCCGAGGCGCCGGCGGCCTATCCCGCGGACCAGCTCACCGACCGCGACGAGCGTTTCTTCGCCGCCGAGCTCCTGCGCGAGAAGCTGTTCGAGGAGATGGGGGAGGAGCTGCCTTACCGCTGCGAGGTGTTGATCGAGAGCTTCAAGGAGGAAGGCAGGCTGCGGCGCATCGAGGCCACGATCCTGGTCGAGCGCGCGAGCCAGAAGGCGATCGTGGTCGGCGCCCGCGGCGAGCGCCTCAAACGCATGGCGAGCGCCGCGCGCAAGGACATGGAGCGGCTCTTCGGCGGCAAGGTGTACCTTGGCACCTGGGTGAAGGTGCGCAAAGCGTGGACGGATGACGCACGCGTGTTGCGACAACTAGGGTACGAGTGAAAAAACGCGCCGAACATGAGGCGGGATTCGTGCTGCACACGTATCCCTACAAGGAGACGAGCCTCATCGTCGAGCTGTTCGCGCGTCGCTTCGGGCGCGTGGCGCTGCTCGCGCGAGGGGCGCGCCGGCCGCGCTCGGCGATGCGCGGCGTGCTGCTTTCGTTCCAGGCCCTGCGCGTCTCCTGGAGCGCCTCGGCGGAGCTCGGCAACCTGATCTCGGCCGAATGGGCCGGCGCGCTGCTGCCGCTCGCCGGGCAATCGCTCATGTGCGGCTTCTATCTGAACGAGCTGCTGCTGCGCCTGCTTCCGCGCGACGATCCGCACGAGGCGCTGTTCGACGGCTACGGGGAAGCCCTGGCCCGCCTGAGCTGCGCCGGCGATGCTTCCGTGGTGCTGCGCGGGTTCGAGAAGCGCCTGCTCGCCGAGCTGGGTTACGCGCCGGTCCTCGACCGCAACGCGGCGAACCGCCCGATCGACCCCGACCGCCTCTACGCCTACGAGCCCGAGCGCGGCCCCACCGCGGTGAACGGAACCCGAGGCGACCTTCCCGTGGTGCGGGGCCGGACCCTGCTCGACGTGGCCGCCGACGACTACACCCGGGCCGAGACGCGCGAGGAGGCGAGGACCCTCATGCGCGCGCTGATCGGCGAGCGCCTGCACGGGCAGGTACTGCATACGCGCACGGTCCTGAGAGAATTGAGCGACTTGTGATTGAGCTCGGGGTCAACGTCGATCACGTCGCCACCGTGCGCCAGGCAAGGCGCACCTACGAGCCCGACCCGGTGTGGGCGGCCGTCGAGGCGCACCTGGGCGGCGCCGACGGCATCACGGTCCACCTGCGCGAGGACCGCCGCCACATCCAGGACGAGGACGTGCGCCGCTTGCGCGAGCTCACCCATATCCGCCTCAACCTGGAGATGGCCGCGACCGCCGAGATGGTCGAGATCGCCGCCCGCATCAAGCCCGAGATGGCCATGCTGGTCCCCGAGGGGCGCCACGAGATCACCACGGAGGGCGGGCTCGACATCGTCTCGAAGGAAAAGGCCCTCAAGAGCGCGGTCAAGCGGCTGGCCGATGCCGGCATCGTCGTCTCGGTGTTCATCGACGCCGACCCGGCTCAGGTCGAGGCGGCGAAGCGCATCGGCGCCGCGGTGTGCGAGGTGCACACGGGCCCCTACGCGCATGCGTTCCACTCCAAGGGCCGCGACGCCGAGAGCCCTGCCGTTGTTTCCGAGATCAAGAAGCTCGAAAAGGCCGGAGAGCATATTCGCGGGCTCGGCATGCGCTTCAATGCCGGGCACGCGCTCAATTACTTCAACGTGGAGCCGGTAGCGCGCCTGCCGGGCGTGCGCGAGCTGCACATCGGCCACGCCATCGTGTCGCGCGCCGTGTTCGTAGGCATGCGGGAAGCCGTCCGCGAGATGAAAGCCCTGATGGTGCAGGCGGCGCGGTGATCTACGGCGTGGGCACCGACGTGGTCGAGATCGGCCGCATCCAGAACGCGCTCGAGCGCTTCGGCGAGCGCTTCGCGCGGCGGATTCTGTGTGAACCTGAATTAAGAAGGTTTCACGGCCATCGGCTGCCGGCGAACTACCTCGCCAAGCGCTTCGCCGCCAAGGAGGCGTTTACCAAGGCTCTCGGCACCGGCATCCATGCGCCGGCCAACTGGCACGGTGTCTGGGTGCGCAATCTTCCCTCCGGGAAGCCGGTCCTTGAATTCTCGGACGCTTTGAAGCAGCTGCTTTCCCAGCGGAAAATCTCGACCGCTCATGTCTCTCTCACCGACGAGCGCGGCATGGCGATGGCCACGGTGATCCTGGAATGCGCATGAGGGCAGGTCTTGAACCGAGCCTGTAGCGAAGCAATGACAGCCGACTTGCTGCACCGCACCGCATCTCGCGCAACATCCCGGGGTGTACGATGGCTCGCGCCCTCGCTCCTTGGTGCGCTGGTTGCTGATATGACAATCGACTCGCCCACGCAGCAGCAGCCTCCGGCTTCCGATCGACGCCACTACGGCGAGCGGCTTCGCGTCCTCGTGGTCGACGACGACGTCGATACGGTCAATACGCTGGCTGTCATCCTGAGAGGCGAGGGCTACGTCGTCCAGCCTGCGTACACGGGTAGTGAAGCGCTCTCCGCTGCGAGATTGTTCCGTCCGGACGTCATCATCCATGACCTCTCGGTTCCGGGGATGAGCGGCTACGCGGTCGCCCAGTCGATCCGGTTTGGATTCACCGACGTGCGCCGGCCCTTCATGATCGCGATTTCCGGCGTGTGGATGCAGACGCCCGACAAGAAGGTGGCCGAGCAGACCGGCTTCGACGCCTACCTCACGAAGCCTTGCGACACGGCGGTGCTTCTGCGCCTCGTGGACGGATTCAGGCGCTCGCGCATCCCGCAGCAGTAGGCAAGGCACAATACGAGTAATGCGAAAGACGAGGCTGCCCCTCGGGCCGGCGGTGATCGACGTCGTCGGCCCGACGCTTACCGACGAGGACCGCAATCGCCTGCGCCATCCGGCCGCGGGCGGCGTGATCCTCTTCTCCCGCAATTACGAGAACCCGGAACAGCTGTCCACCCTCACGACCGAAATAGCACGGTTGCGTGAGCCTGAGCTGCTGCTCTGCGTCGACCACGAGGGCGGCCGCGTGCAGCGCTTCCGCGAGGGATTCTCGACCATCCCGCCGATGCGGACGCTGGGCAAGCTCTGGGACCGCGACCGGGACGCGGCGCGCGAGACGGCGCGCGCGATCGCGTACATCGTCGGCGCCGAGCTCGCCGCGCACGGCGTCGATTTCAGCTTCGCGCCGGTGCTCGACCTCGACTACGGCTCGAGCTCGGTGATCGGCGACCGCGCCCTTCACTTCGACCCCACTGCGGTCGGCGCCCTGGGCGCGTGCATCGTGAAAGGCTTTGCCGACGCCGGCATGGGCGCGGTCGGCAAGCACTTCCCGGGCCACGGCTACGCCGCGGCCGACTCGCACGTCGCCGTGCCGCGCGACGAGCGCAAATTCGCCGACATTCTGAAAAAAGATCTGGTGCCCTTCCGCGCGACCATCGAGGCGGGCCTCGCAGGCGTAATGCCGGCGCATGTCATCTACGGGCAGGTGGACCCGGAGCCGGCCGGCTACTCGAGGCACTGGCTCCAGGAAGTGCTGCGCGGCAAGCTCGGCTTCCAGGGCATCATCTTCAGCGACGACCTCTCGATGGAGGGCGCGAGCGTCGCCGGCGGCGTCCCCGAGCGTGCCCGCGCGGCGCTCGCCGCGGGTTGCGACCTGGTCCTGTTGTGCAACGACCCTGCGGGCCAGCAAGTGCTTGTGGATTCCTTGAAGGACGTTCCCCTCGCGAATGCCGAGCGGGTGGAACGGATGCGGAAAAAGGGCGGACGCGACCTCAGGAAGAGCGTTGCGTACCGCGAAGCCCTGGAGCTCTTGAAGGGGCTGGCCTAGGGAAACTTCGCGTAACAGGAGCGAGCGCATGCAACCGTATCGGGCAGCGGCAGAGGGGCTGGTTGACACGCTGAAGAAGACGCTCGGCGACGCGACCGCCGGCGTTCGGAATTTGATCGTCGGAATCGTTCGACGCTGGGCAATTTACCTCCCGTTCACGGGCGCGATCGAGTCGTTGGGGTTCTGGCTCAAGCAGAAGGAAATCCAGGCGTGGATGGATTCCATTGCCCGGTCGTACCACCAGGAAATGGGCAAGGCGCGGCTGGAAAACGCGCCGCGCGATGAGCAGGAGGAGATCGCAAACAGGCACCACTCCGACCAGAAATGGGTGGAGGACGAGCTTCGAAAGCTGTACCACTCCTACTACGTCCACCAGGCGAACAGGCTCCGGATCCCAGTCCCGCCATTTCAGGAAAACGCTGGCGCGTGGATGGAAAGTTCGATCAGCCAGGGCTGGTACCTTACGCCGGAAGCCCTGCACGCTCTGCGCGATGAAATCCGCGCCGAACGAAAAGCACGGCGGGACGAATGGCTGGCCTGGATACCCCTGCTCGCCTTGGTCGTCAGCATCATCAGCGCCCTTACCGCGCTTGTGGTGGTCTGGAAGAGCTGAAAGCCGTCTAAGGCCAGTGCGCTAAAATGCCCCGCATGCGCGGCAAGCTTCTTCGCCTGCTCGTCTTGATCGCAATCGGCATCGCTGCGCCGATCCAGGGCGTTGTCGCCGCGACCGCGGGGTTCTGCGCGATGCAGTCGCACGATGCCGGTCATGATCACCATGCTGACGGCGGCGCCGGCGCTGTTCTGCCAGTTCCGGGAGAAAGTCATGCGCAGCACCACAAGCACTGCGCGCCGTGTGTCGCCTGCTGCACGGCGATCGCGATCGCACCGACGATCCGCCCCGAGTTCCAGTCTGCACCCGCCCCCGCTCCGGAAATCATGGTGATGCCGGCTCCTGCCGGGATCCAGCCGGAAGCGCTCGACCGCCCGCCGCTCGGCGGCTGATCCGCAGCACTGCAGTGGTCGCGGCGCGGCGCATCGCGTCGCCTTCGCGCCATCGCGCGCACCTGCTTTTCGGATTGGCCATGCCCAGAACTGCCGTACCTCTTTTCGTCGCCCTCGTCGTGGTTGGCGGGGGCGCGTTCGCCCAAGAGGAGCACCAGCACCACGCTCCGCCTGCAACGGCCGAGTCGCCCACGCATGAAGATCACAGCAAGCACGCCGCCCAGGTGATGCGGGCCTGGTACGGCCCGTACGCCGCGACCCGCGAGTCGTCCGGGACGAGCTGGCAGCCCGAGGCTTCGCCCCACGAAGGCCTCCATGCCAGGCTCGGCGACTGGGACACGATGACGCACGGCTTCGCCAATCTCATCTACGACGAGCAGGGCGGGCCGCGCGGGGACACGAAGACTTTCATGACCAGCATGCTGATGGTGATGGGGAACCGTCCCGTCGGCGAAGCCGGCACGCTCGGGCTGCGCGCCATGGTCTCGGCGGACGCGGCGTTCGGCAAGGGCGGCTACCCGCTGCTCTTCCAGACCGGTGAAACGGCGGACGGTCGGACGCCGCTCATCGATCGGCAGCATCCGCACGACCTTTTCATGGAGCTCAGCGCGGCGTACAGCCATCGCCTGTCGGAGCAGTCTGCGGTCTTCGTTTACGCCGGACTGCCGGGAGAGCCGGCGCTCGGGCCGCCGACCTTCATGCACCGCTTCTCGGGCGAGGACAACCCCGAAGCCCCGATCACGCACCATTGGCTCGACTCGACGCACATTACGTACGGAGTCGTGACGCTCGGCTACGTGATCGGAGAGGTGAAGCTCGAGGGCTCGCTCTTCCGCGGCCGGGAACCCGACCAGAACCGCTACGACATCGAGACCGGCAAGCTGGACTCGGCTTCGGTGCGGATTTCCTGGAATCCTGGAAAGAGCTGGGCGCTGCAGGTGAGCCGAGGGCACATCAAGAGCCCGGAGCAGCTCCATCCGGGCGAGGACGTCGACCGCACCACGGCTTCGGCGATCTACCACCGGGATTTCGGCGACGCGAAGTGGCAGACCACCCTGGCGTGGGGCCGTAATTCGCCGACGCACGCCGAGGCGACGGACGCGTACCTGCTGGAATCGGCGCTCATCCTCTCGAGGTCGCACACCTTCTTTGCGCGCGCAGAGCGCGCCGACAAGACCGAGCTCTTTCTGCCGGGCGATCCACGCGAGCACGACAGCTTCCGCGTGAGCAAGCTCACCGGCGGCTATATCTACGACTTCGTGATCGAAGGCCGCTTCAAGGTCGGGCTGGGCGGGCTCGTCAGCAAGTACAACGTGCCCGATGAGCTGCACCCGGTCTACGGCGCGAATCCCACGTCGTTCATGGTGTTCGGCCGGGTGAGAATCCGGTAGTCTCACGTCCGGTGGAAAACCCCAAGCGCCCCTGGTCCGTGCGCATCGCCGACTTCGCCCGTGCGATGTTCTGGCTCGTGCTCCTCCTCATGCTTGTCCTCGTCGTGCTGGCGCAGCTGTTGGGCGGCGGCCGGGGCCTCGAAAAGCAGCGCAACGCGGCCCTCGGCCGCATCGAGGACGCGCGCAAGTCGCGCGTCATCGCGATGATCCACCGCCAGGAAAGCGAGAGCATTCTCGGCGTGCCCGTGGGGGGGAGCATCAGCATCGACGACTCGGAAGCGGTGCTGCGCGCCATCCGCCTCACGCCGCCCGAGCAGCCGATCGACATCATCCTCCACACGCCCGGCGGCCTGGTGCTCGCCGCCGAGCAGATCGCCAAGGCGCTGGTCGAGCGCAAGGGCAAGGTGACGGTGTTCGTGCCGCACTACGCGATGAGCGGCGGCACGCTGATCGCGCTGGCCGCCGACGAGATCGTGATGGACGCGAACGCGGTGCTCGGCCCGGTCGATCCGCAGCTCGGCGACATGCCGGCGGCGTCGATCCTCAAGGCGGTCGAGCTCAAGGGCCCGAAGAACGTCGGCGACGAGTTCCTGATGCTCGCCGACATGGCGAACAAGGCGCGCAACCAGGTCGGGAGCTTCGTCGCCCAGGTGCTGATGAAGCAAATGCCGGAGAAACAGTCGGTGCAGGTCGCGACGATCCTCACCGAAGGCCGCTGGACCCACGATTTTCCGATCACGGTGCAGGCCGCGCGCCAGCTCGGCCTGAAGGTCTCGACTGAAATGCCGCTGCCGATCTACGAGCTGATGGACCTCTATCCGCAGGGCGGCGGCATCCGGCCCTCGGTCTGGTACGTGCCGCTGCGCCGCACGCCGCCCGGGCCCGGCGCGCCGCAGACGCCCGCGCCGCGTCCGGAAGGGAAAGGCCCGCCGTCCTGAAGCTCCGCTGCGTCGCCGTTGCGTTTTGCTGCGCACTGCTCGCCGCGGGCTGCGCGTCCGTCGGCCGGCCGAATGTCGATGCGCACGTGCGCTCGACACCGGAGACTGTGGTCTGGGGATACCTCCCCGCAGGACGAGCCCCGGTTCTCACAGTGCGCTCGGGGCAGACGGTGCGCATCGACACCGTGTCGCATCAGGGCCTGATCAATGGCACCGACCCGGTGAAGTTCTTCGGCGCCGCCGGCATCGCGCCTGGCGAGGTGCTAGCCGACGCGATCGAGATCTACGCGAAGGCGCCGCGCCCCAAGGACGCAGGCGCGCACGTGCTCACCGGGCCGATCGCGGTCGAAGGCGCCGAGCCCGGGGACATGCTCGAGGTGCGCATCGTCGATCTCGAGTTCCGCGTGCCGTACGGCGTGAACAACAGCAACAAGGGCACCGGCGTCCTGCCCGACCTCCACGCCGGGCCCTATCCCAAGATCATCCGCTTCGACCTGCAGCGGCGCGTCGCGCTGTTCGCACCGGGGATCGAGGTGCCTCTTTCCCCCTTCCTGGGCATCATGGCGGTGATGCCGCCGCAGGCGCTGGCGAACACGCGGCCGCCGGGCATCTACGGCGGCAACATGGACTTCAACCGGCTCACGGTCGGCGCGAGGCTATACCTGCCGGTGCACCAGCCCGGCGCACTTTTCTACACCGGCGACTCCCACGCGGTGCAGGGCGACGGCGAGATCAACGGCACGGCGATCGAGGCCTCGCTTTCGCCGGTGCTGCAGTTCGTCGTGCACAAGGGCGCGGGGCGGGGGACGAAATGGCCGCGCGCCGAGGACGACGCCAACTGGTACGTCATGGGCATGGACGTCGACCTGGACGCGGCGCTGAAGCAGGCCGCCGAGGAAACGATCGCGTTCCTGCAGCGCGAGAAAGGCCTTTCGCCCGCGGATGCTTATTCGCTCGCGAGCATCGCCGTCAACTATGTGATCGCGGAAGCCGTCGACCACGTGCAGATGGTCTACGGGGCCATCCCGAAAAGGATCTTCACCCGGTAGAAAAAGGGGTCAGACCCCTTTTCTCAGGCGCGCTCCATGTACGTGCCTTCGGCGGTGTCGACCTTGATGCGCTCGCCCTTGTTGATGAAGGGCGGGACCTGCACCGTGATGCCGGTCTCCATCGTCGCCGGCTTGAAGGTGTTGGTGGCGGT
>Ga0134124_10004325_pt1 | contig 11419 bp, 11 predicted proteins | sample KB304_FD_96880 | JGI IMG/M metagenome (GOLD analysis project Ga0134124, IMG submission 96880) | Terrestrial soil microbial communities without Nitrogen fertilizer from Kellogg Biological Station, Michigan, USA - KB3-0-4 | ecosystem: Environmental > Terrestrial > Soil > Unclassified ... | reverse complement strand
GTCGACGTCCCCGTCCAGCGTCACCGACCTGCTGTCACCAGGGCGCGCTCCGGCGACAGCAGGTCGGTGACGCTGGTCGGGGACGTCGACGCCAGGGCCTCGCCGGTCAGCGTCGGCGTATAGCGCTCGGCGTGGTGGAAGCTCTGGCCGAGCAGTTCCATCACGAACGGCAGCGCCAGCACGAGGCCGAGCAGCGCCGTCACCGCGCCCGCCGTGTGGCGCAGCAGCGCGCCGAGGCCCAGCCCGAGCAGGCCGATCAGGGTCAGGTACAGGGCGGCGCCGAGGATCGCCCGGGCGGCTCCGGGGCTGCCGAGCCCGACGCTCAGGCCCTTGCCCGACAGAATCCCCTGTCCGATGAAGAAGGCAAGCGCCGAGGACGCGAGCGTCAGCGTGAAGATGACCCCCGCGAAGAGGATGATCTTCGCCCACAGCACGGGCAGCCTGCGGGGCACCAGGCCGAACGTCGCGCGGATCATCCCGGTCGCGTACTCGCCGGTCATCGTCAGCACGCCCAGTACCCCGATCGGGACTTGGACCAGCAGAAGGCTACCCAGCGTCTGGAACACCGGGTCGGCGCGGCCGTCGTGAACCTCGGCCACGGACCAGTGCCGCGACGCCTGCACGCTGAGCAGCACAGCCATGCCGATGGTCAGGACGACGGCGATCCCCAGCGTCCAGACCGTCGAGCGCAGCGACCGCAGCTTCGTCCATTCGGAGCGGATCACCCTGGGCAGGGTCACGTCACCGGTTCCGACGCCGAAGCGGGCGTCCGCGAGCGTGGCGGTGTTCATCGGGCGCCTCCAGCGCTGGTGTGCGGGACCGGGCTCCCGGCGGCGGCGTACTCGACCGAGTCCCGGGTGGTGTCCATGAACGCTTCCTCGAGGGAGACGAGGTGCGGGGTGAGCTCGTAGATCGCGAGACCGGCCGCGCTGGCCAGGTCGGCGATGCGTTCCGCCGGCAGACCGCCGACCTCCAGGGCGTCGAGGGACGTTCCCGACGAGAGGACCGGATCGGCGGGTTGGACGGTCGCGCCGTGCCGGAGAAGCAGGCCGGTGAGTGCGTCCGCCTGCGGCGAGCGGACCCGGACCCGCGTTCCCGACGCCGCCCGAACGAAGTCCGCGACGGTCGTCTCCTGGATCAGCCGGCCGCGGCCGATCACGACGAGATGCGTCGCCGTCAGCGCCATCTCGCTCATCAGATGCGACGAGATCAGGATTGCGCGGCCTTCGGCGGCCAGGCCGCGCAACAGGTCACGAATCCAGCGGATGCCCTCCGGGTCGAGGCCATTGACCGGTTCGTCGAGGATCAGCGTCGACGGATCGGCCAGCAGCGCGGACGCGATGCCCAGCCGCTGTCCCATCCCCAGTGAGAAGCCACCGGCCCGCTTCGTGGCGACCGGGCGCAGGCCGACCAGATCAATCACCTCGTCGACGCGCCGGGCCGGAACGCCGTGGGTGTGGGCAAGGGCGAGCAGGTGGTTGCGCGCGTTGCGACCGGTGTGGATCGCGCGGGCCTCCAGCAGCGCGCCGACGTGCCGGGCCGGGGCGCGCAGGTCGCGGTACGGCCGGCCGTCGACGAGCGCCCGCCCGCTGGTCGGCCGGTCCAGGCCGAGAATCATCCGCATCGTCGTCGACTTCCCAGAGCCGTTGGGGCCCAGGAAACCGGTGACGACACCGGGCTGGACCGTGAAGGAGAGGCCGTCGACGGCGACCGTCCGGCCATAGCGTTTCGTGAGCCGCTGCACCTCGATCATCGGAACCTCGTGATCCTCGTCTTCCTCGTTGCCGGTCCGGGTCGTCGGTCCGACCGGTGGCCGTTTCGCTGGACGAGTCAGAACCGTAGGGATCTTCGAGGTTGCCGCCGACGCCCGCGAGACCGATCTTTTCCGCGGCCAGCCGTCCTTCTGGAGTCGTAGGCCATACGCCCCGAGAGGTAGCGGCGCGACCGCCGGCTGGCTCCGTGATCGGATACAGTTCGGCCTGCGCTTCGACGATCAGAGGAGGTGAGACCCATCAACGTTCACGCAGGGTGGGTGCTCCCGTCCCGGCGTCGCGCGGCCAGCCCGCGGCGGTGACCGGGAGAGCCCCGGAACCGGAAGGCTCCTGATGTCGCTGTCTCCCGTCTCCTCGGAACCGGACGCGCCGATCCCCTCGGCACCGGCCCCGACCGTTCGCTCTCGCCCCGAGACCGCGGCCACCTGCGTCGCGGGTGACGAGCCAGCGAGCCCGCTGGCGGCTGTGGCCGCCAGGCTGCGGGCGGCGGGCTGCGTCCTCGCCGAGGAGGAGGCCGAGCTCCTGCTCGGCGCGGCCGCGGATCCGGCCGAGCTGGACCGGCTCGTCGGCCGGCGGGCCGCCGGGACGCCGCTGGAGTACGTCCTCGGCTGGGCCGAGTTCTGCGGCCAGCGTTTCGTCATCGAGGACGGCGTCTTCGTGCCCCGCCACCGGACGGCCTTCCTGGTCGACGTCGCGACCGGCCTCGCGCTCGCGCGGCGAGCCACCGCCGCGACGGCGTCGCCTTCCCCGGCGGCGAAGGTGGAGACGGGCCGGGCACGGACGACCCTCGTGGTCGATCTGTGCTGTGGCTCCGGCGCGCTCGGCGCGGTGCTCGCCGCCCGCCTTCGCTACGGGACGCTGGACTCCGGGATGTTGGACTCCGGAACGCTCCGGTCTGGAGCGCTGGACCTCCACGCGGCCGATCTCGACCCGGCCGCGGTGCGCTGTGCCCGCCGGAATGTCGCGCCGCTCGGTGGGCGGGTGTACGAGGGCGACCTCTACGCGGCGTTGCCGGCGGCGCTGCTCGGACGCGTCGACCTCCTGGTCGCGAACGCCCCGTACGTGCCGACCGAGGCGATGGAACTACTGCCGCCCGAGGCGCGGGAACACGAGTCGCCGGTGGCACTCGATGGTGGCTCCGACGGCCTGGCGGTCCTGCGCCGGGTGATCGCGGATGCGCCCCGCTGGCTGGCGGTCGGAGGGCACCTGCTCGCCGAGGCGAGCGCGGAGCAGGCGGCGGCCCTGACGGCGGTCGTCCGCGCTGCCGGACTGATCGCGCAGACCGTCCACTCGCGCGAGCACGAGGTGACGGTGGTCGTCGCGACGAGGCCAGCGAACGCGGGCGATCGGGAAGCCGGAACGTGATCTGCGCCGACCTGGCTTGACCCGCTATGCCGCCGGTGGGTTGTATCGGCGACCGTGGGCGGCGGTGTTCCAAGCGATGGCACCGCCATGGGCTTGCCGAGGCGCGACGAGATCCGGCTGACCGGCGTCACGCGGCGCTACGGCGCGGTCGTCGCCGTCGAGCGGGTGGACCTCGTCGTCCCGCGCGGTCGGCGGGTCGCGGTGGTCGGGCCAAGCGGCTGCGGGAAATCGACGCTGCTGGGCCTGATCTGCGGCCTCGACGAGCCGGACGAGGGCGCCGTCGACGTGCTGGGCGCGACCGACCCGGCCGGCCGGCTGGACCGGTGCGCCTGGATGCCGCAGCGGGATCTGCTGCTGCCGTGGCGGTCAGCCCTCGCCAACGCGGCGGTGCCGCTGGAGAACCAGGGGATCTCGCGGCGGGCCGCGCGGGCAGTCGTCCGGCCGCTGTTCGAACGGTTCGGGCTCGCCGGGTTCGAGGACCACCGGCCGCGACAGCTTTCCGGCGGGATGCGCCAGCGCGTCGCATTCGTGCGGACGTTCGTGGCGGGCAAGGAGGTTCTGCTGCTGGACGAGCCGTTCGGGGCGCTGGACGCGATCAGCCGCGCGGCGGCCCAGGAATGGCTGCGCGCCACCCTCGACGCCGAGCCACGCACCGTCGTGCTGGTCACCCACGATGTCGAGGAGGCGTTGCTGCTCGGCCACGAGATCGTCGTCCTGACCGGCCGGCCGGGTCGCGTCACCGCACGGCACCTCGTCGATCTCCCGGCCGTCGCCACCCGCCGTGAGCTGGTCGCCTCGCCCGAGTTCGTCAGGCTGCGCGACCAGGTTCTCGCCGCCCTCGAACAGTCGGCCGGCGCCGAGCCGGCGGAGCGCTGAGCCATGGCGTCGCGGGTGCCGGCGGACCGAGCCGGCCAGCGGCCCGCGTCGTCGCGCGCGGGCCGGGGTTGGCGGGTCCTGCGGCGATATCTCCCGGCGGCCGCCGTTCTCGTCGCGATTCTGGCCGCGTGGGAGCTGGCGACCGCGGTGTTCGGCGTGCGGGACTACATCCTGCCGGCGCCGAGCGCGGTGGCCCGCGCGCTGGTAGATCGCTGGGACGGCACGTTGGCCAGCGCCACCTGGGTGACGCTGACCGAAGTACTGCTCGGGTTCGCGATCGCGGTCGTCGCCGGCGTGCTCATCGCCTGTGGCCTGCACTTCTCGCGCATCGCCCGGGCGGCGCTCTATCCCTGGCTGATCGGCTCGCAGACCGTGCCCGTCGTCGTGATCGCGCCCGTTCTCGCGATCATCTTCGGCTACACGCTGACGCCGAAGCTCATCCTGGTCGCGCTGCTGTGCTTCTTTCCGATCGTGGTCGCGCTGCTGGACGGGCTGGCGTCCGTCGATCCGGATCTCAGCCGGCTGATGCGCACGCTCCACGGCGGACGATGGGCGATCTTCCGGCGGGTGGAGCTGCCGGCGGCGCTGCCGTCGATGTTCACCGGACTTCGGCTTTCGGCGGCCTACGCGGCGACGGCGGCCGTGTTCGGCGAGTACTCGGGTTCGTCGGACGGCCTGGGCCACGTGATGCGCCAAGCCGTTCCCCAGTTGCAGAGCGCGCTGGTCTTCGCCGCCATCGCTCTGCTCTCCGCGATGTCCGTCGCCCTGTTCGTGCTGGTCACCGCCTGCGAGCGGCTGCTGGTCGGCTGGGCCCACGAAGGGAAGAACGATCGATGAGAGCCCGGCGACCGCACCTGCTTACCGGCCTGGGGGCGGCCTCGACGCTGATGGCCCCGGTACTTGTGCTCACAGCTCCCGCGCTGTCGGCCTGCGGGGGCGGTGGAAGCTCGTCAACCGCGAGCGACAGCGTCCGTAAGACGACGGTGTTGCTGGACTGGGACCCGAACCCGGACCACGTCGCGCTCTACCAGGCCCGCGCGGCGGGCTATTTCAAGGACGCCGGGCTCGACGTCTCGCTGCAGTCGCCCTCCGACCCGTCCGACCCGACGAAGCTGGTCAGCACCGGGAAAGTCGACCTCGGCATCTCCTACGAGCCCGAGACCATCATCGCGGGCTCCCAGGGCCTCGACGTGACCTCCGTCGCCGCGCTCATCCCGACCGCGCTGACCTCGGTGATCGCCACCGACAAGTCCAGGGTGCGCTCGATCGCGGACCTGGCCGGAGCCCGCGTCGCCACGGCGGGCCTCGCCACCCAGGACGCTTTCCTGAAGACGATCCTTGCCCAGAACCACGTCGACGAGGGCTCGGTGAAGAAGGTCGACGTTGGTCAGGACCTGATCGCGGCCATGGTCACCGGCAACGTCGACGCCACGCTCGGCGGCTTCCGCAACGTCGAAGCGGTCCAACTGGCCGCGCAGGGGCGCAAGCCGACGGTCATCCCGGTGACGGATGCCGGCGTGCCGAACTACGACGAACTGGTCGTCATCGCCAAGGCCAGCCGGTTGAAGTCCGACCCGGCCTACCGGCAGCTCGTCCGTGACTTCCTCGCGGCGCTCGCCCGCGGCAACGCGGCCGCCCTCACCGACCCGTCGACCGCTACGGCGACGATCGGAAAGGTCGCCGAGGGCTACGACCCGGCGATCCTGCCCAGAATGGTCGACGCGACCGTCCCGCTGCTGCGCAACCCCGCCGGCTTCGGCCACGAGGATCCGGCCGCCTGGCAGTCCTTCGCCGACTGGATGTCCGCCCAGCACCTCATCGGCAAGCCCGTCCGGGCCGCCGACGTGGTGACCAACGGCTACCTGCCGACCGGCTGACAGGCCGGCAGGACCCGCGAGCGCGCCGAAGGGAGGGCTCAGCGGGCCGACGCGCAGCGCGGGTCGTTCGGGACGACCGCCACCGAGCCATAGGGGCTGTCGGCATGGAAGACGACATAGACCATGTTCGGCCCGTCGCACTTGGCCGAGATATTGCTGAACCCGTCCGGCATGTTGATGATCCGGGCGGGCTTGTCGTCGTGACTGGCGACCGGCGCGTCTCGCCCGATTTCTTTGGTCTTTTGCGAGCAGCCGGTCGCCGCGACCGCGATTCCGGCCATTGCGAGCACCGCCGCGACAGCCACGCGGATTCTCATGCTTCTTCCCCTTCTTCGCCTGCACTGAGCCGGTCGCCATTGTGACCTGGGTCGTCCGTCTCGGTCTACTTTTGTCCCGATTGCGACAGACGATTCCCGAGCGACGAAACGTGCTGTGCACAACCGGCCGGCGTGTTTGCGGTCAGCCGGCGGCGGTGTCCTCGTAGGGGCCGAGTACGAGGCGGATGACGTCCTCGATCTGGCGCACCAGATCGGGGAAGGTGACCCGCCCGGCCGTCCAGGACACCAGGCCGGACGCGAGCGTCGCGTTAATGGCGGTCATCGCCGGGCGGGCGACCTCGGGCGGCACGCCGGTCAGGAGCGCCGCCATGACCGTCCCGTTTTCGTTCGCGAGGCCGGCGAGCTCCTCGCTCGCGAACGGGTCGGTGGCCACCTCGACCTGCGCGAAGAGCCGGGCGAAGTTCGGATGACGCTGAAAGGCCCGCAGCTCCCGGTGGAGGAAGCCGAGAACCCGGGTACAGGGCCCACTCGTCGGCGCGCCGCCCCTGGCCTGATCCCTGGCGACCTCGCCGCGCACCCGGTCGGTCAGCCGCCGCTGCCAGTCGGCCCAGGCGGCCGCGAGCAGGTGGTCCTTGGAGGAGAAGTACCGGTAGGCCGTCCCGAGCGCGACCCCGGAGCGTTCGGCGACGTCGCGCATCTGCAACTGGTCGGGCGGCACCTGGTCGATCATCTGGATCACGGCGTCAGTGAGCCGCCGCCGCCGCGCGAGCTGCGCCGGCGTCATCGTGCTCACCGGCTGCGGCAGCGTCTCCTCGTTCGCCACCCGCTCAGGCTACCTGGAAGCCGGTTCCACTGATTTGGGCTTTCCCTGCGCCGCTGAATCGTCGCCCCCGCGGAAGGCCGAGCGGCGCGTGGACGAAACTATGTTCTAGATGCTGAGGGCTCTCGGTCGAGCTGGCCGAGAGCCCTCAATGGAGGCCGAGCCGCGTCAGTAAGCGCGGGCCACCAGGCAGACGAGGTCGTCCGTGTCGTCGGTGCCCTCCGGGAGAGTGCCGTCGGGGTTCTGGATGCAGCGGACGGTGAGCGACTCGGCGGCCAGCCGGGCCTCGCCCTCCTCCCCGACCAGGCGCCACGGCAGGCGGGCGAACCCGGTAGCCGCCGCCTCGACGGCCTCCTCGAGCGAGGTGACGTCGACCGTCCGCGAGTCGCGCAGCGTGAGGGCCTGCTGGTAGAGGCCGGCCTGCACCTCGTCGAGCAGCGCTGGGACGCGGCCCGCCGCCTCGCCGAGCGGGGTTGTGCTCTTCTCGCCGGTGTCGCGGCGGGCGAGCGTGACGTTCCCGGCGGCCAGGTCGCGCGGGCCGACCTCGACGCGGACCGGCACGCCCTTGAGCTCCCAGCCCGTCACCCGCCGGCCGAACGACAGCCCCGGCCGGGAGTCCAGCGTGACCCGCACCCCCGCCGCCTTGAGCGCGTCGGCGATCTGCCCCGCCGCCGCCACGACGTCCTCGCTGTCGCGGACCGGCAGCACCACGACCTGCGTCGGCGCCAGCCGCGGCGGGACGCGCAGGCCGGCGTCGTCGCCGTGCGCCATGATCAGGCCGCCGACCATCCGCGTGGACGAGCCCCAGGAGGTCGTCCAGGCCAGATGCCGCGCGCCGTCCGCGCCGAGGTAGTCGATGTCGAAGGCGCGGGCGAAGTTCTGGCCGAGCTCGTGGCTGGTGGCCATCTGCAGCGCCTTGCCGTCACCCATCATGCCTTCGCACGTCATCGTGTTGATCGCGCCGGCGAACCGCTCCTTGCGGGTCTTGCGGCCGACGAAGACCGGCAGCGCGAGCACCGAGACCATGAAGTCCTGGTAGACGTCCAGCGCGATCCGGCGGGCATAGGCCGCGGCGTCCGGCCGGTCGACGTGCGCGGTGTGACCTTCCTGCCAGAGGAACTCGCTGGTGCGCAGGAACAGCCGCGGCCGCAGCTCCCAGCGGACGACATTCGCCCACTGGTTGAGCAGCAGGGGCAGATCCCGGTAGCTCTGCGTCCACTTGGCCATGTACTCGCCGATGACCGTCTCACTGGTCGGCCGGACGACGACCGCTTCCTCCAGCTCCTTGCCGCCGCCGTGGGTGACGATGGCGAGCTCGGGGCTGAACCCCTCGACGTGCTCGGCCTCCCGGCGCAGGTAGCTCTCCGGGATGAACAGCGGGAAGTAGGCGTTGACGGCGCCCGCGTCCTTGATCCGGGCGTCGACGTCGGCCTGCATCCGCTCCCAGAGCGAATAGCCGTACGGTCGGATCACCATGGACCCCCGGACCGGACCGTTGTCGGCCAGCTCGGCCTTGGCGATCACGTCCTGGTACCAGCGGGGGAAGTCCTCGGAACGAGGCGTCAGCACTGCCACGCCTCCACGATATTGCCCGGCGTGGCCGTAACGGCGATTGCCCTGCGCGGCCGCGTCCGCGGCCGGTCACTCCGGCCGGGTCGGCTCGCGGAAGACCAGGGTGACGTCCCCACCGCCGCGGTGGCCCATGAGCGCGGCGGCCGGAGGCATCACGATCATCGCCGCCGTCACCTCGGCGGCCGTCACGCCGGGGGAGAGCCGTAGCGTGTGCTCGACGAGGTCCCCGTCGCGGGCGGTCGTCACGGCGGCCAGCGAGCGCGGGAGCTCGGCGAGGTGCCCGGGCCCCGCGAGTTCTGTGCCGCGTGCGAGTTCTGTGCCGCCCGTGAGGTCGCCCAGGTCACCGGCGCCGGTGGCGGTGTCGTCCATCCGTTTCTCCTTATGGCTGCGAGCGCCGGTCACAGTGGTCGGCCAGCGCGCGGTGGTTGCCGTGTCGGGTCCGGCACCCACCCGCGCCCCCTCGCTGCGTCCGAGCGGGCGCGGCCTGGATGCCAGCCGGAGTCGTCGTCTCCCATAACCCGTGGCTACGACGTGCATGCTGTCAGCAACCATGACATTGCTGAGCAGCAATCGACCGGGGTTCTCGATCTCGGACCGGCGATCTCGGGGCGATTGGGGCGCTGGGTAGCGCCTATCGAGGTTTCGTTGCCCTCCGTAGTTGTTGGGCCGGCGCGCGGTGTGTCTCGCGGATCCTGGCGAAGCGGCGCCAGATGGCCGGTTGGTGACGTCCGGAGAGCTGGAGCGCCGCGGCCGAGCTGGCGCCCCTGCTCGAAGTGCCGCCAGGCGGCGCGGCGGCAGTCCGGGAACGCAACCAGCTTCGTGGCCAACCGCAGACACTGTGCAGTCGTCGGGCCCGCCTCGGTCGGGAAATTCGGCGTGCCAGATAACTCCTCGTGTCCGCCATCGAGGTCAACTGACTCCGTTCGCGGAAGATCGACCCAGCCGGATAGGTGTTCCGATGTGTGTCCGGTTTGTGTTCGGGTTTGTTCATGTTCGGTTCATTGAGGCCCGCTTCGATGTTCCCCCGGTGGTCCGAAACGGATCGCCGGGGGCAGGCGCCTCTTGGGCGCCTTTGAGAAGGGCTACTCGTGAAGGTAGGCAAGCGTCAGTCCGCCGCCGCGGGCATCGCCGTCGCGGCGCTGCTCGGCGTCGCGGCTTGTGGCTCGGACAACAACAACGACTCGGCCGGCAGCACGCCGTCGACTGCCGCGACGATCAGCTGTGCCACCGGGAGCATCAGCGGCTCCGGCTCGTCCGCGCAGAAGAACGCGATGGACCAGTGGGTCAAGGACTACACCGCGAAGTGCGGCGGTGCCAAGATCCAGTACGCGTCGGTCGGCTCCGGCGCGGGCCGCACCGCGTTCATCTCCAAGCAGGTCGACTTCGCCGGCTCCGACTCGGCGCTCAAGGACCCGCAGAAGGCCGATGCGGACAAGGTCTGCACCGGCGGCTCGGCCATCGACATCCCGATGGTCGCCGGCCCGATCACCCTGATCTACAACCTGTCGGGTGTCGACACGCTCAAGCTGTCGCCGTCGCTGGTCGCGAAGATCTTCACTGGCGCGATCACCAAGTGGGACGACCCGGCGATCAAGGCCGAGAACAGCGGCGTGTCGCTGCCGAGCAGCCCGATCCAGACCATTCACCGGTCGGACAGCTCCGGCACCACCGACAACTTCTCGAAGTTCATGAACGGCGCGGCGGCGGCTGACTACCCGACCGAACACAGCTCCGACTGGAAGGCCCCGGGCGGCCAGGGCGCCAAGGGCAGCGACGGCATCACCTCCGTTGTGAAATCCACCGCGGGCGCCATCGGCTACGTCGAGGAGTCCTACGCGGACAACGCCGGCCTGCCGACCGCGGAGATCAAGAACGCGAGCGGCGAGTACGTCAAGCCCAGCACGGCCGCGGCGTCCAAGGGCCTGTCGACCGCCAAGGTGGCCGACGGCGACGACCTGAAGGTCACCTTCGACTACACGACTCCGGTCGCCGGCGCCTACCCGATCTACCTGATCTCCTACGAGATCGTCTGCACCGCGGGTCAGGACCCGGCGAAGGCCGGCCTGGTGAAGTCCTTCCTCACCTACACCGCCTCCGAAGCGGGCCAGTCCTCAATTACGGACCTCGGCTACGCCCCGCTGCCCTCCTCGCTGGCCACCAAGGTCCGCGCGGACGTCGCCAAGCTCCCGTAACAACGAACGAAGCGGCTCCCTGACCGGCGCGGGTCCGCCACCGCGTTGACGGTTGCCCGTCCGGCCGCGGCCTGGGGTGCGCTCTCCCCGGGCCGCGGCCGGACACATTGGCCGGCCTCGGCCGCCCGCGTGAGACCAGGCCGCCGACTCGGCCGGGCTCAGTTCCTCCCCGACCAGCGGCCGCCGGGCGGGGAGGACCCCAGGGAGACGAAGGCTGGGCCGGAGATCCGACCATGAACGAGTCGATCCAGTCCGCTGACTAGGAGGGGACGATGACGACAGAACCGGCCGTCGAGCCGGGCGGTCCCGCGGGGCCAGGGGGGACTGAAGGCATCGAGCCACCTCCCATCACACCGGAGGGCGGCAAGGCGAAGGTCAGCCTCGCCGATCAGGCGTTCAAGAACCTGACCCGGGCGTGCGGCGTTGTGCTGCTGATTCTCATCGCGGCCATCGCCGTTTTTCTCGTTTACCAGGCCCTCGACGCGCTGCGCGCCAACAAGGGCAACTTCATCACCACGAAGGTCTGGACTCCGAACGACAATCCGCCGATCTTCGGCATTCTGTCGCTGCTGACCGGCACGGTCATCACGGCCGCCCTCGCGATGCTGCTCGCGGTCCCGGTGGGCGTCGGCATCGCACTGTTCATCACGAACTACGCGCCGCGCCG
>Ga0134124_10004324_pt1 | contig 11419 bp, 14 predicted proteins | sample KB304_FD_96880 | JGI IMG/M metagenome (GOLD analysis project Ga0134124, IMG submission 96880) | Terrestrial soil microbial communities without Nitrogen fertilizer from Kellogg Biological Station, Michigan, USA - KB3-0-4 | ecosystem: Environmental > Terrestrial > Soil > Unclassified ... | reverse complement strand
GGGCATGCCCCCTTGTAAATCCCCCACATCGGTCCACCAAGCCTTCTTATTTACCCATTTCCTTCAGCTTGGCGTCAAAGCGTTTTTTCACGATGGGATTCACAAATTGTGAAATATCTCCGCCAAAGGTGCCGATTTCGCGCACCAGGGTGGCGGAAATGAACAGGTGATGCTCCTCGGGGGTGAGGAACACCGTCTCCACGTCGGGCATGAGGCGCCGGTTCATGCCGGCGAGCTGGAATTCGTATTCGAAGTCCGACACCGCGCGCAGGCCGCGCATCACCACCTTGGCCTTCTGCTGGATGACGAAATCGGCGAGCAGGGTGGAGAAGCCGCACACCGATACGTTCTTGTAGGGCGCCACCACTTGCTGCGCCAGGTCGATGCGTTCTTCCAGGGTGAAGAAGGGCTTCTTGGTGCGGCTGTCGGCCACCGCCACCACCACCTCGTCGAAAATCACGCATGCCCGCCTGACCAGGTCCTCGTGCCCCGAGGTCATGGGGTCGAAAGTGCCCGGATACACCGCTTTTACCACGCCGCCTCCCATCGCATTAGCTGGAAATGGACCTGCCCCGCGCGCCCCTGCCTGTACACCGACCAGGGAGCGGGCGGCTCTGCGCCCGTTCCGCTTTCGACATACACGCTGGCATGCTTAGCCAGCAACGGCGGCAGCAGTTCCAACAGTCCCGACGGCACGCCCGAATCGAAGGGTGGATCCAGCAGCACCAGATCATAGCCGCCCGAAGAACGCGCATCCTGCCGTCTCAGGAATTCTAGCGCATCGCCGCCACGCAACTCCCAGCGCCCGTCGAGCCCCGTTTCGCCCCCCAGGACGCGCGCGTTAGCGCGCAGGGCCTCGCAGGCGCGGGCGTCGCGCTCCACCATGACCACGCGCGCCGCGCCGCGGGACAGCGCCTCGAATCCCAGCGCGCCGGAGCCGGCGAACAGGTCCAGGCAGCGCCAGCCGCTGAGGTCCTGGCCCAGCCAGTTGAACAGGGTCTCGCGCACCCGATCCGGCGTGGGCCGCAGTCCTTCGACCGAGGGGAAGGTGATGCGCCGGCGCCGCCATTCTCCGGCGATGATGCGCACCTCGCCCCGCGCGCCGCGCGAAGCACCCGCGCCGCGTGGCGTACTCCCGACGCGGGGTGTGCTCGCGCCGCGTGGGGCGTGGCGCCGGCTGCCCGCGCCCTCCGCAGTTGTAGGCGTTCGGCGACGGCTGGTTCTGGAAGCATCCAATCGGGACACCGGTCCGCTGCTAAAATCGCGAGCATACCCTCACTGCCTCATTCAGCGATTCACCATGTTCGGGCTGTTCAAAAAAAACCAGACGCCGCCTTCCACGCCGGCCCAGGAGCCCGGCCCGGCGCTGAAACAGGAACCTGCGCAGCAACCGGCGCCGGCGGCGCAGCCTCAGGAAGCGGCCCCCGAACCGCGCTCGTTCTTCAACCGACTGCGGGACGGGCTGAAAAACACCGGCTCCAGGCTCACCGGGCTGTTCACGGGACGGCGCATCGACGAGGCGCTGTTCGAGGAACTGGAGGATGCGCTGATCGCGGCCGACGCCGGTGTGGACACGGCGGCGGCGCTGATCGAAGGCCTGCGGAGCCGCGCGCGCCGCGACAAGCTGGAGACGGCCGAGCAGTTGCGCCAGGCGCTGCACGAGCTGCTGGTGGACATGCTGCGTCCGCTGGAGCAGCCCGAACAGCCCCCGGAAACCGGGGCGCGGCCCAAGCCTTACGTCATCCTGCTCGCCGGCGTGAACGGCGCGGGCAAGACCACGTCCATCGGCAAGCTGGCCAAGCGCTTCCAGGCGCGCGGACTGTCGGTGATGCTGGCTGCGGGAGACACCTTCCGCGCCGCGGCGCGCGAGCAGCTCGCCGCCTGGGGCGAGAAGAACGGCGTCACCGTGATCGCGCAAAGCGGGGGCGATCCGGCGGCGGTGATTTTCGATGCGGTGCAGGCCGCCCGCGCGCGCAACGTCGACGTGGTGCTGGCCGACACCGCCGGACGGCTGCCCACCCAGTTGCACCTCATGGAAGAAGTGAAAAAAATCCGCCGCGTCATCGCCAAGGCCGACGCAGCCGCGCCGCATGCGGTGTGGCTGGTGCTGGACGCGAACACCGGCCAGAACGCGCTCAACCAGTTGAAGGCCTTCGACGCCGCCGTGGGCGTCACCGGCATCATCCTCACCAAACTCGACGGCACGGCCAAGGGAGGCGTGGTGGCGGCCATTGCGCGCGCGCAATCCAATGCTGCGCGTGCGCAATCCAATGCTGAGCGTGCGCAATCCAATGCGGCGCGCACGCAATCCAATGAGGCCAACAGCGGTTCCAAGGCTGCCAAGGGAGCGGCGCCTTTGGCCCAGCACACGTCGCCGTTGGCTCTGTCCTACATCGGCGTGGGCGAAGGCATCGATGACCTGCGGCCGTTCAAGGCCGAGCAATTCGTGGCCGCCCTGCTCGGCTCGCCTGGCGAATAGCGGCCTCCCATACCGCCTCCCAGACCTCTTGGCCCAGGCCGCCATCAGCTTCAGCAGCGTCTCCAAGCGCTACCCCGGCGGGCGCGAGGCGCTGTCGGGCATCGACTTCTCCATTCAGCCGGGCGAGTTCGTGCTGCTCACCGGCCACTCGGGCGCGGGCAAGAGCACGCTGCTCAAGCTGATTCCCGCCATTGAGCGCGCCTCCTCGGGCACCATACTGGTCAACGGCCAGAACGTGTCGGCGCTGAACGCGCGCGGCGTGCCTTTCCTGCGGCGCAACCTGGGTCTGATTTTCCAGGACCAGAAGCTGCTGTTCGACCGCAGCGTGCTGGATAACGTCATGCTGCCGCTGCAGCTCACCGCGCAGCCCTGGCGCGACGCCCAGCGGCGCGCCAGGGCTGCGCTGGACAAGGTGGGGCTGCTCGAGCGCGAGCGCGCCAACCCCGTGGCGCTGTCGGGGGGCGAGCAGCAGCGCCTGTGCATCGCCCGCGCCGTGGTCAACCGCCCGGCTATCCTCATCGCCGACGAGCCGACGGCCAGCCTGGACGATGAGTACGCCGACACCATCATGGACATGTTCCAGAGCTTCAACCAGGTGGGGGTGACGGTACTGGTGGCGACCCACGACCTCGATCTGGTGCGGCGGCGCCATCCGCGCATGATCGCATTGGAAAACGGGCGGCTTGCGGGCGTGGGTAGGGCCGCTGAACCCGCACCTCCGGCGGCCACGCCGGGACCGGCATGAACGCCTGGCTGCGCCAGCACGGACAAAGCCTGCGCCACACCGCGGGGCGGCTGCGCGCCGCGCCCTTTGCGGCGCTGGCCAACGTGCTGGTGGTGGGTGTGGTGCTGGCCCTGCCGCTGTCGGCTTATCTCGCCGTGGCGCACGTGCAGGCCATCACCGGGTCGCTGCGCGCCGAGCCCCAGGTGAGCGTGTTCCTCGCTCCCGGTATTTCCAAAGCCGACAGCGCCAACCTGGAAATGCGGCTGAAGAACACCACGGGCGTGCGCAGCGTGCGCTTCGTGTCCAGGGATACCGCGCTCGCCAACCTGAAAAGCGCGCCCGGCATGGGCGACGTGGTGGCCACGCTGCGCGACAACCCCCTGCCCGACGCCTACATCGCCACGCTGCGGGACGAGGGCGACAGCGCGGCCGATACCGCCGAGCAACTCGAGCAGCAACTCAAGGCCCTGCCCGGCATCGCCCACGTGCAGGCCGACTCGGCCTGGGTGCGGCGCCTGGGTGCCCTGCTGCGCGTGGGCCGCACAGTCGTGCTGCTTCTGGCCGGGGTGCTCAGCCTCGCCCTGGTGGCGGTGACCTTCAACACCATCCGGCTGCAAATCCTCACCCAGCGGGAGGAAATCGAGGTCAGCAAGCTCATGGGCGCCACCGATGCCTATGTGCGGCGGCCGTTCTTTTACTGGGGCGGCTTCCTGGGCGCCGCCGGCGGTCTGGCGGCGCTGCTGCTGGTCGACCTCGGCCGGGTGCTCATCAACCGCGATCTGGCCCGCTTCGGGGATTTCTACGGTGTGGACCTGAGGCTCGGTTTCCTGTCGGTCGAGGACGCGCTGGCCTTCCTGGTCTTTGCCACCCTCCTTGGCGTGCTGGGCGCCTATCTGTCAGTGAGTAGACACTTATCTCATATCCAGCCGCGGTAAAAGGGGCTATACACCATGAATTCCCGAGTGAATTTGTCGGGAACTTCCCGCTGTATTAGCACTCCAATTCGCCGAGTGCTAAGATGTTTCCCATTGTCTCGTGGACATGGGAACGCGGACCCCGGTGGTTGATCCCATAACCATGGGTCACAGGAGAGTTCAGATGAGTCAATTGATGGCGTTGAAGCTGCCGATGCCGACCGCGTTGGGCAGCATTGAAACGTACGTGCAGACGGTCAACCGGTTTCCCATCCTGACGCCGGAGGAAGAAGTGCGTCTGGCCAGGAAGCTGCGCGACGACAACGACCTGGATGCGGCCCGCCAACTGGTGGTGTCGCACCTGCGCGTGGTGGTGTCCATTGCGCGCGGCTACATGGGCTATGGCCTGCCACAGGCCGACCTCATCCAGGAAGGCAACATCGGCCTCATGAAGGCGGTGAAGCGCTTCGACCCCGACCGCGGCGTGCGTCTGGTGTCGTTTGCCGTGCATTGGATCCGTGCCGAGATGCACGAGTTCATCCTGCGCAACTGGCGGCTGGTGAAAATCGCCACCACCAAGGCCCAGCGAAAGCTGTTCTTCAACCTGCGCAGCATGAAGCCGGGCCTGGAGACGCTGTCGCCGTCCGAGGTGGACAACATGGCCACCACCCTGGGGGTGAAACCCGAAGAAGTCGTGGAAATGGAAACGCGGCTGTCGGGCAAGGACATCGCGCTGGAACCGAGCGACGATGCAGAGGACGAGTACGCGCCGATCGCTTACCTGGCGGATTCGGGTGCCGAGCCCTCGCAAGTACTGGAGGCGAAGCAGAGCGAGCACAACCGCACCGAAGGGTTGAAGAACGCGCTGGCGTCCCTTGACCCGCGGAGCCGGCGGATCATCGAGGCGCGCTGGTTAAAGGAAGATGACGCGGCGACCCTGCATGACTTGGCTGAGGAATTCAGCGTGTCGGCCGAACGTGTTCGTCAGATCGAAGCAAAGGCCTTGGCGAAAATGAAGGGCGCGATGAGCGCGGCGTAAGCTGAAATAGAAGCAACCGAAGGGCGCAGAAATGCGCCCTTTATTTTTTCCAAATGTTTTTCACGTGGCTTCCCGCTCCGCGGGAAGGGATTTCGGAAACCTCGCGAGCTAGACGCAACGAGGCACGAACCAACCTCTTTCCGCGGAGTGGAAAGCCTCGTGAAAAATGAGCCCTAGCCTCCTGCCAGGAGCGTCTTAAGGTCTGCTTTGAGCGCTTCGGTATTTCCGCCATTGCGCACGAACAACCGCAACCGCCCCTGCGGATCGAACACATAGCTACCCGCGGTATGGTCCAAGGTGTAGTTGTCCGGCGAAGACCCCGGTACCTTCTGGTAGAACACCTTGAAGTCCTTGGCCGTGCGGTCGATGGTCGCAGCATCGCCAGTCAATCCCAAAAAAGTCGGGTTGAACGCGGGTACGTATTGCGCCAGCACTTGCGGCGTGTCGCGCGCCGGGTCCAGGGTTACGAATAACACCTGTACTCTTTGCGCGTCATCGCCCAACTGCTTCAGCACTCCATTCAGTTCCGCCATGGTGGTGGGGCAGACATCCGGGCAGTGCGTATAGCCGAAAAACATGACCACAACCTTGCCTTTGAAGTCTGCCAGGCTGCGTTGCTTGCCTGCCGAATCGATCAGGCTGAAGTCCTTGCCATAGTCGGCACCCGTGATGTCGACGTTCTGGAACGAGGGCGGCGAGGGCCTGCAGGCGCCGAGGAGAAGCGCCGTGCAGAGCAACATGGCCTTGAAGGCCATGCCCGATCTAGAAACGGAAATAGTGGTCAACCAGCAGTGCCGCGAACAGCAGCGACAGGTAAAGAATGGAGAAGCGGAAGGTGCGGCGCGCCAGGGCGTCGCTGTAGCGCAGGTACAGGCGCACGGCGTAGACGATGAAGGCCGCGCTGAGCGCCAGTGCCGAAACGGCGTAGATCACGCCGCTCATGCCGTACACGTAGGGCAGCAGGCTGCAGGCGAACAGGATGATGGTGTACAGCAGCACGTGCAGCCGGGTGTACTTGTTGCCGTGGGTCACCGGCAGCATGGGCAGGCCGGCGCGCGCGTAGTCCTCGGTGCGGTACAGGGCCAGCGACCAGAAATGCGGCGGGGTCCAGGCGAAAATGATGAGCACCAGCAACAGCGCGCCGGGCGAAACCTCGCCCGTCACCGCCGTCCAGCCCAACAGCGGCGGCATCGCGCCGCTCAGCCCGCCGATCACTATGTTCTGCGGCGTGAGCGGCTTCAGCACCACGGTGTACACAATGGCATAGCCCACGAAAGTGGCGAAGGTCAGCCACATGGTGAGCGGGTTGACGAAGCTGTACAGGATCCAAAGCCCCGCGCCGCCCACGGCGCCGGCGAACACCAGGGTCTCGGCCGTGGTCACGTCACCACGGGGCAGCGGCCGGCCGCGCGTGCGCGCCATGAGGGCGTCGATTTTCTGCTCCACCAGGCAGTTGATGGCGGCCGCGGCGCCCGACACCAGCCAGATGCCCACGGTGGCGGCGAGCAGGATGCGCGGGGGCACCATGTCGGGCGTGGCCAGGAACATGCCGATGACGGCGCAAAACACGATCAGCCCCACCACGCGCGGTTTGGTCAGGGCGTAGAAGCGCTGCAGGCGCAGCCGCAGTGACAGGGACGAGGATGGGGAGGCGATCTGCATGGGGAAGGAAGGGATTACAGCCGGGCGATTTTACCACGCGGGCTGCCCAGCCCTACTCAATCTGGGACACGGACAGCAGCCGCTGCAGGTCCTTTTTCATGCCAGTGGGATCGGCGCCCGCCGGGTAGCGCAGCATGACGTTGCCCAGCGGATCGATGAGCCAGATGGGACCGCGGGTGTTGCCTCCCTGAGCCGGCAGTTGCGCCAGCAATTGTCCCTGCCCTGATCGCGCCATCAGCATGCCGGGGTAGTCGGCGGCCAGGGCCGGGTCCACCTCGGCCTCGTCGGTAAGAATCCACAGGCGCTGGATGCGGTCCATGTTCTTGCCCTGGGTGAGTCGCACCTGCCGCATCTTATAGAGCTTGTCGCGGCAAGCTTGGTCGCAGGCGGCCACATCGGCCTGCACCATGGTCCATTTGCCTTTGAGGTCGGCCAGGGTCAGCGTCCCGCCGTCCAGCTTGGGCATGCTGAAGGCGGTGAGCGGCCGTGGCTCGATGAGTTCGCCGTAATTCATCCGCGATTTGGGCGGCGCGAAGGTATACACCACCAAGGCGCCCACGAAGGGCAACGCACACACCGCGAAGACCAGCCACAGTGTGAGCATGCCGCGGCGGGGCGGCGTGGGGCGCGGTCCCGGCTGTTCCGCATTTGTACCCGGTTGGCCGGGAGCCGTGGCCGAAGAATTACCCGCCATGGGCTTCGTCTCCTTGTTCATTCGCCGTATCATCCGTCGCCGCGACCGCCGCGGCTTCGGCGTCCGGCTTGCGCCGGCGCGTGTTCAAGCCTATCCACAAGGCCACGGCCACCACGGCCATGGCATACCACTGCAACGCGTAGGCGCGGTGCATGTCCACGCCCGTGTCCGGCCGCGGCCAGTCGCGCACAAGCCCGTCGGGCGCGGCCGAGGTCTGCTGCAGCACGAAGGCCTGCAGCTTGAGGCCGGTGCGCTGCGCCAGGCGCTCGATCACCAGGTGCTCGATGACCACGCCGTCCGGCTGCTCCGAGCCCAGCTCGTAGGGATGCGGCGGCGGCAGAACGGCCATGCCCTCCACGCCGGCCGCGCCCTGGGGCGTCTCCACCCGCGGCGGCGCGTCGCGCCGCGCGCCCAGCGCCACCCAACCGCGGTTCACCAGGACGCACACCCCGGCATCGCCGGGGCCGCCCCCCGTTCCGTACTGGGTTCGGGACTGCGTTTCGAGCTGGGGACAGAAGGCCTGGATGACGTGGTAGCCCGGCGCGCCGCGATACAGACGGTTGTCGAGCAGGAACGGCGGTCCCTGGTAGCGGCCGTGAGCGGCAACGCGGTGCTGCGCCCATTCGGCGGCGTCCACCACGCGGCCCGGAAGGGCCTCGGGTGGCTGCGCGGCGAGCGCTTCCAGCCGCTGCTGCACGGCGATTTTCTGCGCGGCGCGGCCGGTCTGCCACTGGCCCAGCGCAATGGTGAGCGTGACAAAAACCGTTGTCAGCAGCGTGGCGAACAGCCCCGGCCGGAACCGGTAGCGACCGAGCGCAATCTCAGGCATGCTCGCCACTGGCGCCGCAGCTTACGTGCGCCCGTTCCCCGCCCATGCGCATCGTCATTGTCCTGTTCCTCATTGCGATATTCGCCAGCCTCGGGTCGGCGCTGTATTTCATGCTGCACGGCCGCGGCGACAGCCAGCGCATGTTCCGCGCCCTGGCATTCCGGGTTGGACTGTCGATCACGCTGTTCGTTTTAATCATGGCAGCCTATTACTTCGGCCTGATTCCAGCACACGCACCCTGAGGGGGAGCGGCCTGCCGCAAGGTAGCCTCACAAAAAAAGACGCCGCACAGTGTGCGGCGCGCCCAAGCCCGGTATCCTCCGGGTCCTCCTCCTCGTTATTCTTGATGGGCCCGTGGCTTTTTCCACGGGCCGGCCAGCCCCCTTAGAGCCAATACACGAAGACGAACAGGAACAGCCAGACCACGTCCACGAAGTGCCAGTACCAGGCCACGCCCTCGAAAGCGAAGTGGTGGTCGGGTTTGAAGTGGCCCTTGAGGCAGCGGAACCAGATCACGATGAGCATGATGGTGCCCACGGTCACGTGGAAGCCGTGGAAGCCCGTGAGCATGTAGAACGTGGTGCCGAAAATGCCGGTGTCGAGCTTCAGGCCCTCGGAGTAGGCATGCTGGTATTCGTAGGCCTGGCAGCCGAGGAAGGTGATGCCCAGCAGGATGGTGAGGCCCAGCCACAGGATGAGCCGGCCGCGGTTGTTGGCCAGCAGGCCGTGGTGGGCCACGGTGACGGTGGCGCCCGAGGACAGCAGCAGCAGGGTGTTCAGCGCCGGGATGCCGAAGGCGTTCACCTTCACCAGTTCGCCGACCGCGGCGGGGCCGGCCGAGGGCCATACCGCCACGAAGTCGGGCCAGAGCAGCTTCTGGTCCAGGTCGCCCATGCTCGGGATGGTGTACAGCCGCGAGTAGAACAGCGCGCCGAAGAAGGCCGCGAAGAACATCACCTCGGAGAAAATGAACCAGCTCATGGACCAGCGGAAGGAGATGTCCACGCGCTTGGTGTACAGGCCGCCCTCGGATTCGCCGATGACCTTGCCGAACCACAGCTTCATCATGATGATGAGGATGACCAGGCCAAGCAGGCACGACCAGGGGCCGGCCGCGTAGTCGTTGAACCACATGGCCATGCCGCCCATGAGGAACAGCAGCCCGAACGAGCCGATGATGGGGTACGCCGCCGGTTCTGGCAGGTAATAGTTATGCGTCGGCGTGGCGTTGCTCATTGATTCTCCTTCCCTGTTATTCCTGTTCGCCGGCCCGGAATCGCGGGCTCAGCCGGAAGCGCCGGCGCGAGTGCCGGCGACTTCAAAAAACGTGTACGACAAAGTCACTGTCGGGATGTCCTTGGGCAGCTTGGGATCGACCACGAACACCACCGGCATGCGGCGGGTCTCGCGCGGCCCCAGCGTCTGCTGCTGGAAGCAGAAGCATTCCAGCTTGGTGAAATACTCGCCGGCGAGCTGGGGCGCGTAGCTGGGCACGGCCTGCGCGGTCACCGGGCGGTCGAGGTTGTTGGTCACCTCGTAAACGACCTGGCGCACCTCGCCCGGATGCACGTCGATATGCCCCTCGAGCGGGCGGAAGCTCCACGCCAGGCGCTGGGTGTTGGAATCGAACTCGACGCCCACGCTGCGCGTGGCGTCGACCTGGGTGTTCCTGGCCGCCGGCGCCTCTTCGGTGCGGAACAGCTCGCGGATGCCCGTGGCTTTGCACAACTGGTCGTAGAACGGCACCATGGCAAAGCCCAGGCCGAACATGGCGAGGGTGATCACCACCAGCTTGAGCCGCAGTTGCCGGTTGGCCGATTCGACCTCGGCGCGCTCCGCGGCCTCAGGCGCTGCCGCCTCGGGCGCGGCCGTCGCGGTGCCATGGCCAGCCGGCAGGCTCGCGCCCGGGCTCATTGGAACACGCCCATCTTCACGAAGAAGCCGATGAAGAACGCCAACGCCAGCGCTCCGAGCGCCAGCCCGGTGCGCAGGTTCTTGCGCCTCAGTACGTCGCGCTTTTGCTCGTCGGTCATGGCGGAGGGGCTCATGGGGCGGCTACTTGACCGTGGGAGGGTTCTCGAAGGTGTGATAGGGCGCCGGGGTGGGCAGGTGCGTCCACTCCAGCGTGTCCGCCCCGTCCCAGGGCATCTGCGGCGACTTCTGGCCGGAGCGGATGCAGTTCACGACCACGTACAGAAACAGGAGCTGCGACAGGCCGAAGCCGAAGGCGCCGATGGACGAGATCTGGTTGAACTCGGTGAACTGCAGGTTGTAGTCGGGAATGCGGCGCGGCATGCCCGCGAGGCCGAGGAAGTGCTGCGGGAAGAACGCCACGTTGAAGAAGATGATGGACAGCCAGAAATGCACCTTGCCCAGCGTCTCGTTGTACATCTTGCCGGTCCACTTGGGCAGCCAGTAGTACACCCCGGCGAAGGCCGAGAACAGCGCCCCCGCCACCATCACGTAATGGAAGTGCGCCACCACGTAGTAGGTGTCCTGGAGCTGCACGTCCACCGAGGTCATGGACAGCACCAGTCCGGTGAAGCCGCCCAGGGTGAACAGGAACAGGAAGCCGAGCGCGAACAGCATGGGCGTCTCGAACGACAGCGAGCCCTTCCACATGGTCGCCACCCAGTTGAACACCTTCACGCCCGTGGGCACGGCGATGAGCATGGTGGCGTACATGAAGTAGAGCTGGCCGGCCACCGGCATGCCCACCACGTACATATGGTGCGCCCACACGATGAAGGACAGGATGGCGATGGACGAGGTGGCGTACACCATGGAGGCGTAGCCGAACAGCGGCTTCCTCGAGAAGGCCGGGATGACCTGCGACACCACGCCGAAGGCGGGGATGGCGATGATGTACACCTCGGGGTGGCCGAAGAACCAGAAAATGTGCTGGTACAGCACCGGGTCGCCGCCGCCGGCGGCGTTGAAGAACGAGGTGCCGAAGTGGCGGTCGGTCAGGGTCATGGTGACCGCGCCCGCCAGCACCGGCATGGAGGCGATCAGCAGGTAGGCGGTGATCAGCCAGGTCCACACGAACAGCGGCATTTTCATCAGCGTCATGCCGGG
>Ga0134124_10004323_pt1 | contig 11423 bp, 10 predicted proteins | sample KB304_FD_96880 | JGI IMG/M metagenome (GOLD analysis project Ga0134124, IMG submission 96880) | Terrestrial soil microbial communities without Nitrogen fertilizer from Kellogg Biological Station, Michigan, USA - KB3-0-4 | ecosystem: Environmental > Terrestrial > Soil > Unclassified ... | reverse complement strand
GCATCACGGGCGCAATCGCTTCGTAGTACGACGCAAGCTCGCCTTTCGTGATCCCGTCATCGGGAAACAAGATCTTTTCAGGATGCGTGATCATTTACTACGCTAAGCAGACGCGGGTGACGCAGTTTACCGTGGCCGGTCCACTCAATGAAACCGACATGGACGAGGATCTCGGGTTTGACCCAGTGAACACGCAGACGTGGCAGACCTTTCGCTTTTGTGAATGGAGCGGAGGCGATTTCGAGTTGGTCGAGACGTGCGCGCAGATCCAAAAGCAGTTTCGTATCGAAGCCGGTTCCGATCTTGCCCGCAAAAACGAAGTCGCCGTCTTTGTGATGACCGACGAGGAGCGCGCCGAGACCGACTCGCTTCCCCTGCGGATCTGTAAAACCGCCGACGAGAAAATTGTGCGACAACTCGCACTTCATCTTCAGCCACTCTTTCGAGCGGCGATGTTCGTAGATCGAGCCACGTCGCTTCGCGATAACGCCTTCCCAACCTTCTCGCTCCGCGCGTTCCCACGGCGATGCTTCGTCGATCAAAGCGACGCGATGAAGTGGTCGTTCGAAGGGCAACTTAGCGAGCAGATCGCGACGCTCTTCGAGTGGTAATGTCGTGACGTTGCGGCCATCGAGCCACATGATGTCAAACACGTGATACGCGACAGGGCCGCCGCCCCACGTGATCTCGCCATCAAGGATTAGTTCGTCGTGCGGCAGACGTTCGATTGCGTGTTGGATTGCTGGCAGATCCTGCGGCAGGTGGTTGCGTGAAAACAACTGGACGTCGTCGCCCTTTTTGTAAGCGAGCAAACGGATGCCGTCGTATTTTCGTTCGAAGACCCATTCCGGCCCGCTGAAGCGCTCCTGCGTCAGAGTCGCCGCCATCGGCACGAGCCATTCCGGAAACGCAGTCATAGCAACAGTATTACCCACATTGCAGAGATGAGTAAATCTGCATAATCTGCTGCGTCAGCGATGAGCACATCATTCAATCGACGTGATTTTCTACGCGGTGCTGCAGCGACGAGTGCAGCGCTGATTGCCGCACGCTCGGCGTTTGCTTTCGAGACGAAGCGCAACTTCGCGCCCGTGAAGGTTGCACGCAATCGCATCATCCGCGAAGTCGTTGGACTGAGACCATATCGTCCGAGTGGGTTCGTCGTCGCTGCGCAGCGTTTCGGCAGCAAACTACTCGTTCACAACTACGGGCACGGTGGCGGCGGTGTCACGCTCTCGTGGGGCACCGCGTCGCTCGCCGTCGATATGGCGCGCGACTTTCTCATCGCACATAAACAACCACGACCCACACGTTTCGCTGTGCTTGGTTGTGGCGTGAACGGACTGTCTACGGCGCTACTGCTGCAACGCCGCTTCCAGAATGGACCAGGCACAGTAACGATCTACGCGAAAGACTTGCCGCCAGACACGACGTCAAATATCGCCGGTGCTTCGTGGTCGCCCACCTCTGTTTTCGAAACAATGACGCCGAAGTTCAACGAACAATTTCGACAAGCAAGTCGCATCTCAAACAGGGCTTTTCAGTTACTCGTCGGAGTTGAATACGGCGTGCGTTGGATCGACACGTTTGAATTGATACGCAACGAGGTGGCGCTCGGGCGCGAATTGCCGGGCGGCAACGATCTGTACCCGCAGCTCGAGATTCATCGCGATCCGGAGAACTATTTCGGCTTTCCGTTCGTGCGGCAGTATTCGACGATGCTGATCGAGCCGTCGATCTATCTCAGCGCGTTGTTGCGCGACTTCTACATCGCAGGCGGCAGGGTTGTCGTGAAGGAGTTTCGTAACCGGCAGGAGCTCGCGAGGCTGCGTGAGTCTGTGATCTTCAACTGCACTGGACTCGGCTCACGCGCGCTGTTTAATGATGAAGAGCTGACGCCGGTGCGCGGGCAACTGGAGATACTGTTGCCACAGCCAGAGATCGACTACTGCTATCTGAGCAGCGGTTACATGTTTCCGCGACGGGACGGCATCATCCTCGGCGGCACGTGGGACCACGACGACTGGTCACTAACGCCCAACCCTGAGCAAGCGACAGAGATCCTCAATTCCCACATACAGATCATGAAAGGACTAACTGTAGGGGCGGCCCTCCGTGGCCGCCCGCTTCCCAAAACCACGTCTGATTAAGCCGACGGGCGGCCACGGAGGGCCGCCCCTACAGTTATTGTCTAGTATCGCCAGCTCTTCAGGTCTGCACCCGGCGGCGCGCTTTTCAGAATCCGCTCGACGATCTTCGGTGCGTAAAACTGATGATAGCGCAGACGCGCCAGCGCATTCGGTCGCGTGTGATCGCCGTTCCAACAGTGCTCGGCACGCGGCTCGTAATCGACCTCGCCTGCGTAGTACGGGTTCTTCGTAGTCTTCAGAAAGTCTTCGACCAGATAGACCGCATTGTTCAGAAAGAAGTTGTCAGCTTCGCCGACGTAAATATGCAACTTCCCTTCGAGCTTTGGACCAAGCTTCGCCCAATCACGTTTCAGGGTGTAGCCGAGGTCGTAATTCTCACGCCAGTATGCAGCGACTGAGCGATCGATCTTCCCGGTCAGCTTGTCCCAGATCGGTTTCGGATAACCGTCGCTGCCGGCGGGTGAATACACGGCTTGCCAGATGTCCCATTGCCCACCGGAGCGACTGTTCGTTCCGAGCGCGAGCTCCATGTGGTTCATATCTTCTACTGTCGCTGACAACTCGCCAAGATAGTTTCGCTTACCCGGACGCGGCATGTGTTTCCACGGCGAGCCGGCGTAGTAAGCGTTCTCGTGTTCGTAAATGTTGATAACGGTGTAGGCGCGGAAATCGATAGGATCGGGACACGCTGCCCAGGCGCCGTTGTACTCGTCTGGATAAAACACCTGCACGGCCATCGCTTCCCAGCCGCCGGTCGAGCCACCGTAAACAAACCGCGCCCAGCCTTTGCCGATGCCGCGAAAGCGCTTCTCGATCTCGGGGACCAGCTCGTAAGTGATCGCGTCGCCGTATGGACCAAGATTCGCCGAGTTCACTGCATACGAGTCGTCGTAATAAGGATTCGCGTGCTGGATCTCGATGATGATGAAGCGCGGAAAGTTTGGACCAGTCCATTCCTTGTAAAACTGGTAAGCCTGCTCCTGCTGGATGCGGTTGTAACCGGCGAGCTTGAAACGCTCGCTGTAGTCGGGCTTGAGATTCGGATCTGGCGGCGTCTCGCGAAAACCGCTCAAGTCTGCTGGAAAGTGCCCGTGAAAGATGACGAGTGGATAACGAGCTTCGGGATGTGTGTCGAATCCTTCGGGCAGGAGCACGTGCGCGCCGAGGTGCATCGGGCGACCCCAAAACTTTGTTAAGCGCTCGCTCTGAATTCGGATGTGCTTGATGTATTTCGTATCTTTCGGCGGCTCTATGGGCGGAATCACCTGATCGAGCGTGATCGAAATGGGTTGTGTGCCGGCGTCGATGCGGATCTGTTTCGGTGTGCTGTAGAGATTGCCGGGCGCGCGGCTCCATTGCTGGCCTTCGCCGCGGTCCATCGGCAGCTTGACCGTGTGGCCGTCGGAGCGCTTGAAAGTCTCGTAGCGATGAAGGAGCGCCTGCACCCAGTACTCGCCGGGTTTGATCTCGGAAAGACTGCGGACCGGGTAACCGAAAGCGCTTTGGTCCACTGTCTTTGTTTCGCCGGCTTTCCACGCATCAACGTCGACGCCGAAGACTTGTTGTGTCGTCAGGTCTTCGCTGATCTGGAAGCGTGGCTCTTCGTCTTTGTTGGTTGAAATCAGGAGCAGCAGACGACCATCGAGCGGCTCTTTGCTCGCGGCTGCAGGGTAACTGATTTCGAAGCGGCGTGATTGAGCGTTGACGGCGAACATCGGCACGAAGAGCAAAACGAGCAGTAACAGTTTCTTCATGGGAACGGGCTCCTGAAATTATATCTCTACTGGCAAACCTTCAAGACGCATGATCTTCAGCGCATTGGTTGTCGGGCATGGGCCGGATCGCAGGCGATAGTCAAACACCATACGGCTGTCGAGCACCTCTTCGCGGAAGTGGTGGTTTGTCACGCCATTGATCTCGTCCGCTAACTTGATCAGATCCAGATCGTGCGTCGCGACCAAACCCATCGTCCTGCGCTGCGACAGCTCGCGAATGTAAGATCGACTCCCGATCAGTCGTTCACGACTATTCGTGCCGCGAAAGATCTCGTCGATCAAAAACAGCACTGGCAAGTCGTCCTTAACCTCTGTAGCTGCAAGTAGTGCCTGCAAACGCTTCACTTCAGCATAAAAATACGAGAGCCCATCCTGCACGGAATCGCTGACCTTGATGCACGTGAACAGTCGAAACAGCGAGGTCTGCATGCTCGAAGCATTCACCGGCGCGCCGGCATAAGCAAGCGCGAGATTGACGCCGACCGTTCTCAGAAACGTGCTCTTGCCGGCCATGTTTGAGCCAGTGAGAATCACGATTCTCTGGTCCCGATTCAAGTCGAAGTCGTTGCAGACTTTCGACTGCGGCTTCAACAGCGGATGTCCGAGACGTCGCGCCGCAAAGTGATCTTCAGGGCCTGTCAGCTCGGGAAATACGTAATCGGGATTCAGATAGGAGAAGTTTGCGAGCGAGTTTAAAGTCTCGAGCTCGTGCCATGCGTCGAGCCAGCGCGGCAGCAGGTGCGCGATCTCTTTCCTGACCAGATCGAGCTTGTAACTGAAATAGAAATCCCATGGCACGAGTGCGTTGAACAATAAAGCCAGTATTGGGTTTGTGCGCACTCCCAGCGCGGCGGCAAGCCGTCCAAGCTTTCTGATTTCGACTGACGGCTGTTTACCTTCCACTCCGAAGGGTGAACAGATCTCAGCGAGGCCGGGCGTGTTTTGATAACAACGCGATTCGAGGTAACCGAAAACCGCCTTGAAGTGCGTCAGCGCTTTTTCGAGATCTTGTAGTTCACTCCAGGCAGTCGCGATCTTCGACTGGCTCAGGAACGTCGCGGCAACGTAGATCAGAAACACGAGTGGCCATATGCGGGGGATCAGCTCCTCGAGCCAGAGCCAAACGCAGATGAGATTCAGGACGGCAAGGCTCGTGAGAAGTATGAGCGTCGGCAGTAGAGACTTCTTCAGTCCGCTTTGTTCGATCCAATTGATGAGTATTCTTGAGTTCCAGTGACGTGGGCCAGTGTTTGAAGGTGCTGGACCAGCGCTGCTGATGCGTGCAAACGCCGAAAGCAACTGCAGCTTGTCACGGAAGACAGAATGGCCCTTCAGCTCTCGGACGAGTTTTTGCCTGTGCTGCATCGCTTCCGCATCGGGACGAGGATTGAGCAGCCACGACTTCAGCCGCTCACTTCCCTCTTTAGTGACGGCGCAGTCGAGCAGGCGATGTAGCGATCGTTCGCCCGTGATATCGAGATCGCCCTCGAATGGATGGTTCGTTATGGGAGGATCCGGATCCGCGGCTGGAATGCGTTCCCAATCCAGATTGATCCGCGCGATCTGGACCTGCTTGATATCGATCAGTAGTGAGTTGCGCGTGATGCTATCGCGAACTCTCGTGTGAAAGATCGTGACTATGGAAAACACGACTGCGAGTAGCGCAGCGACAAACCACGCCACCCTGCTTCCGGCAAAATTACAAAACGCGAGTGCCAGCAACGCGCCGGCAACAAAGATAACTCTCCGCGCGTTCCAATACTTCCGACTAATCTGGTTGAGAAATTCCCCTCTGCGTCTCAACCGCGCGATTTGCTTGTCGAGCTGCTCGAAACGAGTCATGCTTGTCGAACATAACCCAATCATGCATGAGTTGGAAACTAAAGCTGTTGAATGGAACGTTAAGCTCGACGAGATTCGTGAAACACCAACGTCGCTGATCGGTTTTGGTGTCCGCGGCGGCGTGCGTGTAGTGCTCAAGATTAGTAAGCAAGATGGCGATGAGTCGCATTCGGGCGAGGTGCTGAAGGCGTATCGCGGAGAAGGGGCGGTGAGAGTTTATGAGTCCGAGCCCAACGCCGTATTGCTGGAACGCTTCGAACCCGGTGAACAGTTAGTCGATCTCGTAAAGCATGACAGAGACGCCGAAGCAACAAACATTCTGGCGGAAGTAATCGCGAAGCTGGCGAATCACGAGGCGCCGATTGGTTGTCCTACGGTTACCGACTGGGGACGCGCTTTTGATCGCTATCTGCAAAGCGGTGGCGAACAGATTCCACGCGAAGTGGTAGAGGAAGCTCGTGAGATGTACGCCGAGCTCGCCGCATCACAGCGTGAAACCATGCTGCTCCATGGAGATCTTCAGCATTACAATGTGCTTTTTGATAACGAGCGTGGTTGGGTCGCGATCGATCCGAAAGGTGTGATCGGTGAACTCGAATACGAACTGAACGCAGTACTTCGCAACCCTATCGAATTACCTGATGTCTTTGCAAATCCAGTCACCATAACCCGCCGCCTCGAAACGCTAACCACAACCCTTCGCCTCGACTATTCGCGCGCGCTCCGCTGGTCCTACTCCCAATCAATCCTCTCCGCCATCTGGGACATTGAAGACAGCCACCCAGTAACCCCCAACAACCCCGCTCTACTCCTCGCCAGAAGTCTGAAACAAATCCTGTAATCAGTCACCAGATCTAAAGCAAGTAGCGCTCTATGCCAAGTGACCCATGAAACACACCGAGAATATCGATGCTCTTCTCCGACTTGATCAGATATGCAATGCGGTAATGGCCGTATAGGAGGATACGTACTTCGCGAGACCTTTCCGCGTCATAGCGATAGCCGAGTCGGGGATGGGTTTTGAGGAGTTGAGCTCGCGCAACAATTCCCGCAATAGTGCGCTGAGCGGCGTCAGGATTGTCTATTGCGATGTAGCCGTGAATGTCTTTTAGCCAGACCTGCGCTTCACGAGTCCAGTTTATTTCGACCACGTGATGATGCGCGCCTCCATTTCCTCATTCGAGATCGTACGACCCTCGTCAGAATCTTTGAGGCCCCGTTCAATCATCAAATGGAAGGCAAGCTCACGAACGATCTCGTCATATGAGCTATCGTCTGGCTGTTGTTGTACAAGTTGAGCGATTTGTTCTTTTGCTGTGGCCATATCTGTTACGGCATTTTAGCGTAACTAAAACTATGCGTCACCGAATTACGCGCAGGGTGGTGTGGGGCACTCGGAGTCGTGGAGGGCGGGGGCGGTGGTGGGGGTGTGCTCGCGACCGAAGGTTGTGATCAGGATGACGGAGCCGATGATTACGGCGGCGGCGGTTAACATTTGCTTCGTGAGCGGTTCGCTCGCGATCATCCAGCCTAAGAACACAGCCACTACTGGATTCACATACGCGTAAGTCGCCGCACGTGCGGGCGCAACGTTGTTCAGCAACCAACTGTATGCGGTGAAACCCACAAGCGATCCACACACCAGCAGGTAGAAGAACGCGCCGATCGAGGTCCACGAGGCGTTCGCGAGGTTCAGGCGCATCGGGTCGCCGGTGACCACAGCCAGCACCAAAAGCAAAACGCCACCCGAAAGCATCTGCATTCCCGACGCCATCAATGTCGATACATGGAACGGCCGTCGATTCGAGTAGACCGATCCCGCTGCCCACGAGAACGACGCCATCAACACCACACCGCCAGCGATCAAGCTAAACTTCGAATGTCCATTACTTCTTAGCCCATCACCCACAAGCATTGCGACACCGACGAGACCAATCAGCACTCCGAGTAACACTTTCCAATTCGGACGCTGCCGGCTGATTGCCCAATTGAGGACTACTACCCACAACGGCTCGGTCGATACCAGCAACGCCGCCAAACTCGTGGCAACGTACCTTTCCGACCAAACCACGCCGCCGTTTCCACCAAGCAACAGCAAACCACCAATCACAAACGCACGACGCCACAGGTGCAGCGGCGGAATGAAACGCTCACCTTTAAGCACTGCCCAGGTGAAGAGAATCAGCCCCGCGAGGGTGAATCGCGTTCCAGTCATCAGGAACGGTGGCAGAGTGTCGATGGCAAGGCGGATCGCGAGGTAGGTTGAGCCCCAGAGCACATAAACCGCAGCGAACGCTAGAACGATCTTTACGCGAGATGGTCGTGTCATCGAGTGAGGGCCTACAGTACCAGAAAGAACAAAAGGCACAAAAGCTATTCGCTCTTGTGCCTTTCTGTCTCCGTGGGGCTCTTTTGCTTAATCAGGCCGGTCGCGTTTATCTCGTTTGGGCGGTTGTTGATTGTTGTTCTGCCGCGGCGGCTGCTGGTCTTTCCGGTCCTTCGTGATGACCTTTGCCGGTTCTTTCGGGGGCCGTTTATCCTGGTCTTTGCGCTGCGCAACTGCCCCGGCAGACACCATGCCGAGCATCGCAATCATCAGTAATAGTTCTCGCAGTAACTTAATCATTTCTGCCTTTTTCTCCTCATGCCAAGTTCCTGCGCAGGAGGGAGAAAGAGATGCGCTGACCAGGAGGCAGCAAGACAGGCGCCACGTATTTTCGGACGAAAAGTCTAACAAACCGCGCGGAAATTCGCACGGTTTCGAGTTGAGCCGCACCTTATCGTGCGAAGAGCCACCAAAGAGTTTAGATACAAAAAGGCACAAAAACACAAAATGATGGTTTATTCGAGGCGCACATCGTCAGTCCTTTGGCTAGCGACGAACGGTGACGCTGAGTGTGCCGATATTGCCGCTCGTGTCAAAAGTCCGCAGCGAGATTGTGTGTTCGCCTGGGGCGAGGCTGCTGAAGTCGATTGAATAAACTTCGTGGCCGCTGTCGGCGATGCCGTCATCCGGAAATACCGGCAACCACGCGGCGCCATCAAGACTCGCGTCCGCCTTCTTCACTTTGCCCGTCGCATCGTCAACTGAAAAGACCATATGCACCGCGTCGCCCTTCAACTGCGGTTGGCCCATCGCTTTGACCACCGGCGGCGTATTGTCGATATCGACCGGTTCACTCAAACGCTCGCCCGTGAGCTTCTGCCCGGGCGGATTGTCAGGCGCGTCGGTCGCGACGACTTTGATGACGTAACGGCCATCTGCGAGCGTCGCGCCGTCGATCGTGTAGAAGTTGTCGCGCAGCTTGTCTTTCAACAGCCGGAACGTTTGCTCATTCAACGCGCGGTAGTAGATCGCATACTCGAGCGTGTCAGAATTTCGATCTTCAGCCTGCCACTGAAACGACCGGGCGCCTCGTTGATAGAAGCGTCGCGGCGGCACTTGGGCCACTGGACCAAACACCGACGGATCCAACCCAGACGACTCAACGTTCGGGTCAGTCACAATCGGTAACTGCTGCAAACCCACTCCAATCGGCAACGCCGTGATCGACAGCACCTCAGGCGCGACGTTGCGCGGCAGGTAAGCAACACTCACATCTTCAACCGACGACGGCGCGCCTGCCGAACTCGAAGCACGCACAGTCGCACGCCACTGGATAAAACGAGCGCGCGGGCTCGAGATCTGATTCCCGTCCGGGTTTCGATATGCGGTGCTCCAATCACTCCACGTCGCATCGGGACGCTCACCATTGCCACTACGCGTTTGCACTTCAACTGCGCCAGTGCCGCGCCACCAGACGCGCCCCCAAGACGCAGTCAGTTTTGCATCTCTGACTGGTGATTCAAACGAGCCTTCAGTCACAAGCTCGTTGCCGAAGCGAAACAGTTTTCCCTGGTTACTCGACGCCGCGTAGATCTGATCATTCCTAACAAGCAGCGACGAGATCTGCCCTTCCGGCGACTGCAACAGAAGCGTGTCGCGACCGTCATTCGTGACCGAGTAGATGCGGCCTTTGTCGGCAGTGCCGATCAAGACACTGCCTGGTTGCAGTGACGGCGCAATCGCGAAAGCAGTCACGGTTGGGGAGCTCCAGACGACGTCAGTCGCGCCGTCAGGAAGTATGCGAAACACGGCGCTGCGCGCGGTTGAAACGTCACTGCGACTGCGCGTCTGGCCTGCCTGACCTTGAATCGGCGCACCGCTCTCGTCGATCGCTGTGATCGTGACAGACGTGGTTGGCGTACCGCCGCCTTCGCTTGTCTGCGGCTGCGCGACCGCCGGTGTTGAAGGTGGTCGCGCTGTTGCAGCCGCGTCACTGAGCGCGAGAGCGTAGATCGATCCGTCGGCGGCTGGCGCAAGCGCGTGGATTTCACGCAGTTGCGTATCGAAGAGTGCGAACATCTTGCCTTCAGGCGAGACTCTCAAAACGAGTCCGCCCGAGTCAGTGCCTGCGATCAAATCGCCTTGCGGCGTTACTGCTAGCGAGATGACGTGCGTTTGATTTGTACTGACGAGTAAAGACGATGCCGGATTCGCACCAGCCGCTCGCACGCGATAAAGCTTGCCACTATCACCCGTTCCGACAGCAAGCGAGCCGTCAGTCATCACTGCCAGCGACCAGATGTACTTGTCACCCGGATCGAAATAGACGTCAGCCTTGCCGTCAGCAGTGATGCGATAGACCTTGCCGTCAGGCGACGTCCCCGCATAGATCGAACCGTCACGCGCGATCGCGAGCGCCGTTACGTCCAGCTCTGCGGCGTCGTAAAGCAGCGAGCCACTGCCCGCGCTCGAGACTTTAAATATCTTGCCGTCGTGCCCGGTGCCGAGATAGACATTGCCCTGACTGTCGACGGCACTGGACCACACATACGTTTGCTGCGTGTTGAAAATTTCATTGAGCTTCGGCGCCAGCATCAACACACCGGTGTCAGTGATCGACACGCCGCGCGAGTCGCCTCTCAGCAGCTCGGTGCGGCCGCTCGTCTCCCAAACAACCGGTTGACCGGCTTCTACTGTCAATACAAAAAAGGTGAATAAGATTGCGAGGGTGATTAGTCGTTTAATGGTCATCTGTTAGCTACGTTCCTATGTACTTGGCGTAAAGCGAGCGAGCGGTGGCGATTTCGTCTGTGCCGCGAATGATAGAGCGCGCATCCTGAAAAACGGTGAGCTCGAAGTTTCCGGTCTTGAAGCGCAGGAGATATTCATTGAACTTCACTTCACCAGCGCGCCGTAGTCTTTCGGCGAGCGTGGGGAAGTTTATGCGTGTGGGCTGAGATGGCGAGATCTGAATCGCATCACGACCACAAAGCACTGCCGCGCCTTCATCAGCGTGTGACAATGTTTCGTAAAGTCCAAGACCACACGCCGGACAATCCTCGCGACGTTTACGTGTCCCGATTCGTCTCCAATCGTTTTCCCACACGTCAAACTGCATCAACGATCCGTGCAGCGCGTCGATCTGTCCCGTGATCAATTTGAGCGCTTCAGAAACCTGCACTGCCGAAACGATGTTGATGATCGGCATGATCACTCCCGACGTGTCGCAGGTCGGAGCACTGGCGGCGGGCGGAGCTTCTTCGAATACACAACGCAAGCAGGCGGTTTGATGCGGCCGAATGGTCATCGTGACGCCATACGAGCCGACCG
>Ga0134124_10004322_pt1 | contig 11423 bp, 10 predicted proteins | sample KB304_FD_96880 | JGI IMG/M metagenome (GOLD analysis project Ga0134124, IMG submission 96880) | Terrestrial soil microbial communities without Nitrogen fertilizer from Kellogg Biological Station, Michigan, USA - KB3-0-4 | ecosystem: Environmental > Terrestrial > Soil > Unclassified ... | reverse complement strand
CGTGCGCAATCAGGAGGAAAGTGGAGACGTCATTCCCGGCACCGACCCCGGCGCACCTGCAACGCACCGAGTCTGGCAAAAGCTTGGTTGGACCACCGTGGTTGCAACTGTCATTTTCGGGATCCTGTACACGCTCTATTCGCGCAATCTAATTCCCTACGATTTCCTGATGGCGATTTCAGGTCCGTCGCGTCGCTGAGTTGATGTCGATCATCGAAAAAAAGAGCAGGGCGCGGAGCCCTGCTCGTGAAATTGTCTGGTCCTTTCCCCGGTCGTTGATCTTTGTCGGGGCGGCTGCGTTTGACGCGCCTAGGACTTGCTTCCTCCCAAGACCTGGACCGAAGACTTGGACCTAAGACTTGGACCGCAGGTGGGACCCGATTTCCCGAGGCCCTCGCGTGCGGACGGCGGCACGCTAACTGATCACCATTGTTCTGTCATCAGTATTCATTCCGATCAGCGATCGATGACGATGGGAGCATCGAGAACGATTGTCTCCCCTGATTGATCGATAACAGTTACACGGACGGTCCATATGCCTGGCTGGGCCAAAGCGATCTCATCGATCGCCCAAGTTCCATCGGCCCGACGTGTGGCATTCAGTTCGAGTGATTTGCCGGATGCCACTGGCGGATCGAGTCCGAGGCGAACGTCCTTTGCCGGAAAAGTGGTGAAGTCTTCCCGTGAGACGCGGATCGTTGCCGTGGAACGCCCGGCGCGTCCCGGGTCGATCGTAACGTCGGCCATCACCTCGGGCGTGTGGATGTGCGTGAACGCGGCGTCGGTGGGGACGGACGTCGTTGCCGGATGGATGTGCGAAGTCGGCTCCAGGCGCCCGAGATAGCCCACGAAAACGAGCACGCAAAGCCCAATCGCTATCTCGGTAATGCTGTTGCGCATCAAACTGCGTAACGCGGCAGGTGCCCGCAGGCGAGGCGTAAGGTGAAATTTGTTGACTGTTGCTACTGCAATCATTGCGGCGAGTAGAACGATCTTGCAGGTGACCAGACGTCCATAGTTTGTCGTCCAAAGATCGCGAACGCCGCCAAGGAGGTTCCAGCTGTTCGCGATGCCCGTTGCGAGCAGGATGCAAACGGATATCGCCGCGAGCCGTGAAAACCGGTAGGTCACAATGATGGTGAAATCATACCAGTCCGCTTTTTGTCTCCGGTGAGCAGCCCAGAGCAGCAAAGCGAATGCGGGCAATCCTCCGAGCCAGGCGCCTGCCGAGAGCAAATGCAAAACGTCGGAGGCGAGAGGGACGTTGCCCCAAAGTCCCGCCGCTGCACCGGCGTGACTCGCGAAAGCGGGCAACGCCAGGAATGCAGTTGCAACCACAATGGCCCAGGCGCGCTGTGCGGGGTTGAACACGACGATCCCAAGAAAAAACGCAAGCACCAGTCTCAGGCAGCAAATCCATCCGAAGCGTGTATCGGCAAGCACCAACCAGGCTCCACCGTGAAGCCACACGTCAGTGAGCGACTCGCCGAGAATGTTTGCGGTGAGCCAGATAAGCCACATTGTTCCGGTTAGGACCGACAGCGCCAATCCGATCCAGACCAGCACGTTCAAGTGTTTGCGTAGAGTCGAAAAGTCCTGCGGCAAGCGAATTGGCCCGATAACAAGGGCCGAGAAGAAAACCGTGCCCGACGTGAGCAGCGTCGCCGCAAAATGTGCGGCACGAATAAGCGCGAGCGGATCCGTGATCACAGATGACCTCGATGCGCGGCCTAAGGACCGACGCGGAAGGTGAAGTCTCCTTGCGTACGATGGGTGTCGACCGAAAGCACGCGCCAGATCACCTTGTAAGTGCCGGGCGACAGCGCCTTGAGCGGGACGCGGAGTTGCGCGGTGTTATCGCTGGCGAGCGTGGCAGGTCCGGCTTGTACGAGTCTGCCTTGGGCGTCGCGCACCTCGACGGTGCTGAACTTCGCTTCCAGCGCCTCTGTGAACCAGAGGGAGACTTCTTTTGGTGGCTGCGCCACGGTGCTGCCGACGGTAGGGCTCGCATGATCGAGATGTGCATGAGCAAGAGCCGCCATCGGCAAAAGCGCAAAACCTGCGCCGAAGGCGGCGGCAATTGGTCGGTGGATAGTCATGCGGACTCTTAGTTCTTTGGTGTCAGTGTGATGCCTGGCGCGGGTTCGTGGGCGGGCTTGCCGGCCGCTGGAATCTCGACCCAGCGATGCTCGCCCTGTTCGCATTGCTGCACGACCGGAAAATACAGGATCTGTCCCGGTGAAAGCTCGCCGGCAATGAAGGCCGAAAGTACGAATTCATCATAGAAGGCGTCCGGCAGTTTTCCGCCGCTCCAGGTCACTTCCTTGACGCCTTCGGTGAATTTTGCGCCGTGGAAAAAGCTGTAGGCCTTTGAGTAAGACCCGCGCGTTGTGGCGATTTGCCAGCCGGGCTTCACCATGGGCTTGATTGCAATGACGCCCTCAGGGATTTGCACGTTGAGACGAATGGTTGCGGAATCGCCGCAGCCATGCGGCACGCGAAGGACGATTTTGTAGGGCATCCCAACGGACGCCTGCTGCTGTTCGAGCGTTACGTGCGCAAAGGCGGCTGAAGGCAGGAGAGGGATGGCAAGTTCAAGCGCTTTCGCAAACATGGCCAATGGCCATGATTTTTTGAACATGGAAATCTCCAGTCGAATTGACGGTGACCTTGCCGGTTGAGGCCGGCGGCGAATGACGTCAGACCAGGACTGGAGGGCCTCGGGCGCCTTTTAGCGCAACTTCGACCCCGCCACGTGGAGTGGCCGGAGTCGGCTCAAGTACGTACGACGGTTGGCTTGAAAGGACCTGAATGACGACGGTGGCCGGCGATGCGGCGGCTTGGGGTGTTGAGCCGCAAAGAGTGCAATGGTCGCATACGTGGCTCGGCGCAGGGTTGGCTGGTCGCTGGTCAGGTGCAGTGTCTGTGTTTCCGCCGCTGTGGCAGATGACCGAAAATGGATCGACCGTCATTTCCGATCCGCGAGCCGGTGTTCCGCCCCACAAGACGGTATGCATGGTGATCGCGGTGACCGCCACGATGCTCAGGAGCCGCTTGAAACGTGTAGGCATGCTCTCCTCGGGTCGCGATGGCGGTCTAGCAGACTATAGATGCGGTGTCCTGCGATAAAATTCCCGAAGAGGTGTTACAGGCCTTGTGTTTTTACGGCCGATCCGCTTTCACTCTGACGCCATCTCGAATCTTTCAAGGATTCCATGCGCCTGTCCCGCTATTTCCTGCCCATCTTGCGCGAGACGCCCAAAGAGGCGGAGATCGTCTCGCATCGACTGATGCTGCGCGCCGGCATGATGCGGCAGGAGGCTGCCGGCATTTATGCTTTTCTACCCTTGGGCTTTCGGGTGCTGCAGAAAATCTGCCAAATCGTACGCGAGGAGCAGAACCGTTCCGGAGCGATCGAACTATTGATGCCGACCATGCAGTCGGCTGACCTCTGGCGCGAGAGCGGGCGCTACGACGCGTACGGCAAGGAGATGCTGCGCCTCAAGGACCGGCATGAGCGCGACATGCTCTTCGGGCCGACCAATGAGGAAATGGTCACGGAAATATTTCGTGCCTATGTCCGTTCCTACAAGGATGTGCCGCTCAATCTCTATCACATCCAGTGGAAATTCCGGGACGAGGTTCGCCCGCGTTTCGGCCTGATGCGTGCGCGGGAATTTCTAATGAAGGATGCCTACTCATTCGATCTCGATCAGGCCGGCGCGACGCATTCTTACAACAAGATGTTTGTGGCGTATCTGCGCACGTTCGCGCGACTAGGGCTCAAGTCGATTCCGATGCGTGCGGAGTCGGGGCCGATCGGGGGAAACCTCTCGCACGAATTCATCATCCTTGCGCAGACCGGTGAGTCGGAGGTGTTCTGCCACAAGGACTACCTCGATATGGCGGTGCCGCCCGCTGACGTGAACTTCGATGACATCACGGGGCTGCAAGCGATCGTGAACAAATGGACGTCGCAATACGCTGCCACGTCGGAAATGCACGATGCGGCGGCTTTTGCAAAAGTGCCGGCCGACAAGCAGGTCTCGGCGCGCGGTATCGAGGTAGGTCATATTTTCTATTTTGGCACCAAATATTCTGAGCCGATGAAGGCGGTGGTTGCCACCCACGACGGCAAGGAAGTGCCGGTTCACATGGGTTCGTATGGCATCGGCCCGAGCCGCCTGGTCGCAGCCATCATTGAGGCATCGCACGACGACGCCGGCATCATCTGGCCGGAGCCGGTGGCGCCGTTCAAGGTCGCGATTCTCAACCTGAAGCAGGGCGCCGCCGAAACCGACGGCGCCTGCGAGCAGCTCTACCGCGATCTAAGGGCGAAAGGCGTTGACGTGCTTTATCACGACCTCGACGAACGGCCGGGCGCGAAATTCGCGACCGCGGATCTTATTGGAATTCCCTATCAGGTCTTGGTGGGGCCCCGCGGCCTCGCTGAAGGCAAGGTGGAAATCAAGAAACGCGCCGACGGGACCAGGGACAATATTGGCCCTGCGGCGGCGCTTGATCTGTTGACGCGATAGACTGGTAGCGGGTGCTCACAACAGTCGGTGGACGCCCATAAGGACGCCTGAAAAGCTGAAGAATTCTGTGTGTCAACAAGGGCTTTGGCTGTCGTGCCAGGCACGAATCCGCCAAAATTCACGTAAACAGTCCGCGTGGGGAATCGTGAATCAATGACAGTGACCGAGCCCGACGGGACGCGGCCGTTTTCGCCGTTCGAATGGATGCTGTCGCTGCGCTACCTCCGGGCGCGGCGCAAGGAAGGATTCATCTCTGTCATCGCCGGGTTTTCTTTTCTTGGAATCATGCTTGGGGTCGCCACGCTTATCATCGTGATGGCGGTGATGAATGGCTTTCGCAAAGAATTGCTCGACAAGATTCTCGGCCTCAATGGCCATCTGCTGATCCAGCCTCTGGAAAAGCCACTAACCGACTGGGAAGAGGTCGCCGCGCGCGTTGCCGGCGTCAAGGGCATCCGCCTCGCTGCGCCGATCGTCGAAGGCCAGGCATTGGCGTCGTCACCATTCAATGCCGGCGGCGTGCTCATCCGAGGCATCCGCCTCATGGACCTGGAGAAGCTTCCGTCTATCGCGAACAATATCAAGCAGGGCACGCTGAAAGGCTTCGATGAAGACATGGGCGTTGTCATTGGGCGCCGGCTCGCCGATCAGCTTTCCCTCCGTTCAGGCGACAACATAACGTTGGTTGCGCCGCGCGGCGCAGTCACGCCGATGGGTACGACCCCGCGCATCAAGGTTTACAGGATCGCCGCGGTATTCGAGATCGGTATGTCAGAATACGACAGCGCGATGGTCTTTATGCCGTTGAAGGAGGCGCAAGCTTATTTCAACCGCGCCGGTGATGTGACCGCGATCGAGATCTACACCGATAATCCAGACCGCGTAGACCGGTACAGGCAACCAGTGCAGGATGCGGCGCAACGGCCAGTCTTCATGATCGACTGGCGTCAGCGCAACGCAACCTTCTTCAACGCGCTGCAAGTTGAGCGCAACGTTATGTTCCTGATTCTGACCTTGATCGTGCTCGTTGCCGCGCTCAACATCGTCTCTGGCCTAATCATGCTCGTGAAAGACAAAGGTCAGGACATCGCTATCCTGCGCACGATGGGGGCGACGCAGGGGGCAATTATGCGCGTATTTCTCATTACTGGCGCTTCGATCGGTGTAGTCGGGACGATCGTTGGCTTCCTCTTGGGGATCGTGATCTGTCTCAATATTGAAAGCATCCGGCAATTTCTGTCCTGGTTGACAAACACAGAGCTGTTTTCGCCCGAGCTCTATTTCCTTTCGCACTTACCGGCGCAGATGGACTCCGGCGAGACCGTTGCCGTCGTGGTGATGGCACTCGTGCTGTCCTTGCTTGCCACACTCTATCCGTCATGGCGTGCGGCGCGCCTCGATCCCGTGGAGGCTCTGCGGTATGAGTGAGGCCTACAGCATTGTCAGGACGGAAATGGTCCAGGAGCAGGAACAGCCGCCACAAGCTCGGCAGGAAGAGGATGTTCCGATCCTTTTTCTGCAAGACGTCGAGCGTCAATATCGGCAAGGCGACGAGACGCTTCATGTGCTTAACGGCATCGAGCTCGCGCTTTGGCCGGGGCAGTCAGTTGCTCTGGTCGCGCCATCGGGCTCCGGCAAGTCGACGCTTTTACATGTTGCGGGACTGCTTGAGCACCCCGATCATGGCGATGTCTATATTGATGGCCGGTCGACCTCTATTCTGGCCGATCACGAACGAACCCGTATCCGTCGCAACGAGATCGGCTTCGTCTACCAGTCGCATCACCTGCTGCCGGAATTCTCCGCCCTGGAGAACGTCATGCTGCCCCAGATGATCTTCGGGTTGGCACGAATCGAAGCCATGACGAGGGCGTCGGAGTTACTCGAATATCTTGGATTAGGCGGTCGCCTAAGTCATCGACCGGCGGAGCTTTCCGGCGGCGAGCAGCAGCGCGTTGCGATTGCCCGCGCAGTCGCCAATGCCCCGCGCATCCTGCTGGCTGACGAGCCTACGGGAAATCTCGACGTGCATACCGCCGAGCATGTTTTTCACGCCCTATCGCAACTCGTGACCGCATCCGGTCTGGCGACGATTATCGCCACGCACAATATGGATCTAGCGGCCCGCATGGACCGGCGGGTTACCTTGCGGGACGGAAAGATTGTGGAAATGGATTAGGGGCCATTTCGAGAGCAAAAAGTCGAAACGGATCGCCCTCGACGTCAAATGCAACACGGCCCGAAGGCGGCTTTCCCAGAACCTGGTCGATTGCTAGCCTCCCCTGATGGCGAGATGTGGCGCTAGCAAGTTTCGTTGCGTGGCGAATAGGGGCTAGGAAATGGAGATACTTGACCGGGACCTGGTTCAGCTTTTCCCCACTTGCTTGTTCGCGGGCAAGGTTTCCGACATCACTATTTGCGATCGGCTGGAGAAGACAATTCGGGCCATGAAACAGGCCGGACAAGGATTCGCCGATGAAGTGTCGTACAAGACGCCCGACAATATTTCGTCCCATCCGGAGATGAAGGAATTTTCCGATCTTGTCCTGAAAGAGTCGGCGCAAGTATTGGACGTTTATTGCATCAAACGCGATTCACACTACATCTCGAATATGTGGGCGAATATTACGCACCCCAATCATCGTCACGCGATGCACATCCATCCCAACTGCTTGTTGAGCGGCATCATGTACGTCAGGGCTCCGAAAGATTGCGGCGGAACTCTTTTTTCCGATCCGCGGCCAGGAGCAAGGATGCTTGAGCCGTCGTTCACTCAAATGAACAAATTCAACATGGGACGGTTCGTCACCGCTCCCGAGAAGGGCACGATGTTGATGTGGCCAAGTTTTCTCCCGCATGCGGTGGAGCGCGGCACCGCCAAAACCAACGAAGATCGGATTGTCGTCGCCTTCAACATCATGATCCGCGGCAAGATTGAAAACCCGACGGCATATCTGGATTTGAAATAAGCCATGCGCAGGCATCCCTGCCTGTAAACTCGCATAACCATTTGATCTGTATAAGGTTCTACGGCTGGATTTGATTTCTCGCTCCAGGTGCATCAGGCTTGACTTGAGAACAGATAAGGAACTATGTTCTAGTTCTGTTCTAGGGAGCACTTCATGTTTAAAACTGTGGTTCTCGAGGCAGCGGCGTTGGCCTCGCTATCGTTGTTTGTCGGGATGATCGCAATCTGGACGCAGGTCCTCGGAAATCTTTAGCAAAGGGCTGCCGGCCAGCTTGTCTGTCCGCAGGATGACGGGGAAAGCCTGTCTCGTGCGCGCCTTGGCGGTGGACAGAGCACGGTGCGGTGCCCACTGTGGGTGCAAGTAGGAATCACCCATGCCCGGCCTCGATTTCGTGCACTTGCACGTGCACTCATCCTATTCCCTGCTGGAAGGCGCGCTTACGATCTCGCGACTGGCCGAGCTAGCGAAAGCGGATCGTCAGCCGGCGCTCGCATTGACAGACACCGACAACATGTTCGGTGCGCTGGAGTTCTCGGAAAAATTGTCTGGTTATGGCATCCAGCCCATTATCGGCTGTGCGCTTGCCGTCGACTTCGGCGATACCGATCACGGTTCGCGCAATTCCAATGCCCAACCCGAGCGCGCGCGCATCGTGCTGCTTGCCGCGCGATCGGAGGGCTACCGCAGTTTGATGCGCCTGAATTCGCGCGCTTTTCTGGAAACGCCGGCGAACGAGCCGCCGCGCCTGAGAACCGAATGGCTGGTCGGAGAGACCGCCGGCATCATTGCGCTTACAGGTGGACCCGGCGGGCCCCTCGATGGGGCGCTTGCCGCGGGTCAAAGCCATCTGGCCGCCAGTCGTCTTGACCTGTTGCTCGAGCTGTTTGGAGATCGCCTTTATATCGAATTGCAGCGCCATGGGACACTTTCCGAGCGTCGAGCCGAGCTGGGCTTGATTGATCTTGCCTACGCCAAATCAGTGCCGTTGGTCGCCACCAACGAGCCGTATTTTGGGGCTGTGCAAGACTACGAGGCGCATGACGCGCTGATCTGCATTGCAGAAGGCCGGCTGCTTGCCGAGACAGAGCGGCGTCAGCTGACGCCGGAGCATCGCTTTAAGACTCGTAAGGAAATGGTTGAACGGTTTGCCGATCTCCCAGAGGCAGTTGCGTCAACTGTGGAAATAGCGCGACGCTGTGCATTCCGGCCGCGCACACATCAGCCCATCCTTCCTCGCTTTTCCGTCGGCGGTAACGGCAGGGCGCTCGACGAAGCGAGCGAGCTGCGCAACCGCGCCGAGGCGGGCCTTGAAAGCCGCCTCGCATCCGCCGGCGTGGCCCCTGGCCATACCGTTGATGAATACCGCGAGCGGCTCGACTTCGAGCTGGGTGTTATCGCGGGTATGAAATATCCGGGCTATTTCCTGATCGTTTCGGACTTCATCCAATGGGCGAAGAAACAGGGCATACCCGTTGGTCCCGGTCGTGGTTCTGGCGCCGGGTCTCTGGTTTCCTACGCACTCACGATCACGGATCTGGATCCGATCCGGTTCGGTTTGCTGTTCGAGCGGTTTCTCAATCCCGAGCGCGTTTCGATGCCGGATTTCGACATCGACTTCTGCCAGGACCGCAGGGACGAGGTGATCCGCTATGTCCAAGAGCGCTATGGGCGTGACCAGGTGGCGCAGATCATCACCTTCGGCACGCTGCAGGCACGCGGTGTTCTTCGTGACGTCGGCCGCGTATTGCAGATGCCTTATGGACAGGTCGACAAACTCTGCAAGCTGGTGCCGCAGAATCCCGCGGCACCGGTTTCGCTGAAGCAGGCGATCGAAGGCGAGCCGCGGCTGCAGGCTGAACGCGACAGTGAGCCGGTGGTCAAGCGGGCTTTCGACATCGCGCAGAAGCTCGAAGGCCTCAATCGTCACGCTTCGACCCATGCCGCCGGCATCGTGATCGGTGATCGGCCTCTGTCCGAATTGGTTCCGCTATACCGAGATCCGAAATCCGACATGCCGGTCACCCAATTCAACATGAAATGGGTCGAGCAGGCTGGTCTGGTGAAATTCGACTTCCTCGGCCTCAAGACGCTCACGGTGCTGCAGAGGGCTGTTGCGCTGGTGAAGCGACGCGGCATCGATATCGACCTCTCGGCGATTCCGCTGGAGGATAAAAACACCTACGATCTTCTGGCTCGCGCTGAAGCTGTCGGTATCTTCCAACTGGAAAGTGCCGGCATGCGCCGCGCGCTGCTTGATATGCGGCCGGACCGCTTCGAGGACATCATCGCGCTCGTCGCGCTGTATCGCCCGGGCCCGATGGCGAATATCCCGACCTACTGCGCACGCAAGCACGGCATGGAGCAGCCCGACTACATTCACCCCAAGCTTGAGCCGATCCTGCGTGAGACCTTCGGCGTCATCATCTACCAGGAACAGGTGATGCAGGCCGCGCAAATTCTTGCCGGATTTACGCTCGGTGAAGCCGATCTGCTGCGCCGCGCCATGGGCAAGAAGATCAGGAAAGAGATGCAAGCGCAGCGTGAGCGCTTTGTCTCGGGCGCGGTCGAGCGCGGCGTAGAGCGCAATCAGGCGGATGCGATCTTCGACCTGCTTGAGCGCTTCGCCGAATATGGCTTCAACAAAAGCCATGCGGCTGCTTATGCGCTCGTCGCGTACCAGACCGCCTACATGAAGGCGAATTTTCCGGTCGAATTTCTGGCGGCCACCATGACGCTCGACATGGGCAATACCGACAAGCTTGCCGAATTCCGTGCCGAAGCCGAACGGCTTGGCATCGCCGTCGATCCCCCGTCGATCAATCGCTCGGCGGTCGAATTCGAGGTCGACGGCAACACAATCATTTACGCGCTAGCCGCACTGAAAGGCGTCGGCAGGCAGGCTGTCGAGGCGATCATGGCGGCACGCGAAAGCAGCCCGTTTGGCGATCTGGCGGATTTTGCGGGCCGGGTGAATCCGCGCGCCGTTAACAAACGTGTACTTGAAAGTCTCGCGGCCGCGGGTGCGTTCGATGCATTCGAGAAAAATCGCGCCCGTGTTTTCGCGGCAGTCGATGCCGTGCTTGGCCGCGCGCAACGCAGCCATGACACGGCTGCGGTCGGACAAAGTGAATTGTTCGGCGGCGGGCCGGTCCGGGAGCAAATTGCGCTGCCGCAAATCGAGCCATGGCTTCCGGCTGAGCGGTTGCGCCGCGAATACGAAGCGGTCGGCTTCTTCCTGTCCGGCCATCCGCTTGATGATTATGCCGCCGTGCTGAAAAAGCTGCGGGTTCAGCCTTGGGCGGAATTCTCGCGCGCGGTCAAGGGCGGGGCGACCGCGGGCCGTGTTGCCGCAACCGTCGTCGCGCGCACGGAGCGCCGGACGCGAACGGGCAGCAAGATGGGCATCATCGGCTTATCCGATCCGTCCGGGCATTTCGAGGCCGTGATTTTCTCGGAAGGCTTGGCAGAACATCGGGACCTGCTCGAACCGGGCAATGCCGTGCTTCTGTTCCTCTCGGCGGAAGTGCAGGGCGACGAGGTGCGCGCAAGGATCCAGTCGGCCGAACCGCTCGACAGCGCCGCCGCCAATTTGCAGAAAGGTCTGCGTGTATTCCTGCGTGATGAGAAGCCGCTTGATGCCGTGGCAAAGCGTCTTGAAGCTGTCCCGCGATCTGCAAAACCGAATGGTGACGGCGAGGTCAGCGTTGTCCTGCTGCTGCAGCAGGGGACCGAAGTCGAGGTGAAGTTACCCGGTCGCTTCAAGGTCTCCCCGCAAATCGCCGGTGCGATCAAGGCGGTGCCGGGCGTCATACAGGTCGAGGCGCTGTAACGCTCGTTTCGGCTTCCGCGGCCACGGGCGGAGAGTAGTATTGGCCGATGAGCATGCCACATCCGTCACGCCGTACGATCTTGAAAT
>Ga0134124_10004321_pt1 | contig 11425 bp, 9 predicted proteins | sample KB304_FD_96880 | JGI IMG/M metagenome (GOLD analysis project Ga0134124, IMG submission 96880) | Terrestrial soil microbial communities without Nitrogen fertilizer from Kellogg Biological Station, Michigan, USA - KB3-0-4 | ecosystem: Environmental > Terrestrial > Soil > Unclassified ... | reverse complement strand
GATAGCACGAATATCAGTTCGTGCTGTTCAGCTTCGCAGCTCACGCGGAACACGTCAGGCGTGCCGTGCACGGCGATGCCGGTCATGACTACGGAATCCTGTGGCGCGCGTTCGGCGTCGCGGAGTGCCATGCAAAATTGGCGCTCAATCAGCGGCGGCTTGGCAATCATAGTGATGGGACGAGTGTCGCGATATGGATCGCATGCTGACATCAAGATCGCTGCCTGGATTACCAAGCCCAGCTGCCACCGCCGCCTCAACAGAATCACCATCCAGAGATAGACTGCCGCGACGCACCGGCCGTTTAAGATTCTTTTGCCCAACTCCGTCCAACTCCCGATTTCCTTTGCAATCGTCTTGACCCGGATAGCATAATGCCCGCCTTCTCATGACAGTCAACCTGGGACGAAAGCGGATTCCAGTCACTCTGTTGCCCCTTCTCGCCCTGCTTGGTATCTCGGTCTTCATCAATTACATCGACCGGGGCAATCTCTCGATCGCGGCACCCATGCTCAAGGACGAGCTCGGAATAACTCCCGCTCGACTCGGCGTCCTCCTATCCGCGTTTTTCTATACTTACGCCTGCCTCCTCCCAATATACGGTTGGCTGGTGGACCGTCTAAACGTCTACTGGATGCTGGCAATTTGCTACTGCGTCTGGTCGCTTGCAACGGCCGCTACAGGTCTGGTTCATACCTTTGCTGCGCTTTTCGTGCTGCGGCTCCTGGTTGGGGCCGGCGAATCGGTCTCCTACCCCGCCTATTCGAAGATCATCGCGCTCAACTTCGCGGAAGAGCACCGAGGAGTCGCGAATGGCTGCATCGCTACTGGCCTGGCACTCGGTCCCGGATTCGGCATGCTCCTGGGCGGCACGCTCATGGCGAGGTTTGGGTGGCGTCCGTTCTTCATCGGACTTGGGCTGCTCAGCCTGCTCTGGCTGCCTTTGTGGATCAAGTTCGCTCCCAGCAAGAATCTCGTTCCCCCTAGCGACTCACAACACGCTCCCAGCCTTCGCGAATTTCTCGGACTGCGTGCTGCGTGGGGATCGTGCCTACACTTGTTCTGCGCCAACTATGTGAACTATTTCCTGCTCACCTGGCTTCCCTACTATCTGACACGTGAACTCCACTTTTCGATGCCGACGATGGCGAAGATCGGAGGTGGCGGATATCTCATTGCCGCTGGTGGCGCCACATTTGCGGGATGGATGTCCGACCGCCTGATCTCGAACGGCGGCAGTCCCACATCAGTGAGGAAAGCATTCGCCGGGGCGACCCTGGGCACGGCAGGAGTGCTGCTGGGATTATGCGCGTTCGTCGGCCCAACTCTCAGCATCGTGCTTATATACGGCGCCATGGCCTGCTTCGGTGCTTGTTCCTCCAACATCTTCGCGATCTCTCAGCGTCTCGCAGGTCCGCAGGCAGCCGGACGCTGGGTCGGTTTTCAAAACGGATTCGGAAACCTAGCTGGAATCGTTGCGCCGACCGTCACAGGATACGTTGTGGGCATTACAGGACACTTCTTCTGGGCATTTCTCATACTCACCGCCGTCACGCTCTTCGGGACAGCATGCCTCTACTTCCTGATGGGTCCGGTGGAACAAGTGCAGTGGGGCACCCAATCTTCACGCGACCAGGCAATCGCAGCCGCCATCAGTTGACCGCTGGAATTAATTGAGGCCGCATGGCTGCGGCCTCATTGTGCGGATGAATAGTTTGACGCGATCACTTCTTCGCGGGCGTGGCTTTGGAAGCAGCTTTACCGCCCTTCAACTCGACTAATACAGCCTCGAAGGGCTTGTCGCCGACATTTTCGGGCAGGTGCGTACCGGCTGGTGTGTACTCTGTCTGTCCCATCTTCCCGGTCATGTTCTGGCTCTTACCGTCGGGCGTGGTCATCTTTATCGTGCCGTCGGACAAATAGGTCACCACCGAATTCGGATGACTATGCATCACCGACTTTTCGTGTGGCCCATAGTGAATCCGGAGTACCCTGACCTGGGCATTTTCAGTCTCGACCTTGTAGTGAGACGGATCCACCTTTACGGGGTCCTGGGCCGAAACGGTCCCGGCCGCGATAACACACAGCACCGCGCACGACAATACACATCGCAGTTTCATATGGCTCCTCTTTCTATTTCTTGATGGGATGGGGCGAGAGAGTACTCTGGGAGGGAAACTGCTGTCAAACAGATTCGCTGAGCGCAAGTCGGCCAGCGAAAACAGCTACCAGGGATTCTTGGGCTTCACGCGTGCATATTGCTCCATATCCGCGGTCCACTGGAGAAACCGGACCAACTGATCCTTCTCGTGCCACATGAAGGAAACGAACTCGAGAAAGCCGATTTTATGCATCTTGACGCCGGTGTAGGTCTCGAGGCGCCAGCGCAGGTACGGACTCCTCCAAGGGGCCAGGTGGTGGCCGCGAGTGGCATTCCAGAGGAAGCGGAGGATGTAGCGCATAAGAGAATTATAAGAGACGTGACTCGTGGCGGGTGGCATGAGTTCGACACTTACGAACCACAAACCACGAATCGCAGGTCGCTCCGTTTACAGTTCGTATTTCTTCATCAAGTGGCGGAAGCTGCGATAACTCAACTTCAAGACTTCTGCCGCCTTCGTCTGAACACCGTTGGAGCGGCGTAGTGCCGATTGCAAAAGCGAGCGTTCGATGTCGGCCACATATCGCTCGAGGTCAATACCCTCCGGTGGAAGCGCCACTCCGGGTGGCCCGGATGTTCCTGCGGCGGCAGCCGCCGCGCGCGACTTTGGCCGATCGCCAGGAAGTTCCACACGTAGTACCTCGGTCTGCTCCATGGCGACGGCACGTTCCACCGCATTCTCCAGAACGCGCACGTTTCCGGGCCAGTCGTAACCCTTCAAAGTCTGCATCGAATCAGGAGCAATTTCGCGGATCCGTTTGCCCATCTGACCCGCGTACTTCTTCAAGAAGTGGTTCGCGAGCAGGACGACGTCGTCCGCGCGTTCGCGGAGTGGCGGTACGTGGAGAGGAATGACGCTCAGGCGGTAGAACAAGTCTTCGCGGAACGTTCCTTCAGCCACCATGTGATCGAGGTCTTTGTTGCTTGCGGCTACTACGCGTACATCGATTGGAGTTTCCTGAACTCCACCGACTGGCCGAACCGTTCTCTCCTGGAGAACTCGCAGCAACTTTACCTGCATCGAGAGCGACATCTCGCTGATTTCGTCCAGGAAGATGGTCCCCTGGTTCGCCATCTCGAAGAGGCCGCGCTTGTTTTGATTCGCGCCTGTGAAGGCTCCCTTAACGTAGCCGAACAGTTCGCTCTCCAGCAGTGTTTCCGGGAATGCTCCACAGTTGATGCTGACGAAGGCATTGCCATCACGGGGTGAGCAGGCGTGGACGGCGCGTGCTACTAACTCCTTACCGGTGCCGCTCTCGCCAAGAATGAGGATCGTGCTCGCAGTCGAGGACACGGTTCGGATCGTGTCCTTCAACTTCGTCATTACCTGGCTCTCGCCGATGATATTGTCCAACGAATTTCGGGCCGATGCGTCGCGAACTAGGGCGGCATTTTGCAGTCGCATCGATTGACGCTCGATCGCCAGTTGTACCGCGGCCCTGACGTCGCCCGGAAGACTCGCCCCGGACTTGCGAACGTAATGGAATGCTCCAGCATTCAAGGCCTGAATAGAGGTTTCGGCGTCATCCACAGCAGTAATCATGATTACCAATGTATCCGGAGAAACTCGACGCGCAAATTGCAAGACGTCCATGCCGGTGACGTCGGGCATGCGAATGTCGGTTACGACTACGTCGTAGAGCGCGTTCTCGATCTTGCGCATGGCCTGCTCGCCGGCGTTCACGGTCTCCACGTGATGACCATCGGAGCGAAGCACGATTTCCAACATGGTGCAGATGGAACGCTCGTCATCACAGACCAGGATATTTCCCATAGTTCCCTCTATCAGATCCCCACTTTGGCTCGGTTCGTGCCGTTGGCTGCCCTCGCCTCGATTGCATGCTCTGCACGCGAGAAGCGCAATGTCACTTCGGTTCCAGTTCCCTGTTCGGAGCGAACCTCGATATCGGCATCGTGCGCTTGAACGATCTGGTAAACGATCGCCAGACCCAAGCCGGTCCCGCCTTCGAATTCTGATTGGAATGGTTCGAAGATTTTTTCAAGATGGCGGTGCGAAATTCCGACTCCTGTGTCTTTGAAGGTGACACGCCAGCCATCGCCGTCTTCCGCGACTGCTACTGTGAGAGCGCCGCCAGACGACATCGACCTGACTCCGTTGTCGGCGATGTTCCAAAAGACCTGCTTCAACTTGTCGATGTCACCGTAAGCCCAGGCATGCTCAACCGAAAACTCGCGACGAATGTTCACTTCTTTCGAAAGAGGCGCCGTGCGCCAGGGCATTGGAGATGCCGGACGGTTTTCGAGCAGGGTCATGGTGTCCTGCAGGAGAGCAACCAAGTCGACTACTCGCATCTGGAATTTCTTCTCTCTTGAGTAATCGAGGAAATCGGTAATGATCGCGTTGAGGCGATCGGATTCCCGCGTAACGATATCGACTAACTTCCGCTGATCCTCCGACAAAGTCGCGATATTGGAGAGCACCTTCACTGAGCCTGCAATGGAGGACAGGGGATTTCGAATTTCATGAGCAATTCCGGCAGCTAAACGGCCTACCGCCGCCAAGCGATCCCGCATGCGTATTTCCTGCTCCAGGCGCCGCAGCTCTGTGAGGTCGTCGAAGGTGTAAACGTGGCCCACGGTACCACGGTCGGCGAGACGCAACCCGGCAACCGTCACCGCAAACGTCTTCTCGTCTCCACCGGATGCGATCGCGCGGACTTCCCGACGCCAGAATCCACTGTCTTCGCTGGGTAAGGGGTCGATGAAAAACTCGTGTACGGATCGCCCTTGCATCGACTCCAGGTTCAGTCCGAGCAGTCCGCACCCGGCGGGATTCACGAGTTTCACGCGACCGTCCAGGTCAGTCGTGATCAATCCACCGCTGATCGAGTTAACGATATTGGCCTGCAAGGCCTGCAAATCTTCGAGAGCGTCCTGCTTATCCTGGAGTTCAACGTCTACCTGGCGCAATCGGGTAGACAGTCGCCCGGCGAGATAAGCAACGACGATGTACGCGAAGAGGTTGATGAAGATTACGGCTTGGAGCGATTTGAGATCCGAGTGCGTGGATGAGTACGAATGTATAAGTTCGAAATACGAGAGTTCGAGGATCGCACCGAAAAGAATGAACGACAGCGCGGCGGTAAGGTATGCCCAAGTCTGCGAGAGCAGGATGCTGGCAAGGATAATAATAAGCGGATAGAGGAAGTTGAATGACGTGTCGATGCCGCCGGTTACGTAGATCACTGCGCTCGCGAACGCAAGGTCAGTCAGTATCTGGGCGCGAGCCTGCAACACCAGGGCTGAACCATAACGCAGCCAGGCAATGTAGAAAGCCGAGGACGCGTACCAGGCCAGCATGACACCAACGAACAGGTGTTTGTTGACGCCGGTGATTGTCAGCGTGGTGATCGCCAGTTCAATGGCGAGCAGAAACGTGATAATGATGACGCGGACTTTGACTAGCCATTCCAGCCACGTCCGCTCATTGAAGGTCGTTGGCATTCAAACCACATCTCAGACAACTACCGGGAGACATCAGGGCCGGGAGAAGCTATTTCAACTAAGGGTCGTTGAGTTGCTGTTACGGTCATCCACTTCTGTCTGAGGTAAGTGGATGACCGCAATACCGTTCTGAAAGTTATCCTGCAAGTTTTGCAATCATCGAGAACAACGGCATGTACAGCGAAATTACGATGCCGCCCACCGCGACGCCCAGGAATCCGATCATGATCGGTTCCAACAGCGTCAGCATGTCCTTGGTAGCAGCGTCGACTTCGTCTTCGTAGAAGTCGGCGATCTTTTGCAACATGGCATCCATCGCGCCGGTAGCTTCGCCGACGCCGATCATCTGGGTCACCATGTTCGGGAAGACTCCGCTTTCTTTCAGCGGATCGACGATGGTTCGACCTTCTTCAATTGCCTTGCGCACTTTCATCAGCGCGTCTTCGATAACTGCGTTACCCGAAGTGCGAGCAGTGATGGAGAGACCCTCGAGAATCGGAACGCCTGATGTAATCAGGGTTCCAAGGGTTCTCGTAAACCTGGCAACACCGATCTTGCGAAGGAGCATGCCGAATACCGGCATGTTCAACATGATCTTGTCGACCGTCATGCGGCCTTGTGGGCTCTTGCGGAACTGCTTGACGCCGAATACCAGCAAACCGATTCCGGCGAACATCACCCACCAGAAACGCCCAACAAAATTCGACAGGCCGATAACGATCTGCGTGGGCATCGGAAGAGCCACACCCAGGCCGACGAACAGGTTGGCAAAAATCGGAACTACGAATTTCAGCAATGCGCCTACGACCAATACCGCGATCGAGATAACTGAAACCGGATAGATCAACGCCGATTTCACTGCCGATCTGAGCTTCACCGCTTTCTCAACGTAGGTTGAGATGCGTTGAAGAATGGTATCGAGAATACCGCCGGTTTCACCGGCCTCGATCATGTTGGTCGAGAGTTCGTCGAAGATCTTCGGGAATTCCCGCATCGCGTTAGCCAGCGTGGAACCGCTCTCAACCCGGCTGCGCACGCCGTTGAGACATTTCTGGAATGCTGGATTTTCCTGGTTGTTTGCGAGAATTTCCAGGCACTGGACCAGCGGCAGACCGGCATCGATCATTACCGAGAACTGGCGGAAGAAGATGGCAAGGTCCTTGGTTGGGACCTTTCCCGAGCCAAACGTGGGCAGAGCGAATTCTTTGCCCTTCTCTTTGATCGTTTTGGCGGTAACACGCTCACGCCGTAAATTGGCAGCCAGCACTTGCTTGTTCTCAGCAACACGTTCGCCTGAGACCTTTTCGCCAGCTGCGTTAGTTCCCGAGAATGTAAAAACCGGCATTCTGAACCTCCGTGATTACGAGCATGCGGCGTCGCAATCCGCCGCCATCACATTACTTGCGAACCGCCGTCTGGCCGCGATTCAGGCCTTGTCCGCGGTTGATCATTTCCTGTAACTCATCCGGCATGGACGACCGCAACAACGCGGTTTCCAGCGTGATCTGCTTCTGGAAGTACAAGGTCGCCAACGACTGGTTGAACGTCTGCATACCGTACTTGTCCTGTCCCGACTGCATAGACGAATAGATCTGGTGGATCTTGTCTTCGCGGATCAGGTTACGGACAGCCGGATTTGGCACCAAAATTTCCATACACATCGCGCGGCCCTGCCCGCCGACCTTCGGCAGCAGCGCCTGACACATGATGCCTTCCAGGACCAGCGACAGCTGCGCGCGAATTTGCGGCTGCTGGTGGGACGGGAAAACGTCGATGATACGGTTGATGGTGGATGCGGCTGAGTTCGTGTGCAAGGTTCCGAAAGTGAGGTGACCGGTCTCAGCGATTCGGAGCGCCGACTCAATTGTCTCCAAATCACGCATTTCGCCGATCAGAACGACGTCGGGGTCTTCGCGGAGTGCAGCGCGCAGGGCATTCGAGAAACCCTTGGTATCTGAGTGCACTTCGCGCTGGTTGACCAGGCAACTCTTGTGCTGGTGCACGAACTCGATCGGATCTTCGATGGTGATGATGTGGTCGTGCCGCTCGGTGTTGATCTTGTCGATCATTGCGGCCAGCGTGGTCGACTTTCCGGAACCGGTGGGGCCTGTAACCAGGATCAATCCGCGCGGCTTATCGCAGAGCTTGGAAACGATGGGCGGCAGGTTGAGCTGGTTGAATCCCTTGATTTCGAAGGGAATGACGCGGAACACGGCTGCGCAGGCGCCACGCTGGTTGAAAACGTTGGCACGAAAACGAGCAAGACCTTTTAAACCGAACGAGAAATCCAGCTCGAGGTCTTCTTCGAAGCGATGCTTCTGAGCGTCCGTCATTACCGAGTACGCCAGTTGCTTGGTCTCCGCGGGCGTCATAGGCGCCATCTCGAGCGGTTGCAAATGGCCGTGAACACGAACCTGCGGCGGAGAATTGGTCGTGATGTGGAGATCGCTTCCGCTCAACTCCAACATCCTTTTCAGCAAATCACTCAGAGTAACTGGCATCACTTACCTCGAATCAAATTCGGAAGGTTTTCCCTTCCCGCAACTCAAGAGCTCTACGAATCAATGAATCGTTTCGCGCGCGACCTCTTCAAGGGTGGTCACGCCCGCGGCAGCCTTGATGAGACCCGAACGGCGGAGCGTGATCATTCCGTGCTCGATCGCTTTCTTTTTCAATTCGGTTGCCGACGCACCCACGAGGATCAGTTCGCGGATGTCATCGTCGATTTCCATAACTTCGTAAAGACCGGCACGTCCCTTGTAGCCGGAGTTGTTGCACGTCGTGCAGCCGCGGCCCTTGAAAACATTGACCTGTTTCGCCTCATCCGGCGTGAACCCTGCTTCGATCAGCGCTTGCACCGGGAGGTCAACTTTGTCTTTGCACTCGCCACAAACGCGTCGGACGAGTCGCTGAGCGACAATTAGGTGAACGGAGGTCGCTACCAGGAACGGCTCGATGCCCATGTTCATCAATCGGCTGATCGTTTCAGGTGCACCGTTGGTATGCAGCGTCGAGAGCACCAGGTGTCCGGTGAGCGCGGCTTTGATGGCGATTTCGGCCGTTTCGAAATCTCGAATTTCGCCGACAAGGATGATGTTTGGATCCTGGCGGAGGAAGGAACGCAGCGCGGCGGCAAAGTTCAGGCCGATTTGCTCCTTCATCTGAACCTGATTGACGCCGCCCAACTGAAACTCGACCGGGTCTTCCGCGGTCATGATGTTGGTATCAGGCTTGTTCAAGAGCGAAATCGCGGAGTACAACGTATTGGTTTTGCCCGATCCCGTTGGCCCTGTCACCAGGACCATGCCGTACGGCTTAAGGATGGCACGCTGAAATTTCTCGAGTGACTCCGGCTCGAATCCGAGCTTGGTCATGTCGAGGCGCAGGTTCTCTTTGTCCAGCAACCGGAGAACGACTTTCTCGCCCCAGAGCGTCGGCAGGGTGCTGACGCGATAATCGAGCTGTTTCTTCTTGCCCCCGACGTGAACCTTCAGCATGATGCGTCCGTCTTGCGGCAGACGCTTTTCGCTGATGTCCAACTTGGCCATGATCTTGACGCGCGAAGTGATGGCGTCTTTGAGCTTCATGGGCGGGGACATGATGCTCATAAGCATGCCGTCAATGCGGAAGCGGACGCGGTATTCCTTTTCGTAGGGCTCCATGTGAATATCGCTGGCGCCCTTCTTAACGGCTTCCGTCAGAATGAGGTTTACAAGCTTGACGATGGGAGCTTCGTCGGCCGCCTTCTCCAGGTCAGCCAAGGCGATGTCGCCCTCTTCTTCCTGTAACTCGACGTCGGCTTCACCCATGTCGAGCGAGGCCATCACGTCTTCCAGATTTTCTTCCGACTGGCTGTTATAGGCCTTCTCGACGCCTTCCATGATCGCCGTCTCTGAGGCGACCACAGGCTCAATGTTGAACCCGGTCATGAACTTGATATCGTCCATGGCGAAGACGTTAGTTGGATCGACCATCGCGATGGTCAGCGAGGCGCCTACCCGGCTCAGCGGAAGAATCTGGTAGCGGCGAGCAGTCTCGTGCGGGATGAGTTTCACTACCGCCGGATCGATTTCGAAATAGGAGAGATTGATTGCCGGAACGCCGTACTGGCGGGAAAGGAAATTGGTGACGTCTTCCTCCGAGAGGAAGCCTAGCCGAACGAGGGCCGAACCCAGCCGACAATTACTCTCGCGCTGAGTCTTGAGCGCCTGCTCTAACTGTTCCTGGGAGATAACCTTCTCTTTAACAAGAAGATCACCTAACCGTTGCGACATTTCGAGCTCCCTTGCTCACAGAACCGAGAACAAACCGATCGACAATGTATCTTCGAAGTAACGTTACTAAACCTGCGCAAATCACCATGTGACAATGGGTTACGGGAAATTCAGGCACACGGGTGCGAGTGAGGCCCAGCGTATGTTCTGTGACATAAATTGTCAATCCAGAATAGTTTCTGAGTTGGTAACTAAAGAGCTACAGACTCAGGTAAGGTGGACGGCGTAGGCGACTTAGGTAATAGACAAACTGATAAGGGCAACGCTTGCCGAAGGTCATTCCAGTTCGATCATTTTTCGAGACTCTCCTCGCAAGTTGGGGCGAGCAAAACTGGTGGCCGGCGGACTCCCCATTCGAAGTAATCGTCGGTGCGATCCTGACTCAGAACACCGCTTGGACGAATGTAGAGATGGCGCTCGCCAACCTCCGCGAAGTGAGGATGCTGACCATAGACGCTATACGCCGAACTTCCGTGGAAGAACTGGAGCAGTTAGTTCGTCCGGCCGGCTTTTATCGCCAAAAGGCTGCGCGACTGAAAACTTTCATTGCCTGGCTCGACGAAATGTATGAAGGATCTTTGGACAACATGTTTCGGCAGCCCACGGCGCTGCTTCGGGCGCAACTGTTGGAGATCAAGGGCATTGGACCCGAGACTGCCGACTCCATACTTCTCTATGCTTGCCAGCACGAAATCTTTGTGGTCGATGCCTACACTCGGAGAATCTTCGAGAGACATGACTTGATCAAGCCGGAGGTCGGGTACGAGGAGATTCGAGAGTTGGTAGAGACCGCTCTTCAGTCACCCGGAACTGCCAATAGAGAACCGGCGCTGCCTTCGCCCACAGTCGAATCAGGACCTGGGCCCGCGGAAGAGGTACTAATTCCGGTGAGACACAGCCCTAGCGTGATGTCGCGCGCTGCCAGATCTCGGCTGGCACAAACCTACAACGAGTTCCACGCCTTGCTGGTGCAGGTCGCCAAGCACTACTGCCAAAGCCGTGTGGCGAGATGCGAGCAATGTCCCTTGAGAGGATTTCTGGAGCGGCCTGTCCGATTGGACCTCCCCAGAAGTGGCAGAGCTTAACGATGATGGAACTCTAAGGGTCAACCATCGACCTTCTTCATTCCCGTATAATTCCCGCATCCCCACTGCAGGGTCGCGCGTCCACTGAGTGGGCCTAACGCTTGTCTCCATTGACGCCAAATCGGGCGGATTCTTCACGTCCGCGTCGTGCAACGCTGATACTGTTGGCGCTTGTCATCTTCCTGCTATTCGGAATCATTTTCTCGCAAGCCGCTTTCAACCTGACCTTCCTCCGCCCCGACACATCGGAGCAAACGCTCGTTTTTGCGGCTCTCTCAGCGATCATTTTCCTGCTTCTCGTCGTCCTGACGTTCGTCCTGGTTCGCAACCTGCTGAAGCTCTACCTCGAACGGCAGGCGGCAAAACTGGGATCGAAATTTCGCACCAAGATGGTTCTTGGCGCACTCGTCCTCTCCATTGGCCCTGTCATCGCGATGTTC
>Ga0134124_10004318_pt1 | contig 11427 bp, 5 predicted proteins | sample KB304_FD_96880 | JGI IMG/M metagenome (GOLD analysis project Ga0134124, IMG submission 96880) | Terrestrial soil microbial communities without Nitrogen fertilizer from Kellogg Biological Station, Michigan, USA - KB3-0-4 | ecosystem: Environmental > Terrestrial > Soil > Unclassified ... | reverse complement strand
AGGCCGGTGAGGGCGGCGTAGGTGAGGTCGAAGCGGAATTCGGCGCGGTGGTGGCCGATGAAGTCGAGCACGACGCACGTGGTTTTGTGCGGGTGGTGGCGTAGGCCGCGGCCGAGCTGTTGTAGGAATAGACTGGAGCTTTGGGTGGGGCGCAGGAGTAGCAGGGTGTCGACGTAGGGGAGGTCGACGCCTTCGTTGTAGAGGTCGCAGGTGCACAGTACGTTCACTTGGCGCTCGCGCAGGCGGCGTGGGGCTTCGCTGCGGTCGGCGCTGAGGGTGTCGCCGTGCACGGCGAGGGCGGGTAGGCCGCGGGTGGTGAGGGCTTTGGCCATGAACTCGGCGTGTTCGACGGAGGCGCAGAAGGCGATGGCGCGCACTGAGCGTAGGTTGCCCACGCGGCGCTGGAGCTGTTGCAGCACGAGGTCGACGCGCGCGTCGTTGCCGGTGTACACGTTGGCTAGGGCGGCGAGGTCGTAGCCGCTGCGGGTCCAGCGCACTTGGGTGAGGTCGGTGTTGTCGGAGATGCCGTAGTACTCGAAGGGTACGAGTAGTTGGCGCTCGAGCGCGTGCCATAGGCGGAGTTCGGCGGCGATGTGGCCGTCGAAGTCGGGCAGGAGCGATTTGCCGTCGGTGCGTTCGGGGGTGGCGGTGAGGCCGAGCAGGATGTGCGGGATCAGTGCGCGGTAGGAGTCGGCGGGAGCGTGGTGGCATTCGTCGACTACGACGTATTGGAAGTGTTCGGGGCCGAAGCGCGTGAGGAGGTCGCGGCTGGCGGCGCTTTGGATGGTGGCGAATACGTGGTCCCAGCGCGTGGGTTCGTTGCCGTCGGCCAGGAGTTCGCCGAACGCGCCTTCGTGCAGGGCGTGGCGGAAGGTTTGGCGGGCTTGGTCGAGGATCTCTTTGCGGTGCGCGAGGAACAGTAGGCGCGGGGGGATTTGCGCGGGGCCGAGTTGGCGCACGTAGTCGAACGCGGCGACTACGGTTTTGCCTGTGCCGGTGGCGGCGACCACTAGGTTGCGGTGGCGGCCGTGGACGCTGCGTTCGGCGGCCAGGCGATCCAAGATCTCTTCTTGGAAGGGGAAGGGGCGGAGGGCGAAGAAGAGGCTGGGGGCGTTGAGTGCGCTCGGGTCCGCTGGGGCGAGGGCGTCGCGGAGGCGGGTGCGGGAGGCTTCGCTCGTGGGGTCGAAGGCTTCGAACTCGCTGTCGTTCCACAGGCTCTCGAAGGTGCCTTTGAAGCGGTCGATGACGTCGGGCATGTCCGCGGCGCACGCCTTGACCATCCATTCTTGTCCGCTTCCGAGCGCGGTGGAGGTGAGGTTGGCGGAGCCGATGTATGCGGTATCCAAGCCGGTTTCCCGGCGAAACAGCCAGGCTTTGGCGTGTAGGCGCGTGCGCCGGTCGTCGTAGGAGACTTTGACTTGCGCGTAGGGCAGCGCCGCCAGCAGCTCGATCGCGGCCAGCTCCGTGGTCTTGGTGAACACCGTGGTCAGCACGCGCAGGCGGAGTGGCGCCGCTCCCACCTGTTGCGGCGCGCGCTGCGCGAAGCGTTCGAGTGCGTCGCGCAGTAGGCGCACACCGCCCACGGTGATGAACGCGATCAGCACGTCGATGCGATCGGCCGAGGCCACTTCGCGCGCGAGTTCGCTGCCCAGGTTCGGCTCGGCGCGATTGCGTGTGAGCAAGGTGCTGGTGGCGAGCGGTGTGTGCGGGCGCTCGTGCGGCGCTGCGCGGTGAATCGAGCGTAGCTCCGTGCCCGGCGCTTCCACGCGCTCTTCGGCCTGCAGCGCTTCGAGCAAGAGATTGACGAGCGCCACCTGTGCGCCGGGCTTGTCTTCGCCGCGCACCGAGTCGAGCACGCGCTGCACTTCAGCCGCCAAATGCCGCGCTAGAACCACGTGTGAATCGGCGGGATCGAGCGGCTCGGTGGTTGCGCTTTGGCCGCGCTCTAGGCTGCGCAGGTCCTCCGCGAGCGCGCTCGTTACTACGCGCTCATAGAGCCCTTCAGCGAGACGCCCGGCCATCGTTTAGGACTCTTTCGTGGATGGCTAGGGGGCGTCAAGCGCTGGTCGAGCCGCTCGAGTGGGTGAGACTCAGCACGATAGCCCGACTCGGATGATTCTCAGCGCGGGGGCTCGCATTCGGGGGCTCGGGTTCGCGGCATAGTCATTTGTTCGAACGAACCGATCGCGATGACGCACTGGAGGGGCAAGGACAGGAAGACTGGCTTGCCAACCCCGGTGAGCTTCTTCCAGCGTGATCGGCTTCAACCACGCCGCTGTCGTCAGTAGCGGCAGCTCGTAGCAGCCGAGCCGCTGCGCCTCCTCGCGCGGTTGCAACGAACTCTTGCGATAGTCATTTAGACGGCCCGCCGAATGGTGCTTTTGGAAACTTCGGCGACGGTTTATGCCGATTATGAAAGATATGAGTTGTGCCGGTAACTCATGCGTCGACGCTGCGACAAAGCTTTCCCGCGACGAATTGGCGGAGCTTTGGCTCATCAGGGAACATCTTGGAAAGAAGGTTGAACGCGAATTGGATCTCATCGGCCAGCGGATGACTTGGCTGGTGACCTCTCAGTCGTTTCTCTTCACCGCATGGGTAGCTGCCAAGAAAGAGAACCCTGCGCCGAGTCTGGCGCTGGTCGTCTCGGTCATTGGTTTTGCCATCGCGCTGCCCGCATTCAGCGCTGTTTGCGCGGCCATGCGAGTGCTTGACAGAATGGGCACTTACTACCTGGAAAGCGTCGAGATCGCTCTCGGTCTGCCGCCCATGGGCAAGCACCGCGAAGATCCGAGCACCATTCATTTCGGCAACTTGCCCGCACTCCTTCTCCCTTCGATCTTCGGTGGAACCTGGGCTGGCACGATGGTGAATGCAATTTGGCCCGGGCAATACGGGTATTGGCACATCGGCTCGAGGCCTCTTTCGCTCGACAAATGGGCGGCGGGCGTCGCCAGCTTCATCGTGTGCGTTGGCGCGGGCATCGCTGGTGGCTACTGGTCGAGAGCCAGAGGCATTCCCGAGGAACGGACCGTAGGGCCTGTTCTTGCGAAGGCGATTCGACTCGCAGCGCAGCGCTTCACGGAGTCTGGGAGTACGCGCCCGCCCATGCCCGAGATCCCCCGCGCGGGCTGAATGGACCCAGGGGAATAGGATGGTGAACCGCTCGCTTCCGCTGATTCCGCCGTGGAGCTGCGGTCTTTCAGTTAGGCCGCGTCGGCCTTGGTCCGCATCTACTCATTTTCGACGAAGGAGATAGGGATTGGCATGCCGACAGATAGAGAGATCGACCAGTTCTTGCGGCACTTCCAGGTGCCAGGTCGGAGTGGCAGGTACGTTTTGGGCCTGTTCGAGCCGAGTATCACCGTCGCATCCCAGCAAGTAAGAGCGGTCAACCTGGTCAAGGCTCTCTTCCACCGCCGATCACTGCGCAGCGAGCAGCGGTTGGTCGTGATCGGAGCTGGCGCCGGCGGGCTCACCGTCGCGGCGGCTGCGGCCGAGCGCGGAGCCGCGGTGACGATTCTCGAGCGCAAGCCCGAGCCACTCTCTTTGTTCCGCTTCAATCATACTCGCTGGCTTTTCCCCTACCGCTACGAATGGCCCACGCCCGGGTGGGACAGCGAGGACGCGGGGTTGGAGGTGCTGTCGTGGAAGGCCGGTCAGGTTCGAGACGTGGTTCGACAAATCTGTACTGGTTGGAACGAGCTCTGCGGGCATTTGCGCATCGAGGAGCAGTACGGAATCGAACAGGTGAAGGTGGCGGACAACGATCGTGGCTTGCCGCTCAGCGTCACTTGGGATGCGCGAGGAAAACCGCGCCGCACCGACGCTCACGTCGTCGTTTACGCGGTGGGTTTTGGCAAAGAAGCGAGCGCGCCTGGAGGGTCTTCGACCTATTGGGACAACGACAATATCGATCGCCCTGGCGATCGCGCGAACCCAACACGCTACTTGATCTCTGGAAATGGCGACGGAGCGGCGGTCGATGCACTTCGGATTCGCCTGAACTTCGAACAACGGGACTTCTTCGAAAACTTCTTCACACAAGATGACCTGACCGCCGTCGAGGATCAGGTTCGGGACATTGAAAAGGAGGTCAAAGCCCAGCTGGCAAAAGACAGGTATCAAATCCACCGAGGGGGCAAGCGGGGCAGCTGGGCCTGGCTGACGGAGCGCTACGTCGGTCTTCTTGGTGCCGGGGGCATCGACGAGAAGGTGCGCGCCATGATGCGCGAAGGGACCGAAGTCGTGATCAACGGCCGGACCGAAGGTGTGCTGAGCCCGACGACGTTTCCCATCAATCGTCTGCTGCTTTCGCGCTTCTTCGTGAACAATCGCCCTTGGGGCATGCGCTACGTCCAAGGGGAGCTCGACCTGCCCACGAACATTGCGCAGACTTATGACGTTCCAGGCGCGCATCCGGAAGGGAAATCCTTCCATCAGATCCTCCTGCGGCGAGGCCCCTCGCGACCGCAGCCGCTCGAGGAGCATTTCGGCGACGTTCACGCCCTTTGCGTCGACGAACCAGCGCTTGCCGCTGGGGACGACTCGCGAAATCGCTATTTCTTCAACGGTGCGACACCGTACCCCAGCAGTGAACGCGAGACGGAGGACCTCGCCTTTGCTGTCGAAGAGACGGACAACGTGGTCGCCGCCATGGGCTGCCTACTTAGAACTTGCCTCAAGCATGAAAGCGAGCTGGAAGTTGCGCTCGATACGGCGCTCGGCAAAGCGCGTTTGAGCGAGCTGCGGCGGGAAGCCGGCACAGAATTCCGCGGCTGGGCGGGTGAGCAATTTCATTCCGGTGAACAGTTACTCTTGGGTGCGTTCATCCGGTCGCATGCGCCATCCGCGTCGCTAGCCATCACGGCGCGGGCAATGGTCGAGGCGCTGGATCTGTTGTACGGGGCGCGCCTGCTAGACATCTTCACGTTTAGCCGAGAGCGGCGCGGGTTGGTTGGCGCCGAATTATCCAGGATGGAGATCCTTCCCCTGGAAGTGTTTCCGTTGCCTCACCGAGCGACCGCGACTCGTGAACGTGCCAAAAAGAACTCGGATACGTGGAACGCCGCGCGAACCCACAATTTACGACTCGGTTCGACCCGCTTCGGCCGCACGATTCTCGAGCTGCAGCGATATGCGGATCTCGCGCTAGAGGACGATGGGCTGCTAGGCGTTGTCGTTCCTGCGCACGCGCGCGATCTCGTCTGGACGATCGACGATCGACGCCTCATGAGTGTCGAACCCAGGGACATGACCACGTTCAGCGCTGCCGTCACGCAGCTCTTGGAGCACGCGATCCAGCGTGAAGCCCGGGTGCTCGTATTCCCCGAACTCGTTTGCGGGCCCGACGTGGTGGAGGACATTTTTCGGATCGTGGCCACGCACCGACGAGGGGCGTATCCCCTCGTCGTTGCCGTCGGTAGCCATCACTACCAAGAGGCAGCCCCGGATTTCTTTCGACGACACCGATCGGTAGTCATCCTCGCTGGTTCGATGTGCCAGCAGGGGAAGGTGGTGCCTGGGCAATACGTGACACCCGATGGTCACTGCGACGAAGAGGTAGTAGCCGGGGAGCCGGTCGTGGTTTACGCAGGTCGAGGTGGTTCGCTGACCGTTGCATTGGGGTCGGATCTGCCCGACCTCGCCAAGCACCTCGACTGGCTCTCGCCCTCACTCGTTCTGGTTCCGGCTTCTGCCGTACCTAATAGCAACCAGCTTCGGCAGCATGCGCTCGACCTTGTAAAGGCAACGTGTGCGACCGTCGTGGTCGGCCATCTCAACGTTGGCGAGCCCGGTGCGGAGGCGTGGTTCGAGTCCGCTACTCGCCCCATGCGGCGCGCGGAGGGAACTCCGCCGATACTGTTTCTGACCGAGCCGCCAACGATGCACGTTTCCTCCTTCCCGCCGCCGGCGGCGGCGGAATAGTGAGCTTTCTTGCAGGAATGCCGCGGTGGCCCGAATAGTTGCCTAATGGTTGCTAAATGGTTGACAGAACGTTGATTGGGGACAAGGGTTGTATCCATGGATAGCGTAGTCTTCGAAAATCGCTGGAATGCAGCCACACGAGAGGCTGACGCCGCCGAGATGCGCTCGCTGGCCCGAGATATCGGTTTTGCTTTGCCGAATCGGGATGGCGCTTCGCTTCGGAGGTTCTTGAGCACGTTCGGACCGACTGCCGGACAGACAGAAAATGTCTTTGCGCGTGCCTTTCGGACCACCGCCGTCGAGATCGTTGCATCTTACGAGACCGCGCTTGCGGCGTTGGACGCTGAGCGGTCCGCTGAATCATTGGTTCTTCATGAGGGCTGGCACCGGATCCTGAGCGAGTTAGCGGTGCGCACACTTGGCCCAACGGACCTTGCCAGTACGTTGCAACTCAGCAAGTCGTATCTCTCCCGTGCGCTCAGTGCGATGCGCGGAGCAGATCTCGTCGAGGTCACCCCCTCGACGAGTGGCAGGGAACGGCCACATCGCTTGACCGGTCTTGGGGATCGGCTGCTGCAGAAGCTGAATCAAGAGCAGCCTGAGGCGGATGGAGCCGCGCGAACCGCGGAGCAGTCTGAGATCGCCGAGCTCGCGGCGCGCTCATTGACAAGCCTGTCCTTCAAGACGGCGCGCGAGATTACCTTCTACGTTGCGCTGATCTACCTGGCGGTCGAGTCAATTCCGAGTGGAGGACGTTCTCAGAGTTTTGATCTCGGAACACTGCGGGAGATTCGTCGCCTGCTGATAGACATCCCGAGCGGGGTATATGTCCCTACGAATTTTACCCCCCAGGGTCAAACTCAAGAAGTGCTGGCCTTGTTACGAGCGCGGCTCACCGACACTGAATTCAGCACGGCCTATCAGCAATCACTGGCTGCTCTCGGGCGGCAACTGCGCGCGCGGCCGAGTGGCACTGCGCTGGCCTGGGCTTGCGTCGCCGCCGATTTCGCGGAGACTTTCAGGCATATTCACGCGTTCGACCACTCGCTTTCGACGCTGACAGTCGACGTTCTGGCTCAGTATCGGACGCCGCTCGCGCTGTGGTGCCGGGCCAAGGCGAAAACCGTTACGGATCTCCCTGGCTTGGTCCAAGAAATGCGCTCTGCTGATGTGACGGCGGGCTTCGCGGGCGCACCGCAAGGCTTGGTGGATCAATTGGAAAAAACGCGGAATGCGGACCTTTTCTTCAGCGATCCCAACGCTCACTCCTTGCCTCTATCCGACGACCCACGCCTGGATCTCGCCAAGCAACTCTTGATATCCGCAGAGAGGATACAGGCCGTCAGCTTGGCAGGCTCGGACGACTGGCTTTCGAATTCTGAATACTTCGAGGCGAACTGCCAAGCCGCTGAGCGAGGCAAAAGTGTCGAGCGGCTAATCGTCTTCGAGGATGAAGCGCAGATCCGCGCGCAGAAGGCGATTTTGGATGTGTTGTCCGCCCGCGGCGTTCGAATTCGCCGGCTCAAACGCGAAGTGGCTCAACGTTGCTGGGCGCCATTGGCTCTCGACAATATTTTGATTTGGAACGAGCAAGTGATGACTACGTCGCGAGCGCGAGGAAAAGCCATCTTCGATCCGTTACAAATCAACACAGCGGTGGAAGCGTGGAAAAGGGCATGGGTCCGCGCGCGCCAGTCCAACCATCCTCCGCCCGATTACTCATCATCAGACGGTGCACACGCGGCCGAGTGAGCGTATTGCGGAGCAATGCGCAATACAGTCGTCGATGTCGTGATTGTAGGGGCAGGGCCGGTCGGCACGAATGCAGCCGTGTTCCTTGCGGCTATGGGAATATCCGTGCAACTCCTGGAGGTGGGTTCAGACATCCTCGAGGGTGCATCTCGCGCTGCCTTCATCAATCACGGAGATGGCTTCGAGTACTACAAGCCAGGACACCGCCGGACGGGCGAGCTTTGCATCGACGGGGCGTTCGCGAAGGGACTTCTCTATCCGATAGCAGCTCTGCAGACCAAGGTTTGCGACGCGGACCACCCCATTCGCTTCCTGTTGACCGCGGAGTCGGCAAGGAAAGATGGCATCACGCTGACAGAGTTTTTCGAGAATGCGCGCTCCATGCAGCGACATTTCGCCAGGCGCTTCGTTGCGTTGCGGCGCAAACTCGACTTCAGCGTCGAACGCATGGCTCTCGCATTCTCCCGCACACCGGATACATTTTGGCGGCCACTTGGCGACGCGGAGCTTGCCGATGTGAACGGCATCGTCGGCGGGTGTAGTGGCTCGAGCTCCGGTATCAACATGGCGTACTACTACGCCTTCCTGAAAGACGGGATCCGTACTCGTGGCGTCGGCTTTCAGTCGAACTGCGTGGTCGAAAGCATCGAGGCGTCCCCCGGCGGCTACGTGGTGAATGCGGGCGGAAACGCATTTCGCGCTCGACAGGTGATGCTCGCGGCCGGGCATCAGGTGCCGGCGCTGGTCTCGAAGATCCGCGGAATTGCCGTGGGGTCGCCACCTGCCGGCACGTACTTTCTGAACGCGATGACGTTGCTCGAGCTACCGCCAACCCGCAATCGCCACACGCTCGAGGCGGCTCGTCGCATCAACTTCGCACTTCAACAAGAGCAAGGTGGCATGTTTGCGTGTCTCGCGGCTCCAAGCGAGAGTCGGGCAGGCATGGCAGCCGTGTACGCGCCATCGTCGAGCGGCAGCCAACTCAGTGCCCACTCGTTCCGCGCCGGCTCGCCGCCGCCTGTCGCCTGGAATTCCTCGATCGCCGATGGATTGCCCGTCGATGACGTGAACGTTCTCGGTACATGGCAGCGAATTTGCCGCCTGTATCCGTTCTTGGAGGGATACGGGAAAATCCGACGCACGATGTGTCGTGCAGTGTTCAACCTTGGAACCACCGATAGCAATGGCGGGACCGATCGGCGCGTCAGGGAGATCGTCGACGTCGAGCCTCGCATCAGCGCCGATGCTTCGATCAGCGCGTGGGCGGCCCCGAAGTGGACCAACGCCGAGCTTGTCGCTCTCATGGCGACCGACCATGTGCTCAAGGGCCTCGGTGCTCGGCAACTGCCGAAGCACGCCGAATTTGGTTTGGGTCCGACCGCGCTCGACGTTGCTGAAATTGCGGATTCGCTTCGTCTCAGCAGTTGCCGCGAAGACGACGCGCTTCGATACATTCGCGCCGAAGGGCTACCGGAGTCGCTACTCGGCGTAGCGCCGAACACGGGTTCTGAAACGTAGTCAACGAGCGATCCGCCGTGACCGCTTCAGTGTCCACACCGCAGAAAATCCGAAGATCGCTGCAAGGACTAACGCCTGCAGATAACCAATGTGGAATAGCGCGACACACAGTGCGAGACCTGCGAATCCTGTGATGCGACCAAGTACGGAAAGAGGATGGTTTTGGTCTCGAAGCAGCGCCACCGTTGCGATCGAATACATGAGTAGCCGCGCCCCGACAGAGAGTTCGACGTTCCAGAGCAAGTCGCGACCTAGGCCGAGCACGCACACCACCGCTGCCCAAATCAAGATCGCGATGTGAGGCGTTCCGAACGAAGAATGCGTCTTGCCCGCCGCCGGAAAGAAATCGCCGCGCTCTGCGGTAGCCCGAATGAACTGAGGAACGGTGACAAAGGTCGCACAAAGCCAACCCAAGGTCGAGATGACTGCTGCGACGGACATCGCAGCCGCTCCAGATGCGCCGGCGAAGACTCTTGCGGCCTCCGCGAGCGGGCGCGGGCTATTCTCGAGGTCCGCACCAGACCAAGTAGCAACGAGCTGCACTAGAAAATAGAACACTCCAATTGTTCCAAGGCCGAATCCGAGGGCCAGCGGCAGAGTGATCTTTGGGGACTTCACTTCGCCAGCGGGACAAAGGACCGAATCGAAGCCGCCGTATGCAAAGACCAGTAAGGAAACTGCCTTGGTCCAACTCGCCGGCGGCAAGTTGCTCGGTGCGACTACTGGATGCGGGTGACTGAGCAATAGGTACCCGGCACCAACGAACGCTGCCAGACTTGCCAGTTTGAGCACTGAAAGTGCCGACGAAAGCCGGACACCCAGCTTTACGCCGAGGGTATTGCCGATTGCGAGCAGCGCAACCACACCCAACACAGCCACGATACGCCATGAAAGGGTGTGCGCGGCTGGTATGAATTCTGCCAAGTACTTGACGAACAAGTCTACAACGACAGCGGCTGAAGTGGAGCGGACCACCAACACGTACAACGCTGTGGTGGTGCCAAAGGTTTCCCCCAAAATCGAGCGCACATACGTATATTGCCCCCCGTTGTGCTCTATGCGCGTCCCGATGAGCACGTAGGCGCCGGCAATTGGCGCCATCGCAAAGAAGCCGAGGACGTACACGTACGGCGCGCCTCGATGGACAAGCCTTGCGATTTCGCCGGGGAGAGCGAAAATTCCAGCGCCGATCACACTGTTGACGACGACGCCCGTCAGCGCGATAGATCCGATGGATCGGTTCGACGCGTTGTCCGATTCAGACAGCAAAGTTTGTTCCTTGCGAGGTCGCTCGCGCCAAGCAGTAGCGAGAGTTTCACATTTTGCGCCGCTGATTGGGTACATCGCTCGATGGTCGAAAAAATGCCTATCGTGGTCTTGGTGAACACACGCGCGCGCGGTCCGCTATCGAGTTCGATGAAGGGTCGATGGGCTGGAAGGCAAAGTCGAGGATCGATTCGAATTCGAACTCGCTTTTCGTTCAGGAAGCTACGCGCAGCCTGGTGTAGGGCTGATTGCGTAGCCGTCGCTCCGGAAGCTGTAGCCCTGACGATCCGGCGCGCCGAGCGTCCAGCAAGCCGTTTCCAAACGCTCCGCTACCTACGCCGAAGCTCGGCCTCTAGCTCGGCAATGCGCTCTGCCGCCGCACGTTCTCGCTCTGTCGCCGCACGTTCTCGCTCGGCCGTCGTGGGCACCAGGTTTTGCCCAAGAGCGTCTAGAGAGAGCCGCAGTACGTGGCCGAGCGTGGGGTCGATTTGGACACACCAATGGAGGCCGAGGGTGTCGCATAGCAGCGCGTGCTCGCCGGTGAGGTCGCGTTCGACCAAGTCGCCTTCGAGCCGATCCCAAAGGCGCAGCGGACGTTCGGCGTCTTCAGGATCGAATCGTGCGACCTCGTTGATTCCGCACTTGCGATAGCGGGCGAGCTTTCGGTGCCATTCGGCTTCGCCCGAATCGAAGGGGCTGGCGACTTCGACCGCCAAGTGCGGAGCCCCTCGTTCCCAAGTTTTCCAAGTTGGAAACGGGCCCGGGGTGGCCCCCATGCGCACGATGAGATCGGGAGCTAGGCATTGCCGCGGATCTGAAGGGTCCCAATAGACGAACTGTTCCGACCCCACCGCGCCCCGCTGGCCAACGAAATCACGCACGAGCAGATAGAGGGCGGTTCGAAGTTCGAGATGCACGCCCGTTTTCCCCCGTCGGGGATCGCGAAGCGCGTCAGGCACCTCT
>Ga0134124_10004317_pt1 | contig 11428 bp, 12 predicted proteins | sample KB304_FD_96880 | JGI IMG/M metagenome (GOLD analysis project Ga0134124, IMG submission 96880) | Terrestrial soil microbial communities without Nitrogen fertilizer from Kellogg Biological Station, Michigan, USA - KB3-0-4 | ecosystem: Environmental > Terrestrial > Soil > Unclassified ... | reverse complement strand
CCACTAATATTCCCTGCGCATCAATTCCTTTTTCATTCAACCGGCCGGCATATTTATCCAGCATTTTTTTTTCATCATTTAATTCGTTTGCCCGCACATCCCTCACATTTTGCGGACCGACATCATAACCAACAAAATCGGGATCGGGAGCAGCAATATGAATGAGCCAAACTTTTGAACCATATTTTTTTGCTAACTCGATCGCACGATCTAACAGGAGACCGGCTTGTTTTTCAAAGTCAATGCTGACTAAAATATTTTTCATGTTTTTTGTTTAAGAGGTTGAGGAATAAAAACCACGTTAAACCTATCATTTATGAGGAGGTTTTTTGGTGACGCCACTCATCCTTTGAAATGAGATTTCTCAGTCATCAGAAATAAAAAAGCTTCCCGCAATATTGCAGGAACCTTTTAAGACAAAAACATCTTTATTATTTCGCGGCCCTTTTATATTGACCCAACCAGGAAATTTTTCCATCCTTCACCCGGTTAATATCATGATAATAACCAGAATCGACTCTCCCATCTTTATAAGTGTCTATCTCCTTATACCATGTTACAACGTGCCCTTCTTTTTTATCAGTGGCATACATTTTTTGCCAGCCTTCCATATCAATAGTTATAGATTTCAGGCTGTCTCTGTAGGTGCCCCACATCTTCAGGATGTCGGCTTTTGGAAGTTTGTAATGATCACCACTCGGTCTGTCCCATTCCAGGGTATCAGAATACTCTGTCGCTACATTGGCCATATTCCCATCAGCCCAATCTTTATAACTCATCAATACCAATTTCAGATCAGCGTCTGATACATCAGTGGTGAAACTGCTGGAGTAGGATGCTGTGTAAGGCAGATCAACTGCCATCTTGCTTGAGCTGTCCTTGCCAGTGCTTGTTGCTTCTGTTTTAGCGTTGTCCTGGCAGGATGCAATGATCGCAGCGATGCCAAAAAGAAAAAAAACTCTTTTCATGCTTGTAATTTTTTTGATTAATGAATAAAATTGACGGTAATCAGAAGGTGGAATTAATGAGGATAGGTGGAGCTAAAGATAGGGAAGTAAAAACTAAGTCAGACAAATGGAGTCGCAGGAGAGACAATTCATATCTGTCATGACGAATTACTACACCGAATAAATTCTTATCTTAATCCTGTGAAGAATTTAGTTTTCCTCATTTTTATTTTTATAGTTAGCGCTGTTCCAGGACAAAAACCTTACAAGGTCATTGGCTATTATACAGGAAATGGCGAAACTATAAAGCAATACCCTGTAGAAAAACTCACTCATATCATCTACAGTTTTTTGAAACTCCAAAATGACACACTCACATTTCGAAATGATACTCAAAAAATTCATGTGCAGCAATTGGTGGAGTTAAAGAAAGATCATCCCCAATTAAAGATCATGGTATCACTGGGTGGTTGGGGTGGTTGTGCCCCCTGTTCTGAATTATTTGCATCAGCTGAACACCGAAACAATTTCGCAAAAACAACTGTTGCCCTCTTCAAACAATATAACATCGATGGTCTTGACCTTGATTGGGAATACCCGGTCATTGAAGGATATCCCGGTCATGCTTACAGTGATGCCGATAAAAATAATTTCACCGAACTGGTGAAAGCGATCCGTAATGAAATGGGAAGTGGTTTTCTTTTGAGTTTTGCTGCCGGCGGATTTACAAGCTATTTGGAACGATCGATCGATTGGAATGCCGTGATGCCCCTTGTGGATTTTGTAAACCTGATGACCTATGATCTGGTTAGCGGTTACAGCAAGACAACAGGTCATCATACATTATTATATGACTACAAAGCAGGACAGCAGTCCACCCGTAAATGTGTGGATTGGTTGCTCAATAAAAATATCGATCCGGGGAAACTGATCATTGGCGCTGCCTTCTATGCAAGAGTTTGGGAAAATGTTGAGAATGTTGATCATGGTTTGTATCAACCCGGAAATTTTAAACAAAGCGTGGTTTACAAAAACTTTTCATCTTATTTCAGCGATAGCCTGGGATATAAATATTATTGGGACAGGAAAGCGAAAGCTCCTTTTCAATACAGCTCTTCAAGAAAAACATTTGCCACATTTGATGATAAAAGTTCGATAAAAGCGAAAACAAAATTCATTCGTCGCCGGAAACTTGGGGGCATCATGTTCTGGGAACTGAGCCAGGATCAACCTACAGACGGATTGATCGATGAGATTGATAAGCACTTAGCCAATTGATGTATTGTGTCCGTTATGTATGGCCGGGAAGGCGGGAAGACGAAAAGCAAATTATGATTGGTCTCTCCTTTACGCCTTACCGTCTTCCCGGCAAAAACTTGAAAGAGAGACACGACGGAAATTGAGTCACCCCCTTACACTAAAATTCTATCTTTATAATAATGGATCTTCAATTTATCAATAAAGAAAAGATCGCTGAGTTGTTACCCATGAGCGAATGCATTGAAGTGATGGAAAAAATGTTCCGATCCATTTCCGATGGTGAAGCCAGCCAGCCTTTGCGTTCGTTGATGTGGCTCCCGGATAAAAAAGGTTTGTTGGGGATGATGCCCGGCTATGCAAAAAATCTTGGAGTGATGGGCATCAAAACGATCACTGTTTTTTTTGATAACCGGGAAGCAGGCCTTCCTTCGCACCAGGGAGTGGTGATCCTGTTTGATGCAAAACATGGCCAGCCGCTAATGATGTTCGATGCTTTGGAGATCACAGCAATTCGCACAGCTGCTGCCAGTGGATTAGCTACAAAATTGCTGTCAAGAAAAAATTCAGAGTTGCTTGCAATTATTGGTTCCGGGGAACAAGCCGAAAGACATCTTGAATCCATGATGCTGGTAAGAAAAATAAAACAAGTGAATATCTGGAGCAGGAATGATAAAAATGCGAAACTGTTTGCCGAAGAGAACTCAAAGAAATATGGTGTGGAGATCATCGCAAACGAAAATGCGGAACAAGCTGTGAAGAAAGCGGATATTATTTGCACGGTTACTTCATCAGCAGAACCTGTAGTGAAAGGAGAATGGATAACAACAGGCGCACATATCAATGCTGTTGGTTCAAGTACAGCAACAAAAAGAGAACTGGACACTAATGCAATCTTTCGTTCCAAATTTTTTACTGATTGTTACGAATCAATTTTTAATGAAGCAGGAGATTTTCTGATCCCGAAAAAAGAAGGAGTGATTGATGACAGCCATGTAAAGGCTGACTTAGGTGAATTGCTGACAGGAATAAAAAAAGGAAGAGAGAATAATGATGAGATCACCATTTTTAAATCACTAGGAATTGCATCGGAAGATATTTTTTCTGCATTTCATGTTTATGAGAAACTAATAGTTCAAGAGGTTTAAGAGGTTTAAAAGGTTTCAGAGGTTTCGAATGTTTGTATTAACTTATTAAACCTTTTGAACGATTTAAACTTTGAAACCCGAAAATATGACCACGACATTAAGAGAAGTTTCTGTAACACTACAGGACATCAAAGATGCTCAACAAAGGATCAAGGGCAAGGTGAACCGCACACCTCTGATCCGTTTCTATGGCGACAATCTTCCCGGAGAAATTTATCTCAAGCTGGAAAATCTTCAACCCATTGGTTCATTTAAGTTGCGGGGAGCCTGCAATGCCATGACCCTTGCTGACAGGTCTTTGCTTGCTGATGGAGTTTATACTGCAAGTGCCGGTAATATGGCGCAGGGCGTTGCATGGAATGCAAGGGCGATGAATATTCCCTGCACTGTGATCGTTCCCGATCATGCGCCGCAAACAAAACTGGATGCGATCACCCGTCTCGGAGCAAAATTTATAAAGATCCCGTTTGCAGATTGGTGGCAGGTTCTTGTCACAAAAAAATTTGAAGGCATGAAAGGATTGTTTGTTCATCCAGTAAGTGATCCACCCGTGATCGCAGGTAATGGGACGGTAGGATTGGAAATTCTCGAAGATCTTCCCGATGTGGATGCTGTCGTAGTACCATATGGCGGCGGCGGTCTTATCAGCGGAATTTCTTCTGCGATGAAAGCATTGAAGCCCGGTGTGAAAATTTTTGCTTCTGAAGTGGAAACTGCGGCGCCTCTTTATCCTTCTCTAACCGCAGGTCAACCAATGAAAGTAGTGTACACTCCAAGTTTTGTTGATGGAATGGGAAGTGGTGGCATACTTGAAGAAATGTGGCCGTTGGTGAGTAAACTGGTCAACGGTTCTATTGTGCTCAGTCTGAAACAAATTGCTGAAGCAATAAAATTGTTGATAGAAAGAAGTCGTGTTGTTGCCGAAGGTGCAGGAGGTTCTTCACTGGCAGCGGCACTCACCGGCAAAGCAGGCAATGGAAAAATAGTTTGTGTGATCTCCGGGGGAAATATCGATGCGGAGAAATTGATCAAGATTCTTTCAGGAACAATATAAGCCACAGACCTGCCTGCCGGCAGGCAGGTTAAACAGATGTTCACAGACGCCAAACTTATGATTTCATTCTGTGTAAATCTGTGGCAAAAAACTATTCACTTACTACAATAGCGAGTTTTGAATTGTCAGCACTTGTTGCGAGTCTTGTTACGCCCTTGAGCACCGATGCGTCCCCGTCTAAGAATACAGGTTGCCATTTTCTGTCTTTTACTTCAGTGAAAGAATTTTCCCGGTAAAAAAATAGTTTGTTGCCATCACTCATCAATATTATTCCATTCTGCAACCAGCATAATTGATCCTGTCCGGGCGGGGCATTTATGATCGTGGAGATGATTCCGGTGTTCATGTCAAATTTTTTGACGACAAATTGTTTGTCGGCAACTTTTTGAACAAAGCTCATTGCATTTTGTCCCGGGATTTTATGAAGGCTGCGACCGATATTCTCTGCGATCACCGTGTCAGTATTTTTTCCGAGGTAATAGTAATGAAGAGAATTATGAATGCTGTCATCCAGCACAAATAAAAAAAGTTTGCTGTCTCCCGCCCAGGCATGATAACCAACTTTAAGATGCCAGATCAACACTTCAGGCTTGCCGCCATCAATAGGATATTTTCCCAGGTCCTGTGCGCCATTGTCTCGTTGAATGATGCAGGAGATGAATCTTTCATCCGGCGTAACAGTTGGTGAATATTCTCTTTCATGAGTGAGCGTGAGATTAGAAGTTTTCTGGGTCTTGTAGTCATAAAATTTTATGTCGCTACGGCCGCTGTCATCGAAAGATGAATAATAGACGATAGATTTCGAAGGATGAAAAGATGGCTGGTTGTCGTAGCCTTTATGATTTGTAATATTCACTCCGCCTGACAAACGAATTTCGTCATTAACCATTTTCAGATCAAAAAGAAATATCTCCGTGGCTGTTTGGGAGAAAGAAATAAGAGAAGCGCAGATGGACAAGAGAGTAAGGATCTTTTTCATCCATGAATTTAGTTTTAAAAATTGAGGCCGCAAACTGCGACCTCAAACAATCAAAGGATCACTCTAAACTTCTCTGTGCTATTCTGTGTCATCTGTGGCTAAATCCTCATCGCCACAAGCTTTTGCCAATAGCATAAATGATGAACCCGGTCCATTTTATGAAATTGAAGAAGCTCATTGGTTTTATTGAAAATGGTTTTCGTCTGCGCTCGGACCATAGCTTCCCGGAATAGGAATGTTCAATAATCTCAAATAGACTCCCAACTGTGCCCTGTGATGGATCTGCTGGCTGAGTGCCATTCGAACGATATCAATTTTAGGATTGGAAGCATAAATGGTTTCACCATTTCTCATCGTCCATGGTTTGTTCAATAGTTTTTCATTCTCTTCAACCAAAGTTGACAGACCATCATTATATCGTTTTTCAAAATGTGCCATAAGATCTGCATGCGAATTGATCTCTGGTTGTTCGTATGGTTTTGAAAAATCGATCTCATCAGTAGTGAATGTAAAATGTAACCACCCGGGAAGATCGGCAACATGTAATGCGAGCCGCTTCATGTCCATCGACTTGGAATGCGGTTTAAAATCGAACTGATCCGCAGGAACACGGCTCAGCATTTTGCGGGTTGTGGCTCCTTCCTCAATAAATTGTTGTTTGAAAAATTCAATAAATGTCATATGCTTTGTTTTAATAGCACAAAGCAACGACCGGTCAGTGACAACCCTATGTCAGCAGCATTTGACTTTGTTCAACTTTTTTCAAAATATTTTCGGCTATTTCTGCCACCATCTCATTCAGCCTGATCGGTTCAATGATCGTCGCATGATCACCAAAAAGCATCAGCCAACGCGAAAAACCCATTAGTGAGCTGGTTAGAAATGTCATACGAACCTGTCCTCCCAATTTTTCTTCTTTGACAAACCCATTATAATATTTTTGTTCTCCAAGATATTTCACAATATCGGCCTCCACATCAATCACAACTTTGAAGACTTCTCTTTCATCAGACATTTTGCTGATAAAACTTTGGAGCGGCGGATGGATTTGTGAAATGGGCTCATCAGTTATCACCATCCTGTCGATCCTATCGGTACGGAAATTCCTGTAATCATTTCTCAATTGACAAAATGCGATCAAATACCAATGGCTGCCAAGATAATAAATGCCAACGGGTTCAACTTTTCGTTTAGTAGATTCATTTTTTTCAAGAGAATTATAATTTATGTCAATGACTGAAGATGAAGAGATGGCTTTTAATATCGGCTGCAAATGCAGCTCGGCCGGCGGTTGATGAACAATAGATGGATGTTGCATCACAGCAATATGGTCATCGATATCTTCCATGTGATCTTTTTCCGATAACCTGAGAATAGCCCTGATCTTATCGAGAGCTGTATTATAATGCTTGCTCATGCCTGCATCGGTTTTTGATTCCACCAGTTTGGAAGCGGTGAGCAGAGCTGTTGCTTCGTCCTGGTTGAACATTACCGGGGGAAGTTTATAACCTTCCATTAACCTGTAGCCTTCACCTGCTTCACCGATCACTGGAACGCCGGCTTCTTCAAGAGCCTTTACATCCCTGTAGACTGTGCGAAGACTGATAGAAAATTTTTCAGCAATATCCTGCGCTTTCACCAATCTTCTTGACTGCAGTTGTATCAAAATTGCGGCTAAACGATCGATGCGATTCATTGCCGATAAAGATAGAGACTGTTGCCGAAAGTCAGGTTCTTGTTAGCTTTTTCGATAGCTTATCAGTTTAAACATGGCCGGTAAGACGGGAAGGCGAAAAGTAAAATATAAATGCCTTACTCCTTTGCGACTTACCGTCTTACCGGCAAAACTCTCAGGTGACATTACTGCCTTTTCAATTTCTGTATATCGCAGCAGAGAACTGGCCAGGAAAGCATTGCATTATCTGAATTGATAAACAAGACCCGGCTCTAAGTGATTGGTGTTATATTGAAGATTGAAACTTAATTTATTTGTTTGCGGAGATTTAAGTTTTGCATAGCGGTGATAATTATCTACAACATGCCGGCCTGTGAAATAACCCAGCGCCGCTCCGGCGACTACATCAGTGAGCCAATGCCTGTTTTCCGTGATGCGGCTGAGGCCGATCAATGTTGCTGCGCTATAACTCAAGATAGGAACCCATTTCCTTGTTTTATATTCCATGGCGAAAACGGTTGCGGCAGCAAAAGCAACGGTGGTATGTCCAGAAGGAAATGAACTGTTGATCTTTTTCCCATTGATATCACGACCCGTTGGTGCAAAAGGTCCTTTGAAAACAGGTTCTGCTTCACCATTGGGCCCGGTATAAACAGTAGGCCTTTGCCTGCCGGTTAAAAACTTTAATACAGACTCCATTGCGCCGGCGGTGATGTAGGATTGCGTGGCCAGCAAAGTGGTGGTCTTCATTTTTTCATTTTTGAAAATAAAACCATAGGCGCCGAATGTTGCCAGCAAATATCCTTCATAAGTACCCCCAAACTGGGTGACATATTTCCCGATATCACCCACTGCGGTGTTTCTTTCCCTCAAACCAATAGCCCATCTTTGCACAGGTTCATCGGCGAGCATCAGCAATCCATCAACAAGCACAAAGCCGCCAAATTCCAGCCATTCTTTTTTTCCGAAATGAAATGGAGCGGTGAACTCTTGTTTGAGATCGCTTCCAAGAAGAATAAAATAACTTTTGAAGGTTATTTTTGTTTGTTCATTATAAGCCGAGGGGTTTGTAGGGTTTTTCTGGGGGCCAACTTTCTCCACATTCAGGCTGTCCAGTTTTTTTATTAAGGTATCGGTCTTTTGGCAAAAGCTCATTGAGCCGATCAATAATCCTGTTATCAATAATACCGTTCTCATATCTCAATTTTTAAACATCACATTAAAAATAATGCCGGAGATAAAAACCAGTAGCCCTGGTTATCATATGGTGAAATTAAGCTGAATAGAATTACCAAACGATGAACGGATTGCGATCCTTCGACAGGTTCAGGATAAACTCCACCGAGGTTTAATCGAAGTTAGCTAAGCTGGTATTATTACTATAACAGTCAATGATCAATGGTAAATGCCAGTAAAAAATTGACTATTCACAATTCACCATTCACAAAATCACTGGATCATCTTCCCTTTAATGATCTCCATCAGTTCGGCTTTATAATTTTCGCCGATCATGACCTCTGCGGATACATTTTTTAAGCGAAGTAAATTTCCTTCGATGCCAGTGATGCGGGAAATGGGGATGATGAATGATTTATGGACACGTATAAATTGTTTTTTGGGCAGATGCTCTTCCAACTCTTTCATGCTGGTGTACACAAGTGTCTTTTGTCCGCCACGATGAATGGCCACATAATTTTTCATGCTTTCAATAAAATCGATATCAGCAAGATTTATTTTCAGCAGCTTTCCTTTCGATTCTGTTTTCACGAAGATGTAATCATCTTCCGGAGTTTCCTGTTCCGGGTTTTCGTTTGCAACGTTGACCTGTTGCGATGCTTTTTGCACCGCTGCTAAAAACCGGGGGAACCGGATAGGTTTCAGAAGATAGTCCACCACATCCAATTCATAACCTTCCAATGCAAACTCACTGTAAGCCGTTGTGAGTATCACTTTGCTTTTTCCATGGATTGCTTTGATAAAATCCATTCCGGAAAGCTCCGGCATTTGTATATCAAGAAAAACAAGATCGATCTTTTCCTGGGTCAGCAACTGCAATGCTTCAATGGGATTTGTGAAACTGGCAATAAGATGGAGATGGGGTGTCTGCTTCACATAATGAACCAGGATGTCAATGGCATGCTGCTCATCATCAACAATGATACAATTGATCATAGTTCATCAATAGTTAATTCAGTAGTGTAGAATTCCGGGTCATCCTTCACGATAAAACTATATTTATTTCCATAAGCAAGATCAAGGCGTTTCTTGATATTATCCAATCCAATTCCTGTTGACAATTCTTTTGATCCTGTTTTCTTCCTGTTCCTGCAATAGAAATATAGTTTCTTCGTCTCAACCGACTTCAGTTTTATGTTCACGGGATGTGCCGTCACCGAAAGCCCGGTATTATCCATCACTTTTACTTTGATGATAATAGGATCACTGGTATTCTTCAGATCTCCATGTTTGAATGCATTCTCAACAAGAGTGATCAATACAAAAGGAATGATCGAAGCACCATTCACCACTCCTTCCACTTCAAATTGCACATTCAAGGTATTACTGAACCTCAGCTGGCTGATCTTGATCACATTCCTCACGTGTTCTATCTCATCCTGGAGGGGATCTTTCCCATCTTTTGCATTGCCCTCACTCAATGCGTAGCGCATGATATCGCTGAGTGTAAGAATGCCTTCTGATAATTCTGCAGAGTAGGGAAGCGATTTCGCGTATAAAAAATTCAAAGTGTTATGAAGGAAATGCGGATTGATCTGTGCTTTAAGAAAATTAAAATTCGCCTGCGTTTTTTCCACTTCCAGCTGCATCTTTTGTGCCTCGAGTATCTTTCTTTGTTTCTGCCCGTCACGAAGGTTGGTGAGATAAGCTACAAGTAAGCTCACTCCCAGCGCAAACGAACTATTTAATAACAGGTTGAAGAGCACTAAGCCTCTAGTGGCATACTCACCGGGCTTTTTAGTCGGAACCGTATAATCAAGAATGAGATGATATGCAAAGCAGGCGATGATAGCAACAATAGCGACTTTGAAATAAGAAAAAAACTTTTTCTTCTCTGCAATGAAATTGAAAAAATAATTGGCGGTAAAATAAAAGAAGAACACATTGAAAACAAAGCTCACGCATATCTGGATGACGTGATTTCGCGTAAACATCGAAGTGATTTTTGTCCCCTCGCTGCTGGGTAGCAGTGCAAGGCCAATAATACCAATGATCGCAATTATGGTGCAGAGCCCAAGGATCACCCAGAATACGTTCAAAAGCCTGTATCGTTGTTTAAATAACATGTTTGGTATGTGAATATAATTGGAATTGGGAAAAGTGCAATTGGGAAACCTGCCTGCCGGTAGGCAGGTTTCCCAATTCCAAAATCTAATTAATTGTTTCCAATGCCCACTCCGCTGCTCTGCTGCACTCTTTTTGTTTCATCCTCAGCGCCTGAGCTGCGTTGACGGGCAGGTTTCACCCCGTTATTTCCGAAACGGAAATTGAAACTCAGTTTGAATTGCTGGCTTTCCCATTGTGAGCTGAACTTTGTTGTCTGTCCGGCAAAGTCTGAGGTTGCTCTGAATTTTAAGGTATGAAACACATCACTCATGGCGGCTTTGATAGTGGCTTTGCCCTGCAGGATCTGTTTAGATAAGCCTGCATCTATACTATATAAAGATTTTCCTTTGAAGCTTCCCTGGTAGACGGTTGGTGCGTTGAAGAAACCGCTCACTTCTGCCGTATATGTTTTTGCAAATTTCAAACTGTTTTGTGCAAAGAGGTTGAAACCAAAAGCATCGAGATCCACTTTGCGGCCGGTTCCGAAATCTGCTTTATATTTTGAATAGTTGCTGCTTGCGCTCGTGAACAGGCTGTAAGATTTGTATTGAAACGGATAACTAACACTAAAGCTTACAATATCCTGGGTTGCTAAGTTCTTCTTGGAAATAAATGCCTTGGATTTTTCAGCTGTGTCAATGATCTGCGTGAACATATCTTTTACATGACTATAATTAAGTGTCATGTTCAGCTTGTATTTATAAGTATGTGTCAAACCAAAGCTGTTCGTGTATTGCGGACGAAGATTGATATTTCCTTTCTGGAAAGTGTATTCATCCAACTTGAATTCAAATGGATTCAAATCCTGGTAGGCCGGGCGGTCAATGCGTCGGCTATAGGTCAAGCTCCACTGCTTCAATGGATTTTTGTTGAAAGTGATGGCCGCACTTGGGAAAAGATCGGTATAAGATCTTTTGAAAGATGAAACAGACGGAACATAACCACTTCCTTCATTCTTTAAACCGTTTGATGTGCCTTCGGAAACCGTGTTCTCTGCACGCACACCGCCCTGGACCATAAATCCTT